>Ga0182027_10003824_pt1 | contig 23637 bp, 21 predicted proteins | sample 712E1DmetaG_FD_121300 | JGI IMG/M metagenome (GOLD analysis project Ga0182027, IMG submission 121300) | Permafrost microbial communities from Stordalen Mire, Sweden - 712E1D metaG (Illumina Assembly) | ecosystem: Environmental > Terrestrial > Soil > Wetlands > Permafrost | place: Sweden... | reverse complement strand
GGGCAGTTTTCCAACGCGCGCGACATCGACGAAGACCCATCCAATCCGTCAATGGTCGACTACTCCATCGGGCTTTCCTTCGCGAAAAGTTTTCTAGACCAGCGCCTCTGCGCGGGGGCGGCCATTTCCTACGTAGAAAGCCGATTGGACAATTCGGTCGGAAGGACAGTAAGCGTCAATGCCGACGCCACCATTATACCCTCGCTATGGTTTTTGGGGCATCTCCACGTGGGAAACCTCAGCCCCGGCCTGTCGTATTCGACCGGCGAACAAAATGAGCTCCTCCCCTTGCAAGTGGGATGCTCCTTTGCCGTAAGCCCCCTTGCCTTCGAAGAGGCGCTCAGCGCAACCATTGACCCTAAAATTGTCGTCGGAGTCAATAAAACTGCCGATGAGCCCCTTGTCGTGGGGACCGGGTTGCAGGCGACCATGGTTAAATTCCTGACGCTAAGAACGGGCTATGACTATCAGGTTGGAAACCCCTCGGCAATGGCGGGGCTCAATGCCGGCGTGGGAGTGGAGGGTAAAACATTGGCCGCGGACTTCGGCTGGCGCTATCAATCCAATGATTTCGGGTCCGTCTGGAGCGCTTCGATAAAAATGCGCCTTCAGGAGCTGGCCCCAAAGACCGCCGAAGACCACTACCGCGCAGCCGAGGGATTTTTCAAGTCCGGAAACTATCGCCAGAGCCTTCGTTTTGCCTATAAAGCGCTCGATTTGGACCCGAATATGTGGAAAGCGCACACGCTTATTTCGACCATCGACGCCCTGATGCGGCGCGAAAACGGCACGGAAATGGTCATTATTTATACCGGTAATGCAAAGGGACGCTTTTTACCGGTTATTTCCGGGGACCAAACCATCGGCGGCCTGGCCCGCGCCGCGGCGGTGCTCAAGCGCCTTCGCGCGCAGTTTCCCCTTTCCATGACCGTCGATGCGGGCAACGCGGTCATAGAGGCTTCTAATCAAGACAGGGAGCCGCTCGTCGACGCCTATTTCAGCGACCTTGCTTACGACGCCGTAGCGCTTGGCAAAGGGGAGATCGATTTCGGGTTGGGTCGAATGTTCCCCAAAGACGACAAAATAAAAACGCGCTACCTTTGCACAAACCTCCGAGGGACGTTCGGAACGGGAGTTGTTTCGAAAAAAACCGTGGCAATCGGGCCGTATACTTTTTTCATCATGGCCGTGGTCGCCCCGAGCTTGCCGGACAAAAGCGAGGACAAGGAGCGGCTCGCGCCCGTGCTTGATGAAATTTCAACGGGGTTTACTATGGGACCCGCTAAAAACGCGACGCTCAGGATTTTAATCGTCAACGACGACTGGGAAAACATAGCCGCCCTTGCCCGCGTTCTCCCGACGGTCGACGTCATCCTCTGCGGGAATGTCAAGCAGAAATTCGAAACGCCGATGAAAATCGGAAACGCGGCCGTCATTTCCCCGGGGGACTTCGGCGCTTATGTGGGTAAGCTCGTGCTGAGGTTTGGCGGCGACAAAAAGCTCGTTTCCTTAGACAATCATTGCATCCCCCTTACCGGTGAAATCGCACCCGATTCGCTCATCGAACGTAAGCTGCGCTCGATAATAGGAAAAACGGACTTTCAGGAAACCGCTCCCCTGGCGGAATTTAAAAAAGGGCCTATCGACGGCGTTTTCGCCTTCATGTCGGACCGCGACGGCCAGCCCGATGTTTTTCTTAAAATGCTTGACAAGCAAGCGGAATATCCCTTGACGGAAAAAAAGACCGTAAGTTCAAAATCCGCGTGCTTGCATCCGGTGGTGAGCTTTTCGGGAAGTAAAATCGCCTACTTTGAGCGGCAAAGCGATACGGGCTGCCCCACCCCGCGTATTATGGAGATGAGCGGGGTCAATAAGCATACCGTGCCCTTTGACGGCTGCGTCTCAGTCATGCGGTTTTCTCCCGACGGCTCGTGGCTTTATTTTACCGGGCGCACCGATTCTTCGTTAGGCGAAATCTATCGGATCAAGCCCGACGGCCTCACGCCATATCCGGTCATCGCCTGGAAAAACTCCTCGGAAACCATGGGAGATTTTTCGCCGGGCGGCGAGCATTTTGTTTTCATGGCGAACGGCAATGGGAAAAACCAGCTCTACCTGACCGATTCCTCAGGCCAAAGGCCCCTTTGCATCACCGAAGGAAACGGCGACAATATCGCGCCCGGCTTCAGCCCGTCGGGAACATCCTGCGCGTTTCTCTCGAATAAAACAAGCTTCGCCGGATCCTACGATTTATGGCTCTATGACCGGGCCGAGGGAAAGGCCGCGCAAATGACCGTCCAGGCAAACGTCAACGGCTTCTGCTGGATCGACGATAAAACAATCGTTTATAGCGGCGGAAAGGCGCCGTGCTCGCTCTTCAAGTTAGACCTTCCAAGCGATATTTCCGCACCATTCATCCTCGGCGACTCGCTTAAAAATTACGCCGCAACCCATCCATCGATCCTGTCGTATAAAAAGGGCGTGAAAATAATTTACAATCAAGAATATCCGGGCGGCGGACAAAAGATTTTTTGGGTCAATCCCGACGGATCGGGTAACGAGCGCATCGTCAACAGCAAGGGCCGTGATTGGCTGGAATAAGGATATTTTCCCTTAACAATTTCGCCCGATAATTGTAGAATAGTATTAAGGGCCTGCAATATTATCTTTTTTAAGGCAAATAAATTTTAGGTTTAAGCGGTGATTTCCCGGAGGGTGCTATGAAGAAAATGGTTGTGATGTTTTTTTTATTGTTTTCACTGTGGGGATGCTCGAATAACAACCAATTGACCATTCAAAACCAAGCCCAAGGTACTGTCTACATAAACTTCCGCGCGGCCATCGACTCAGTCTATCCGGGCGGCACGAGCACGCTTACCGATATCCCCAACGGCAGCTATAACTATAATACCACTTTCGAGCTTCCCTCAGGAGTCACGTCATGGGCGGCAAACGGGTCCGCGGCCAGCGGTCAGATGACCTTTGACAAAAAGAACACCCAGATTTTACTCCTCTATTCTTCCACCACACTTACCGGCGTCTACACGGTTTACGTTAACGAATCGAGCACCGATCCGGTAACCGTCAGCTCTCCCACGAGCGCCCAGTAAATTATTTGAGGGTCACTAAGGTCGCCCCTTCCCCGCCGTCCTTGGGAAGCGCGGTGTGATAGCCACGTATCGCCAGGGCGTATCGGTATTCCAGGCATTCCCGCACTAATTTTTTAAGCACGCCTTCCGATTGGCCGGAATGCTTCCCCCAACCATGGATAATAAGCATCTCTTTAATGCCTTTTTTCCGGCATTCGTCCATGGCCTTAACCAGGGTAAGTTCGGCGTTTTCCGAATTCAGCCCATGAAGGTCGATGGTTTTGCGTAGGCCCCGTTTTTTTGTTTTGTTAATGCCCGTATCGACTTTTTTCGGTCGGTATGAAGACGCCGCGTCTTTGTTGCTGACGCCGTGCTCATCAAGATAGCGGAGGATTTTTTCGCGGGCTTTAGGGTCAATCGGCATGGATGCATGGCGCGGGCGGCGAATGCCGAACGCTATTTCCTGAGCATCCGGATGTTTTTGTGGATGATCGAAATATGCTGGATTTCCTCATAGATGATTTTATCGATTTCATTTTTTCCCAAACGTTCTGGGACCATGCTTTTCATGGTCGTGTACAATACGACGGAATCTTTTTCAAAGGTCAAGGCCAATTCCAAAATATCGAGCGCCGATTTTGCGTTTTCGACCAGGGTGGAAATTTCCTTGGTGCTGATGAAAATATGGCTGTCGGCCGCCGCCTTTAAATAAAGCCCCAGCTCATCGTCGGGATCGTAAACCGGCTCATGCCCCGCCGAAGCCGGAAGATGCGCCTTAAGTCCCTCAAAAAGCGCCACATGTTTCGACTCCCAACTTCCGAGCTCTTCGCAAAGCTTTTTTGCCTGTTCGTTCTTGGCGGCCTTGGCCGCAGCCGTATAGAACGCCAGGCCGTTTTTTTCGATTTCAATGCCCATCTGAAAAATTTCTTCCGCATTATAGACGAGATCCATTGTGCGTGCTCCTTATTTATTTTTTTACATTGATGAGCGCGGCCGTCGAACCGTGCAAAACCGGCCATACGACTCGAATGGCACCCAATCGAATTGAAAACCCGACCGGGGTTGCCCTCCACGAGGATAGGTCCCCAGTTCTCCTTTGTCCAGAAAATCGGCCAAAAGCTTCCATGAAAGCTCGGCCTCCCGCGCATTGACAAAAAGAGTATGGTCGCCCCGCACCGCGTCTACCAGCAGGCGCTCATACGCTTCGGGGGCCTCTTTTTCAAAGGACTGGTTGAAACACATGGTCATGTCCGTTTTTGTCAATTTAATCTCCCCGCCCGGTTCCTTGCTCGCCATGCTGAGAATGATCCCCGGCTCGGGTTGAATGAGAAAAACGATGGTATTCGGGCTGAGCGCGGGCTGGTTTTCAAACAGCCCGGTGGGAAGGGGCTTGAAACGGACCCCGATTTCGGTGCCGCTTCGCCCCAGCGCCTTTCCGCTCCGGATATAAATAGGCACGCCCGCCCACCTGAAGTTATTGATGTGGAGCCTGAGTTCGGCATAGGTTTCCATGCCGGAATTCGGGTCAACGCCCTGCTCCGCGCGATACCCCTCATATTGGGACCGGTGACATTCCAAAATCCTCAGCGACCGCAGCACGTCGATTTTTCTGCTGCTGATGTCCTCGGCGCTGAAACTTTGCGGCGCCTCCATGGTCAACAGGCACAACAGTTGCATCAAATGGTTTTGTACCATGTCCCTGAGGATTCCCGCTTTGTCAAAGTAGGCCGCGCGCGTTCCCACACCTTCCGTTTCGGAAGCGTTGATCTGGATGGATTCGATATACCGATGGTTCCAAACCGGATAAAAAAGGGCGTTTGCAAACCGGAACACCAAGATGTTCTGAACGGCCTCTTTGGCGAGGTAGTGGTCGTTTCGATAAATGCGCGACTCGTCGAAATAGGACGCGAGTTCCCGGTTGAGGTCCACGGCCGAGGCATAATCGGAGCCGAAGGGTTTTTCGATAATGATCGAGGTTTCCGCGCCGAAGCCCCCGGAGACCAGCTCTTTGGCGGTTGAAGAATATACCTGCGGAGGTAAAGCGAAGAACACGATGATCCGCTCGAAGTCGCCTTTTTCGGAAACGTATTTTTTGAGGCCCGGAATTCCCTGATGGTAAAAAAGCCTGCGGGCGAACGGGGGCGGCACATTGAAGAGCGCCCGGAAACTATCGTCCGTAAAAGCGCTTCTGCCGGAGCCGACGATGATCGTCGAATCGTCGATCTCCCGGTTTTTGCAAATATTCAGGAGCGCGGGAACAAGCTTTCGCTTGGCAAGATCACCCGACGCTCCGAGAATGACAATGGCGGTTTTTTGGCTTTTCATGGTTTTTCCTACAAGCCGGTTTATTGTTGACTCGCCCCTTTTTTGCACCGCGGGCCCCGACTTCCCACCCGCGACACATGGCGCACCGCTGGTCGGAGCACCATTGACAGAAACGACAATCGGGGCACGGGTGTTTTTTTCGTCCGTTCATAATACCGCCCCTATGCCCTGCGCCGACTTAAGCGACAACCGCTTATTCGGGTGAAAAATCGTCTTTGCCCACGCCGCATTGCGGGCAAACCCAATCGTCGGGAATGTCTTCAAAAGCGGTCCCCGCCGCAATCCCGCCGTCCGGGTCGCCGATAGCGGGATCGTAGAGCCATCCGCATGCGTTACAAATATATTTTTTCATGAATACTCTCCTGTTAATTCGATTTCAGGCATAATTACCAATTTTCGGCAAGAACTTCAAAGTGCTTTTGTTCATGATTGCACGCAGGGCACATCTTCGGCGCTTCGGGCCCTTCGTGGATATAACCGCAATTGCTGCAACGCCATTTGACGGGTTTGTCTTTTTTAGTGACATTGCCGGATTTGATGTTTTCCAAAAGGGCACGGTAGCGTTTTTCATGCTGTTTTTCGGCATTTGAAATCGCCGTGTACATCGCGGCAACCGCGCCAAAGCCTTCTTCGCGGGCAATAGCGGCAAAACCGGGATATAAAAGCGTATGTTCTTCCTGCTCGCCCGCGGCGGCGGCTTCGAGGTTTTCAATGGTCGAACCGATTTTTCCTCCGGGATAGATTGCCGTAATTTCAACGGGGCCGCCTTCGAGGAATTTGAACATACGCTTGGCATGTTCTTTTTCGTTGTCGGCGGTTTCTTCGAAAATGTGCGAAATCTGAATATAGCCTTCATTGCGGGCAACGCTCGCCGCATACGAATAGCGGTTTCGCGCCTGGGATTCCCCGGCAAAAGACTTTAAAAGGTTTTTTTCCGTTTTGCTTCCCTTAATACTTTTTGCTTCCATTATATCCTCCCGGTTGAAGATTTGTTTTCAAAAGTCGACCATAAAACATTAAATTTAATCTCTGGCAATGCGGAGTTGCGGTAGTTTTTGGTTTGACCTTGCCGATCGTCACCACTTTACGGTAGAATTAAAGGCATGGAGACTTCCCATGCTTAAATGCCGTTTACCGGTCATTTTTTTAGTAAGCGCGGCGTTTTTCTTTTCAGACGCGAATGCGTGGAAAAAAGAAGCGCATGTCGTCAGCATTCCGATCGTCGAAGGCTTGGGAATTTATTCGTCAATCCGGGTTTTGCAGGATTCAAGATCGGGATTTACAAAGGCTTCGGCCATTTCGAGCTTGGCGCTTTTGACCGTGAACGCGGCGATGGGAAGCTACATTGTTTTTGGGCCGCAAACCGATTATGCCCTGAAGCGATCGATCCATAAATATATCGGGTATGCCGTGACCGCCGCGGCCCTGTGGATGAGCGTTTCCGCGGGAAATGACGCGCGTATCGAAAACTCCGACAAAAACATCCTGCACGGCTATACGCTTGCCACGTCGATACCGATCATTGTTTTTTCGTTTTAAGATCAATAATCCCCGCGTAATCCAGATTGACAATAAAGTCCCCCTGCGGGGAATTTAGGGGGCGCTTTTTGCGTTCACTATTCATCCAACCTGCTGAATTCCGCGTTTTCAAGCCACTCCGAAGGCCTTTTCTCGAACTCAATCAAGTTTTCCATAAGAACGAGGTGTTTCTTTTCTTCCTTGATTAAAAATTTGAACAAGGTCCTGTGCTCCGGCAAATCGGTCTTGGTTTGCGCGTCGGAATAATACGCGATGCTTTTTTGTTCAAGTTCAAGCGCTTTCGCATACGCCTGCTTGCCGTCGGTGGCTATGGCAGGGAGAGTTTCGCTTTTGGCTAGTTCGGCGAAAACGTACTTTGCCTTTCCGAGAATGTCCGACTCGACGGGCGGCGCGTGGGGAATTTCTTTTTTCCAAGATTCGAAAAGCGTAAAATGATAATGCTCTTCATGTGACAAAAGCGTAAAAATCCCGGCTATGGCCTTTGACGGCGACGTCCGTGCCAAATGCGAATAATACGCTTCCCCTTCAAGCTCCAGTTTCTTCGCGAATTCCAATATATCCATGATTATTTAGTCCGTTTTTTTCTAATCCTGAAAATCCTACCAATCATAGGAATCCTGATCAAGCTTTCCCCATCGCCTTCATCGCCGCTTCCACGCCTTTGCTGAAATCCGACGGCACCGTCAGCATCCGCGTCCCCATGTCTTTATCGAGCATAAAAAGCCCCGCCGTATCGCTACCGATAAGCTTAAGCTGCGCGATTACGTCGTTATCGTTTTCTTCCTCTTCCACCTGCTCGGTAACATACCATTGCAAAAACGTTTGCGTTGCATGGTCTTTTTCCGACACCGCCAAGTTTGAAAGGTCATAAATGCATTGCGTTACGAACTGTTCGTGCTTGAGCGTCTGCTGGAACATGTCCATCGCCGACTCGAAAACAAGCGGAGGCTGCACGATGGCATTGAGGGTCACTTTCCCGCCGTGGCGCGTGATATATTCGAACATTTTCATGGCGTGAAGCATTTCCTCGTGATATTGCACCATGAACCAGTTCGCAAAGCCTTTAAGCCCCTTGAACGTGCTGTCCGCCGACATTGACATATAGAGATAGGCGGAATACATTTCACGGTTGATTTGTTCGTTAAGCGCGGCTTCCATTTTTTTAGTGAGCATGGCATTGTCCTCCTGTTGGAAATAATTGGGATACCACACATATATACATTATTGAATTAACACGGCGCAATACCCGTGTTCGCGGGCGTTTTCGCAAATAAAAATTATCGCCGTTCGTAGTGTAGTAAAGTATCTTTTATCGAGGGGGACCGTCATGGGATTTTTCCGTTTTTTTAGAACATGGGGTTTATCCGCCTGTTTCGCGTTATTAGCGTCTGTTTCATGCGGGGCGGAAAAAAAAGAAGGACCGGCCGCGGCCAAAAAAGCGGCCGCGTCGGAATTCATCAAACATATTGAGTCCGCCGAACAGCTCGATACGATCATGACCAAGGCCGGCAACAGCCTAATTGCCTTCGATTTATACGCGGATTGGTGCATGCCCTGCAGGATTTTATCGCCTACCCTGGAAAAGATCGCCAAGAGCAATCCTTCCAAAGTGGTTTTTTACAAGATCAATATCGATAAATTACCCCAGGTAGCGCGGGATTTTGGGGTTTCGGGCATCCCTCTAGTGGTATTCATGAAAAATAAAACCGTTGTCCAGGAGTTTGTGGGCGTACAACCGGAAGAGGACTATATTGCCGCGATCAACTCCGGCGATTCGCCGGGCAAATAAACGCTTATCCATTTGGGTCCGCGCTGCGATTATCGTCGCATGCGCGTCTTCAGCCGCTTTTTCCGGTAGCGCGGCACTGGTCATCGACACGTTTTCCTCTTGTGTTAAAAACCGCCTGCCGTGCGGCTGGCAAAAGTTCCGGGACATAAAAGGCGTTTCGGTGCAGTGTGACTCTTCCAATTATTTCGTCAGGCTCAAAAGCGAAAAAGACGTTGAAAGCATCGGGCTTAAAATCCGGTTCAACGTTCATGACTTTCCCCAATTGCGCTGGAAATGGCGGGTACATATTCTTCCAAGCGGCGGCCGGGAAAATGTAAAAAAGAAAAATGACAGCGCAGCCGGCGTCTTCGTGGCGTTTAAAGGGCTTTATCCATTCAATAAAGTTCTCAAATATGTTTGGAGCGCCACGCTTCCGGTCGGCGCGGTCTTCAGAAGCCCCCATAGCCATAATGCCATGATTTTCGTGGTTGCAAGCGGCGGCGACAGCCTCAACACTTGGGTATCCGAGCAGCGAAATGTTTTGGAAGATTTTCTCAAAGCTTTCGGTTTCCAGCCTCCTCTTGTGGAAGGTATCGCTATTCAAACCGATTCCGACGACACCGGTTCGTCGGCCTGCGCCGATTATGACGATTTCAGCGTGAGAGAATATCGATAAGCCGACATAGCAGCCCCGCCTTTCCTTCGAATTGTGTAGTTTTAACTAAAAAAAACAAGTATTTTTTAACGTTTGACCCTGATTTTTTTTCACTGGAGGAGAAAGTGCCCGTGGAAACGCCGGAATTATCAAACGAAAGATCGGTTAGAATAGAAAAAATCGACCACATTAAACAGGCCGGTTTCGCCCCTTATGCCGAGCGCTACGAAAAAACCCATTCTCTCGAACAAGCGAAGCTTTTGGCCGACGGAACGGGAAAAGTCAGGGTCGCGGGCAGGGTCGTCGGAATGCGGGGGTTCGGCAAGCTTACTTTCGGACACCTTTTCGATTTTTCCGGCAAATTGCAGTTCGCCGCGCAGAAGAACAAACTGGGCGAATCCTTCACGCACCTGATGAAAATCGTGGACGTGGGCGATTTCATCGGCCTCGAAGGCGAAATCATCACCACGAAAACCGGCGAAAAAACAATTGACATTTCGGAGTGGACGTTTCTTTCGAAAACCATACGACCCTTGCCCGAAAAGTTCCACGGCCTTACCGACCAGGAACTGCGCTATCGCAGGCGTTACCTGGACTTGATAACCTCGCCTGAATCCATGGACCGCTTTAAAAAACGCACGCGCATCATTAAAACGGTCCGCAATTTTCTGGATTCAAACGAGTTCATTGAAATCGACACTCCCGTGCTCACCAACAAGGCCTGCGGCGCGCTTGCGCGGCCCTTCATCACGCATCATAACGCGCTCGATATCGACATTTACCTACGCATTGCCCCGGAAACGTATTTAAAGCGGGCCATCGCGGGCGGGTTTGAGCGCGTGTACGAATTCGCCAGAAGCTTTCGCAACGAAGGCGTCGACGCTTCGCATTTGCCCGATTTCACCTTGCTCGAATACTACTGCGCCTACTGGAACTACGAAGACAACATGCGCTTTACGGAAAAGCTCCTCAAGCACGTTCTTACGGAACTCAACGGGGGCCTAAAATTAACTTATGACAACACCGAAATTTCCTTCGACGGCGCGTGGCCGCGTATTTCATTTCGCGACCTCGTACTTAAGGACTGCGGCATCGACATCGACAAATTTACGACCCGCGATACGCTGTTCGATGAAATCAAGCGAAACGGGATCACCTTTGAAGACGACGTCGAGGTCAAAAAAGCAGGGAGGGCCACGCTGATCGACCTTCTGTATAAAAAAGTCTCGCGGCCGAAACTCATCGACCCGATTTTCGTGACGCACCATCCCATCGAGGTGTCGCCGCTTGCCCGGAAAAACGACGCTAACCCCATGGTCGTGGACCGTTTTCAGCTTGTGGTCAACGGTTGGGAAGTGGTCAACGCCTACTCCGAACTCATCGACCCCATCGACCAGGCCAAGCGGTTTGCCGACCAGGCCGCGGCCCGCGCGCACGGCGACGCGGACGCCATGGACGTCGACGAGGACTTTTTATTGTGCATGGAATACGGCATGCCGCCCATTTCCGGCTGGGGCATGGGCATCGACCGTATCATAGCCCTTTTGACAAATGCGGCAAACCTTCGGGAAGTGGTGCTGTTTCCCTTGATGCGCCCGGAATAGGCGCGTGCAATTCACCCATGTTTAAAACCATCGACCTTTTTATCGGACTTCGCTACTTGCGCGGTAAGCGCAAGAGCGGTTTTATTTCCTTTATCACCTACATTTCGGCAGGCGGCTTGCTTTTAGGCACGCTCGCCTTGATCATCGCCCTTTCCGTTGCCAACGGTTTTGAAAAAGAAGTGCGCGACCGGATCGTGGGCACGCTCGCGCACGCGAAAATCCTCCAATACTACGGCACGCCCATCGAGAAATATGACTCGCTTCGCCGGGTCATTTTAAAGCAACCCGACGTCCTTGCGGCGGCCCCTTACATAATGGGAAAAGGCGGCATCGAATACGACAAGGTGCAGGAAGGCATCCTGATCACGGGCGTTGACGCGGCGGTTGAAACCACGGTAACGGAGATCGGGCGGAAAATCACGTTCGGGAAATTTTTCCTCGACTCCATGGCCTCCGAGCGCAAGCGCAAGCTCCCGAGCGTGATCATCGGCATCGGCCTTGCCGATAAAATGGGCGTTCGGCCCGGCGCCGAAGTGGTGCTGGGGAGCTTGACGTCGGAAAACGGGGAACTCTCCACCACGCCGTCCATGGCAAGGTTCGTGGTCAGCGGCATTTTTGAAACCGGCATGTACGAATACGACGTCGGGCTCGTCTACATCGCCATCCCGTCGGCCCAGGCCCTGATGCACATGAAAGGCGTTGAAGGCATTCAAATAAAAACGACGGATTTGTTTCACGCCGACCGGATTTCCAATAACGTCATGAAAGCCCTCGGCGGATACCCCTACCGAGCGGTGGATTGGAAATCGCAAAATAAATCGCTTTTTGACTGGATGCGCCTCGAACGGCTTATTATTTTTCTGGTCATTTCACTGATCATCGTGGTCGCGGCCTTCAATATTATTTCGTCGCTTATTATGATGATCCAGGAAAAACGGCGCGAAATCGGAATTCTCATGGGCATGGGCGCCACCACGGGCACTATCATGAGGATATTCATGCTTAACGGAATCATCATCGGTTTTTTAGGTTCGACCCTCGGCATGGTCGTCGGCCTTGTTTTATGCTACATCCAACAGCGCTTCGCCTTGATTCCGCTTCCTGGAGATATTTATTTCATTAATAAGCTGCCCGTGCAAATCCAGTGGTGGCCCGATGTGGCGCTGATTTACATTACGGCAAATTTTATCTGTTCGCTGGCAACGCTGTATCCGGCTTGGGCCGCATCAAAGATGCTGCCCGCGGAAAGCATTCGCATAGACTAAACTTTGGGAAATCGGTTTATGATCGAAACAATGGTATCCGTTGAAAATCTGACCAAAACTTTCCGCGATGAAGCCGGCGCATTTAACGTTATAAACGAAGCGTCCTTCTTCATTAACAAAGGTGAAATGATTTCCCTGGTGGGCGTTTCGGGCGCGGGCAAAACCACGCTTCTGCAAATCCTTGGGGGGCTCGACAAGGCCACTTCAGGTACTATTTGCATCGCGGGTTCCACGATTAACGCAATGACTGCCGATAAACTGGCGATATTCAGGAACCAATGTATCGGCTTTGTTTTCCAGTTCCACCACCTGCTCCCTGATTTTACGGCCTTGGAAAACGTGATCATGCCCGGCTTGATAAGCGGCAAATCTAAAGAGGCTTGCCTGCCTTATGCGCGCGAACTCCTGGGTCTTTTTAAAATCGATCGACAGGCGACCCATTTTCCTTCCGAGCTTTCGGGAGGCGAGCGCCAGCGGGTCGCGCTTGCGCGCGCCCTTTTCAACAAACCCGCCTTGGTACTAGCCGACGAACCAACCGGAAATTTGGACCGCGAAAACAGCGCTATACTCCTTGAGCTTATTATCAAAGCCAATAAAGAGCTTAACCAAACGTTTCTCGTCGCTACCCATAACCCGGAGCTTTCCAGGGGAATGCAGCGGACGATTTATATTGAAGACGGTAAAATCGTTAGTAAGGACATTTCCCATGCAAGCATGTGACGACTGCGGCAAAAACCCGGCAACCATTCACTTGACGCACATCATGAACGAATCCGCTATAATTTCGCATTTATGCGAAGAGTGCGCGCGAAACAAGGGCGTGACTATTTCAATTTCCCCGGAAGAACCGATAATCCAACGCAAGCCCCCCGCACCGATTGAAAAAGACATTACCTGTCCCCGATGCAAAATGAATTTTTCCGAATTCAAACTCAAAGGGCTTCTCGGTTGCAGCGATTGTTACAAGCATTTTGAAAAAGAAATCGACGCCTTGCTTATGCAAGTCCATGGGACCGCGGGCCATCAAGGAAAAGTATACCGTACTTCCGAGACGGAAAAGGCCGACCTGAAAACCATGGAACAGCTCAGAAAAGAACTGACGGACGCCATTGAAAAGGAAGAGTTCGAACGCGCGGCAATCATTCGCGACGCCATCCACTCCTTAAGCTCCTTAAGCGCCAAAAAAGTATAGGAGCGGCCGCGACCGACCATGGAGAGCCTTCCCGTTTCCGCACTTCCCTGTTGGTTTACCGGCGCGGGGCCCGACGCCGACGTAGTGATTTCCACGCGCATCAGACTGGCGCGTAATTGTACGCGCTTCCCCTTCCCCGTCCGCGCCTCCCTCTATGAACGGAAACAAGTTTTCGAAGACGTCACCGCGGCGTTTAAACAGTCGCCCCAATACGTCGATTTTGATTATGTAAACTGCGCCCAGCTTGACCAAATAGAACAGCTCTATTTGGCCGAGGAGCGTATCGTCAGCCCCGAATTATTTTCGGCCGAGGGCGACTGGGGAGTGCTCTACGACACGCGGCGTCGGGTCTGCATCATGGTCAATGAAGAAGACCATGTCCGGATGCAATGCATGGATTCGGGATGTTGTCCGCACGACCTATGGTCCGTCGTGGACGCGGTCGACGATGCGCTGGGCATGCGCCTTGATTTCGCCTATAACGCGAAGCGGGGTTTTTTGACCTCCCGGCCCACCAACTCGGGAACGGGGCTCAGGGTTTCGTTTCTCATGCACTTGCCCGCGCTTATCTTGACGAAAAATATCGACCAGGTGCTGCTGGGCGCAAGCCATCTGGGCGTTGCCACGCGAGGTTTTTTCGGGGAGCATTCGAGCGTTGCGGGGAGTTTTTTCCAGCTTTCGAACATCGGGGCCGCGGGCGCCACGGAAAGCGAATTCCTGGAAAACACCGAGCGGGTCATTATCAAGGCCATGGAAGCCGAACGCAAAGCGCGCGAAAAGGTCCTCAAAAACGCCCGGCAGGAATTGACCGACAAGATCCAGCGGGCCTATGGAATCCTGACCCACGCGACGATGCTTGACGTCGATGAATTCTTGAACCTGTCGTCGGCGCTACGGCTTGGGATCGAATGTAACCTCTTTAACCCAACCACCCCGGCGCAGCTCAACGCGCTGACCTTAAACGTATTGCCGGCGCATTTGCAAACATACCATAAAAAGACGATGGACGACGACGAACTCAGGACCGCGCGCGCGAACATGGTCAGGAAGTTTTTTAACGTGGGGAAAGCTTAATTTCGGTTTTTTTTAGGCAAACAAACGTTTTCCGGTAATAATTTACATCGTCACTTCACACATCTTGTCAACCCCAAACCGCTTTCCCAAATCCGCCAGTTTTTGAAGGTCGTCGGCGTTTTTTATCACTTCGAACCAATCGCGGGGAATGCTCAGCACGCCGGGTTTTTTCGCAAGCGTGAAAAGGTCCGTGGCTGCGTAGCCGATTTTAGGCGAACGGGGAAGAAAGCGAAACACTTCCTTGGGCGGCGTGGCGTAATCAGGCAAATCGCCCTTTTCGAGCAGATCGGTTGTAAAGGCATAAAGCCCCGTATTATAGGGCAAAAAACATGTTTTACTTTCATCCGTGACCTGTAAGGTCGCCTCGTTTCTAATTTCCTGTTCGACAATGATCACGTTTTCACGCCCATTCTTGACCGTTGCTACATACGTCCCGAAAGGGTCAGCCGCCTCGAACCGCCTCCGCACGATCCCCACGCCTACGCAGTCGAACGTCGCGAGCCCGAAGGCCATTTGAAACAGAAGCCGCGGTTCGTATAAACCGGTGGCTTGAAGAAGAAGGATTTTATCACACCCGAGCTTTCGTATCCAATCCAAAACGCTCCCATCCATTCCCGCGCAGGGCCTTTTCAATTTCATAAGCGGACCGCCCGTCTCGTCGGGATGGGTCACCGGCCTTAGCGCACCTGCGGGACCTGTCAGGGCCATTTTCTCGTCCAGGGTAAAATGCAGGCGTTCGTCTTGTTCAACGGTCAAAACCCGCTCAAGCCCGAAATTCTCATGACGCCGCAATACTTCCGGTATGACGCGCGCGGTGGTCGATCCGGCCGGCCCCGTCGTGACGATCACCGGCAGGGTCAGACCGTTGCGTTTTGCAAGGACCGACAATAATCGAAGATTTGCCTGGAGTGCGCCGTAATCGCCGAAAAACCCCGGAAGCGGCCATGTTGCTTTTGTAAAGTCTTTAAGATCGCTTTCGGAAATTCCGCGCGCAAGCAAACTTGTCTTCAGGCGCTCCCCTTCCCCGCCGGCCGTTAAAACAACGGCGCAGCCTTCAAGGTCGTGCGCGTCGCGGGCGTTTTTCTCAAGCGACATAAGCGGCGGGAACATTTGCGTGGCCCCGTTTAAAACCTTCCGCTGGCCCTTGGCATTATTAATGGCCCTTCTGCGACGTTCGAGGTGGTCGGCAAAAACCGATGGCGGATAATTTTCATTCAGAAACTCGATCGTTTTTGCCTGACTGTCCGACGTTACTTTATCAAAATCATGTATCGCGCTTCGGGCGGATTCGAGGGTCCATTGGTCCATGAGGGTCTTCCTTTTTTGCGGTTGGATAATTCTATTAAAATACTTGGTGGGAAAATCTATTTTATCGAACAGAAGAAATTCCCTAGAGCTTATCGATTGGAAAGCCCATAAAAATGCAGGAAACAAACCCTATAGGCCTCCCCGCGCTTAAAGTGATCCATCCGGTGTATGAAACCGAACACGTCGCTCTCCCCTTTGTTCATGCGTTAAAACTAGCGGTTGCGTCAAAGGGAGAACTGGAAATCGTGGACCTGCGCGGGAGGGACCAAGACAATATCGGGGTCCGGTTATATTTGGAAAAGTGGGGGCTTCTTCCTAAGGATTCTCACCGGGCCGACGTCAAATCAATCGGGCTCAAGGTCACCAAAATCGTCAAACACGGTAATGAGAAAAAAGAAATGGCAAGGAGGATCGAGAAAAACAATCATGATCTTCTGGTTATCGCAACGAAACCGCACGCAAATACCGTGCATTTTTTTGGCCAGGACCTGACAGAATATCTTACGACGCATTTTAGGAAAACAACGCTTTATATACCTGAAAACGCCCGGCCCTTCGTGGACCAGGAAACCGGGAGCATAAAGCTTAGCAACATTCTCATGCCTCTTACCGCTTCGCCGTCTTCGGAATGCGCCTTTAATCTGCTCCACCGGCTTTTAGCGTTTTTGCCCGAATTAAAGCCGGAAATTTTCGGGTTTCATTGCGGAAATAAATTTCCCGATGTTCCCGAATCGTTTTTGCGCGGATTGCCCTTAAACCGAAACTTGTCCTCGGAGCCGGTCGTGGCGTGCATTTCCTCCATGACCCATAAACACGGTATTGACTTGATAATCATGGCGACAAACGGCAGGGATTCGCTTGGCAAGAAAATACTGGGGAGCATTACCGAGCAGGTGCTGCGCTGTGCGCCATGCCCGGTCCTTTCGGTCCCGGCACAATCGTAAAGGGCGGAAAATTTTTTTTATTTGCCGCTAAGGTTTTTATTCTCGACCGGCTCACTAGTTTGCCGTAGCTTTCGGGACTGCTCAAAAGCGTTTTTAGCCTGTTCCTGCATTCCAAGTTTCAAGGCCAAATCCCCGATGTTTTGGTATACCCACCATCGGTTCGGGAGTAATTTGTCGAGACCATGAAAAAAGCTTATCCCGGGTTGATACCGATCGGGGCTTTCCCAAAAAGGCTGCGATATCCCGACGATCTCAAACTCAACGCCGCTGGGGTCGATGTCCGCGCATTTCTTGACACATTCAAGGCTTTTTTCCCACATTCCCAACCCCGCATAGGCGCAGGCCAAGGCCTTATAGACCCTAAAATATTCCCTGGTAAGGGGAAGGCTTTTATTAAGATCTTCCAGGGCCAAGGCGTATTGTTTTTGCTTGAGCCTGAATTCGGCCCGATACATAAGACCAAAGGCTGAATATTGGTCGGTTGCAACGGCTTGATCAAAATGGTACTGCGCTTGACGGGCTTCGCCGAGTTGCTGATAAACAATTCCCATATCGATATGGATTATATGCCAGTTCGGCGCAAGATCGAGGGCCATTTTGTAGTATTTAAGCGCCTCGTCGTACTTGCCCTTTTGCATGCGCGTCAGTCCGTAGTTGAGATACGCGCGCGACGAAGGCGCCTTGCTGAGGACGTCGGCATAATAATTTTCCTCGTTTGCAAACACTTTGTTTCTCTCGAAGGTCAGCATGAAAAATGCCGAAAACAGCAGGACTAACCCGCACCCGGCTATAATGCTCGCGGGTTTGAAGGCGCGCGACATTCGGGATATTAAAAGTCCCGACGGCAATAGCCATGTAATTGACAGCAGTGCAATGGGTAAGTACGGTCGGTGTTCGTTGACCATCTCCGCCAGCGGCGCGATGGAAGATGTGGGCGAAATGATTGCAAGGGCCGATACCGTAAGAAAAGTTAGGTAAGCATACCGGGGATAAAGCCAGGAAAGAAGTCCCGCGACCGCTATCCAGCCCGACAGTGCGAGCAGAACTTGGGGCGCGAAAATTGAATGAAAAACCGGAAAAGTAAGGTCGTCGGCAACGAGCTTTATCGGCGCAAACCAGTTAAGTACATAATGCCACCATGCCGTGGTTTGGGTAAAAAGGTAACTCATGGGCGTCATGTCTGCGGCGTGGCGCTCGGCCTGATTATAGCCGCTCATCCCATGGCGGTAACAGGCAATGTAGACGACCGTTACCGCGGCAAACAGCCAAAATCTTTTAAACGTATCAGCGGTTAAAGCCGACACGACGTCTTTGATAAATCCGCCGTGGGTTTGAGCGGAAGGTTTCGGCCGATTTCGGGCAACGTGTATCGCATAGTAAAGGAAATACACGGCCAATGCGCCGATTGCCTCGATCTTCGTAAAAAGGGCCAGCGTATATAACACGACCGGCACTACCGGGACCTTGACGGGGTCTCCATGATATTTCGGCCTCATGTAAAGCGCAAATGACGGCAATAAAAACGCGGCAACCAAGAGCGACGATCTTGCCGACAAATAGTTGATGACACCCGAAGTGGTGGGATGCACCGCGAACAAAAGCCCTATGGCAAACGGAATGAGCGCGGTTTCCATTTCCCCTGCGTCGGGATAATACTCCCGCATAATTCGTTTGCTTAGGAAATAAAGACCGATGACGCATACGATATGTAATAAGATCTGGACCAAATGCCATGACCAGGTGTCGTACTTGCTTATTGCGTAATTGAGCGCGTAGGTTATTTGCAGCACGGGCCGGTAGTCGACGTTTGCGGGAAGAATCGATAGGGTCCTTCCGTCGAGAAAATACTGCGGGATGAATTTAAGGCTTCGAACGCTGGGGTTTTCAAGCAGTAAATGCCCGCAATCCAAGGGGTAATCGTGTTTATAGTTGTTCGAGAATACCGCAAAAGCCGCGATGATAAAAACCGAGATGTTTAACCAGGTGTGGTACTTTAAATAGATTTGTTTCATAATAACTCGTTAGGAACTAAACATTTTTAAAGTTACTACGTGCAAGGCTTTTGTGTCAAAGTATTTATTTTTGCGGGTATAAACACTTGTTTGATAGCCGACTGTATCTTGCAGTATGCCTTCGATACATGCCGTATCTCCTTCTTTTTGTTCCAACGGAGTAGTTAAAAAGCCGGAAGGTTGTTCCGGCTTTCTTAATTTACTACTTTAATTTTAACTTATATATCATTTTTATTGCAATGGTCCTGGGGCAGGAGTTGGAAGAGGATAAGGAATAGTAACTCCGTTTGGAAGTGAAATGGGAGCCCAAGTTGTAAATGTATTCGCAGTTAAAAGACTCTCTAAATAAACGACATGCGCGATAAGGTTGCTAACTTGCCCCGTTAAGGTAGCAATTGCTGCTGATTGGTCTGTTGGTATTTTCAAATTTCCAATCTGTGCCTTAATTGAATCAGAAACATTTTGTTTCGTAGGAAGAGCATTAACTTGCCCCGTTAAAGCGGCAACTGCTGCTGATTGATCTGGCGGAATAACCAATTTACCAATCTGCGCTTTAATTGAATCGGAAACATTTTGTTTTGTAGGAAGAGTATTAACTTGCCCGGTTAAGGCATACGTATTAGCAAGAACTGTGTTATTTGTGTAATTGCTATTAAGGTACGAGGTCGTAGCATAATTGCTAAGGCTTGAGGTCAAAGCATATGAATTAAGATTATTCCCACCAACAACCAAACTGTCAGATGTAATCTTTCCATGAACTGTTAAAGCCTTAACAGCTGTGCTAGTGCCGATATTTACATTGCTTGCAGTTGAAGTTAAACCTGTTGAATCTTTCCAAGAAGATGTTCCAGATAGCCCTGTTGATCCTTGTGGGCCTTGTGGGCCAGCAGGTCCCGCTGCACCCGCTGGACCTGCCGGTCCTCCTGTTCCTGCCGGTCCTGCTACTCCGGCCGGTCCAGCCACGCCTGTTGCCCCTGTTGCCCCTGTTGCGCCTGTTGCGCCTGTTGCCCCTGTTGCCCCTGTTGCGCCAGTAGCTCCTTTTGCCGCAGCCGCTCCCGCAGGCCCCGTTGGCCCAATAGGACCCTGCGCTCCCGTTGAACCCGCCAGCCCAGTTGCACCAACAGGCCCGGTTGGACCTATGGGGCCCGCCTGCCCTTGAGGCCCATTGGCCCCCTTGGGACCTACCAGATTTAACATTAATGTCCAAGCGCCATTCGCCTTTGTATATAAATCACCTGAAAGCGAATTTACATATTCGTCGCCATTCGTTCCCACGGCGCTTGAAGGTGCGCCGTTCCCCGAAAGATATTGTGAAAATGCCGGCCCTTTCAAATTAGCGATTTTCGTCCAAGCGTTATTTACTTTTTGAAACAAATCGCCGCTTGCGGTATTCAAATACTCATCGCCGTTATTGCTTGTCGTTGAGGTCGTGGGATCAGCGGCGCCACTTAAAAATTGCGGCGACACTCCGGCCGGGCCTTGCAAGTTCGTCGCAATCGCCCAGGCACCATTGGTATTACTCCATAAATCCCCATTGGAAATATTGATATACATATCGCCACTAGCGCCCAATCCCGCGGTTGGAGCGCCGGCGCCTCGTAACAAATTTGAAGCGGCTGAACCGGGTGGGCCTTTCAAGTTCAATGATGCCACCCAGCCTCCGGACACTTTATTGTAAAGATCACCCGTGTTGGTATTTATGTAAATATCGCCGTTATTGCCGAGTGTATTCGCGGGAGCGCCAACTCCCGTATAAAACTTCGATCCAAGAGTCGATTCGTCGTACTGGGTGGTAATAATGGGCGGAGAAGTTCCTTCCCTAGACGAAAACGTCCCCTCGAAACCGTCGTCCGACGCAAGGGCGATGCCATAAAAATTTTGCGCTTTAAACGCTGTGGTTATGTCAAGCTGAATCACGGTTCCCTGCGAGAAACTGCTCAACAGCATTGACGCCGCGGGCGACGATGCAGTGTACTGAATAAGCGACAAGGCCACATTGGCTTCCGGCGCACCGATTGAGTCGGTGAGCGCATAGGCCTTGAGGGTCCCCGGCGATGAAATGCTTTTTATATATAACGTAAGAAGCGCCTTGGTGACCCCGGTCCTGTCAAGATTGTTCGTTTGGAAAACGATCCACCCAACGGCCGTTTGTCCCGCCCCACTGACGAATATTTCAGGGTCGGTCCCCGTATTGCCCAGCGCGGACGCGTCGCCGTCTTTGAACGGAAAAACGGGCGTACTGATGGTTTGGGCGAAAAGCGCCGAGGCCATCACGATAAGAGCTAAAGAAAGAGCGTACAATTTTTTCATAGGTCCTCCAATACCTTTCATGTTAATTTCCTACATTGATTAATAACGTTTGTTTTACACCGCTTGCCGCGTAAACGGCAATGTATTTACCCGGTACGATACCCGGCAAGGCCATGGAATAATCCTGCCCGGCCAGAACGGGTTGTTTTTTAAAAAGCCTGCCATCCATGGTAAAAACCGCCAGATACCCCTCGGGGCCTTCGGAATGGTGAAGGGTCAAAGTTTTTCGAGCATAGGCGATTTGAATGTTTTTCTTTTCAGGCGCTCCGCGAACGAGAATCGCCTCATAGGGGTTGGGAAACCAGACGTAAGCTATGGAATTGGTCCGCGTACCGGTGTTGTCAAAATGCGAAGCCAGGACTTGGTTTCCCAAGGTGTCATAGCTATAGGCAAAGGAATCGACCAGGGCATTAAGCACTCCGGTGGGGGTGTGCACGGCGGATGCAATCAATTTGTTATTGGAATAGGTCCATACGGAATCCTGCTGGAAATACCATGCTCCTCCAGTCACAAAATATTTTTTTTGAGTAATGACATTCGGAACGCTATAATCGAAAATAAAAGCTTGCGATGGCAGGAAGGACGATGTTCCTATCGAATCGTAAAGCGTATCGGCGACTTCCTGTCCTGATGCATTATAGGTGTAATCATGATAATCGGTAACAGTCGAATAATGCCACCGCTGAACGATCCTTTGGTTCGAATCGAATTTAAGACTATCGATTTGCCAATTGCCGCTATTAACCATGGTCTTGATTACGTTCTGGTTGCCATTCGCATCGTAGCTGAATAAAATAACCTCTGACGTATCACCACTGCCGGCGATAAGATACACTTGAGAAACCGGTCTTTGGTTTGCATCATACGCATATATAATGGAATTATCCAAAATTGACAGAGTGTCGGGGCCTTCAAAAGAAAGCGCCTTTATTTTTTTCCCATGGTTGTCATAAGAATAGGTCGTTAATCGCTGAGTGCTTGATACTGAAGTAAAAGTTGTCGTTAATTGTGATCGTAATAAATACGGGCCTTGCGAAAAAGAAGTCGCAAAAAAGCAAATGATTATCAAATTTGCAATACTATTTCTTCTCATAAAAACTTCCTTATTGCTAAACTATTCGATTTGTATCCTGTTTATTGCTTAAAAACGACTTTATTCGCCCAATTTAAAAAATGTTCTTCAATTTCCCTTGTATTACCATGCCAATCTTAAAAGCAAAAAATATGCCTATTAAAAAAAGCGGTCAAGGACATAGAATAATAATAAAATCTGATATTGGTGTCAAGGACTATTATTTCACTTTTACCTAATTTTTCGGTAACGTAATGATATTTATATAGATACCCCGCTAAAATAAATTTTTATTTTTTATGAAAATTACGAGTAATATATAACAAATCATTTTTATTTTGAATGTGACGTGCATCACAAACAGTCTATTTTCTTGAACTTTTTATTTATTGTCGGGCTGGTGGGTAAGTCCTTTTTCAGCGAATTTTTTTCGCATGTCCTCAAAGAAATTGCTGACGAACTCCTGTTTTTGGGCCTCATGCTCGGCCATTAAATCCATGTTCAGGTAGGTTTCCGGTATTTCCCGGATAAAGCGGCAGGGAGTCACGGTCATTGTTTTTTTCCTGAATTCTTTTTGTCCGGGATAGGTAAGATAAAGCATTTTCTTTGCGCGGGTCATTCCCACATAGAATAATCTTCGCTCCTCTTCGATATTGCCCTCGTCGATAGCCCGAGGCGAGGGCATGGAGCTGTCATCAAGATTGCATAAAAAAACGACCGGAAACTCCAATCCTTTGGATTTATGCATGGTCATGAGCCGAACTCCCGCGCCTTTGTTCTGCTCATCATCCGATTCGTCGTTTTTAAGGAGGGCCAAATCCTGTAAATATCCCGCCAAGTTCGGCGAGCGGTTTTTCATTTTTTGCTCGTAGATTTCCAGTCCGCGCAGGATCTCCTCGACGTTTTCCAGGCGCATGTCCGCCGAGCCCTCGTCTTTGCTTGCGCGTTCGAGCAGGCGCATATAATCGCACTCTTGAAGGATTTTTCGCATGGTCGCGGACAATTCCCCTTTTGCAAATTCGGGAGCGTATTTATGGTAAAACGATATTACGTCGCTGCATTTGGCGTGCTGAAGCGGCTGCGCATCGACGTCATTGTGTTTTAAAAATGCGTCCCAGAGCCCCATGCGCCGCTTACCCGCCTCTTCGTCGAGTTTTTCGATGGTCGACGCCGCAATGCCCCGGTCCGGAACTTTCAGTATCCTTAAAAGGCTCATTTCGTCGGCCGTGTTCGCGAAAAACCGCAGATACGCCAAAACGTCCTTGATTTCCTTTCTGTCAAAAAAACTCATGGCCCCGTATACATGGTACGGAATTTTTTTCCTGCGCATTTCCTCCTCGAACCTTCGCATCATGGCATTGGTGCGCATGAGAAGCGCATGGTCCTGTAAGGAAAACCGGGATGCGTTGACATTGTCGATAATGGCCGAGCAAATCCACTCGGACTCCTGCGTCTCGTCGTCCGCCTTATAGACCGTAAT
>Ga0182027_10003823_pt1 | contig 23638 bp, 18 predicted proteins | sample 712E1DmetaG_FD_121300 | JGI IMG/M metagenome (GOLD analysis project Ga0182027, IMG submission 121300) | Permafrost microbial communities from Stordalen Mire, Sweden - 712E1D metaG (Illumina Assembly) | ecosystem: Environmental > Terrestrial > Soil > Wetlands > Permafrost | place: Sweden... | reverse complement strand
GCCCACCGGCAGCATGATCGTCGACATCGGCGGGGGCACGACGGAAGTGGCCGTCATCAGCCTCGGCGGCATCGTCATCAGCCGCAGCATCCGCGTCGGTGGCGATGAGATGGACACCGACATAGTCGCCTACGCCCGGCGCGAGTACAACCTCTTCCTCGGTGAGCGCTCGGCCGAGGACATCAAGATCTCGATCGGATCGGCCAGCCCGGGCGAGTGGGACACGCAGCGCGTCACTCTCCGCGGCCGCGACCTGTTGACCGGCCTGCCGCGCAGCGTCGAGGTTGGCGGCGAGCAGATCCGCGAAGCCATCGAACCGTCGCTGGCGCTCATCGTGGAGACGATCAAGGACACGATCGAGGAAACGCCCCCGGAGCTGATCGCCGACATCATGGACCAGGGCATCGTGCTGGCGGGCGGTGGCGCGCTCCTTCAGGGGCTGGACCACCGTGTAGCCGAAGTCACGCAGATGCCCGTCCACGTGGCCAACGACCCTTTGACCTGCGTCGTCCGTGGAACCGGTGTCGTGCTCGAGGAGCTCGACATCATGGAAGAAGTACTCGTGGCGGACACCTACGCCCGCCCGCCGCGCTGAGCAGTCGCGCGGCCCTCCTGGCCAGATGACCTCCCGCTCCGGCAACCGTCTCCTGCGCGGTCAGTGGGTTGTCTACGGCCTGCTCGTGACCCTGAGCGTCGGGATGATGGGCGCGTCCGGGACCCATTTCGCGGGGACGATCCAGTCGGACGCCAACTACATGCTCAACCCGGTCGAGGGCGCCCTCAACGACACCGCGGACACTGTCTTCTCGTACTGGTCCGCGATCATCCAGCTGGACAACGTGCGCACCCAGAACGAGCAACTCCGCCAGGAGAACCAGACGCTCAATGAAGAGCTGTCGCGGATGAATGCCATCTCCCAGCTGAACACCGACTGGACGAAGGTCTCCCAGGCGCAGCAGAGCTCGCAGTACCAGACGACGATCGCCCGCGTCGTCGTGCGCAACATCACCGACATCGGCCCTCGAACTTTCATCATCAATAGAGGCCTGGCCGACGGGATCTCGGCTGGGGAGGTCGTGATGGACGCCGGGGGCGCCGTGGTTGGCAGGGTCCTGTCGCCCGTGCAGACGTACGACGCCACGATTCTCCTGGTCAACGACACCTCCGCCGTGGTGATCGGCGAGGAGGCGGATACAGGCGCGATAGGCACGATCCAGGGCGAGATCAGCGGCCTCTTGCAGATGTCGTATGTGAACTCCACCGACAAGCTCTCGAAGGGCCAGCCGGTGGTGACGGCGGGCATGGTTCTCGCGGGGGAAGACGTGCGATCGCCCTATCCTCCGGGCCTGCTGATCGGGACGATCATCAGCGTCTCACGCGACCCGAACCAGGTCGTCCAGTCGGCCGTGGTGCAACCGGCGGCGGATCTGGACAACATCGACTGGGTGCTCGTGATCAGCAACTACCAGGGCGGCTTCACCAGCCCCGAACCGTCGGCGAGCCCCAGCCCGTCGGCCTCATCGAGCCTCAACCCTAAGGCGACACCGACACCGGCCATTCCGAAGGTCACTCCCACGCCCGGGCCGACCCCCACTCCACCCCCGGGACTCGTCACACCACCGCCGCACTGATCACCGCACGCGAAACCCGGCCTGAACCTGCTACGCTCTGGCCCAAGATGCCGACGGAGCCGCGTTGAAGGGTCTCGTGCTGGCGGGAGGCACGGCCACTCGCCTTTTCCCACTAACCATCGTCACGAACAAGCATCTGCTGCCGATCTACGACCGGCCGATGATCTATTACCCGATCGCCACGCTCGCCGGCATGGGCATCCGGGAAGTCATGGTCGTCGTCGGCGGCAAGAGCGTCGGTGACGTGGTCGAGCTCCTGGCGGACGGCGAGCATTTCGGCCTGGACCTAACGTACCGCTACCAGCGAGGGGCTCTGGGAATTGCCCACGCCATAGGTCTGGCTCGCGACTTCGTCGGCGACGACGCCTTCTGCTGCGTCCTCGGCGACAACGTCCTGCTCGGTTCCCCGCTGGCCGACACAGCGCGGGAGTTCGAGGCCGGACCGTGGGGCGCCGGCACGCTGCTGTGCGAGGTTGCCGATCCCGAGCGCTTCGGAGTCGCGGAATTCGACGCGCAGGGCAACGTCGTCGGTTTCGAGGAGAAGCCGACCCGGCCCAAGAGCAACCTCATCCCGATCGGCGTGTACTTCCTGCGGCCCGACGCGTTCGGCGTGGTGGACCACCTCGTCCCGTCGCCCCGTGGCGAGCTCGAGATCACCGACCTGCTCAACAACTACCTCCCGGGCAGGCTCTTCGCCCGCCGATTCGAGGGCATCTGGACCGACGCCGGGACGGTGACCTCGCTCCTCCGCGCCGCCGAGCTGGCGGAGCAGGAATCGCGCTCCGGTCGCCTGCCCGGACCGCCCGCCAGGCCCACGTCGTGACCGGGCCGCGGACGCCGCGCTTCCCCCGGCTCCTGGTCACCGGCGGAGCGGGCTTCATCGGCTCGTGCTTCGTCCGCGACCGGCTCGCCCGCCGCGACGGCACGCACATCGCCGTCCTCGACAAGCTGACCTACGCCGGCAATCGCGCCAACCTGGCCTCGGCCGAATCGGACCCGGAACAGGCCGCCAGGCTTGAGTTCGTCCAGGGCGACATCGCCGACCCGACAGTCGTTGCGCCGTTGGTGGCCGAGGCGGATGCCGTCGTCAACTTCGCCGCCGAGTCCCACGTCGACCGCTCCATCCTTGATCCGGAGGCCTTCCTGCGGACGGACGTCCTGGGCGTCCACGTTCTGCTCGAAGCCTGTCGCGCAGAGCAGGAGCGCGCCGCGAAGGGAGAGCGCGCGGCAGCTCCGCGCTTTCTCCAGGTCTCCACGGACGAGGTCTACGGCTCCGTCGAATCCGGGGTGAGCCACGAGGACGATCGCCTCGAGCCGCGCTCGCCCTACTCCGCGGCCAAGGCCGGCGGCGAGCTGCTCGTTCGCTCCTACTTCGTCACCTACGGCCTGGACGCCGTCGTGACCCGCGGCTCGAACACTTATGGCCCGTACCATCACCCCGAGAAGCTGATCCCGCTGTTCATCACCAATGCCATCGACGATCAGCAGCTGCCGCTCTACGGCGACGGCCTTCAACGCCGCGACTGGCTGTATGTCGGCGACCACGCCGGGGCCATCGGCCACGTCCTGGCGCACGGACGGGCCGGCGAGACCTACAACATCCCCGGCGGCAACGAAAGAGCCAACCGCGAGGTGGTGGCCCGGCTTCTCGAGCTGCTCGGCAAGCCCTGGTCGCTCGTCCGACAGGTCGAGGACCGGCCTGGCCACGACCGCCGCTACGCCATGGACGGCTCCAGGCTCGCCGCCCTGGGCTGGAGGAACGGGATGCCCTTCGAGGAGGGCCTGGCAGCGACCGTCCAGTGGTACACCCACAATGAAGCCTGGTGGCGGGCTATCAAGTCAGGGGAATGGGAGGACTACTACCGCCGCCAGTACGCCGCCAGGCTGGCCGGCTCTCGAGACGCCGGGTGATGGCGTCGAAGAGACGGCCCTGATGAGGGTCGCGGTTACGGGCGCCGGCGGCCGGCTCGGGACGGCCCTCGTGGCTGCCCTCACCGGGTCCGGCTCCATCGACGAGGTGCTGGCCTGGGATCTGCCGGAGCACGACCTGGACGACCCCGAGTCGGCCATGCGATTGATCGGCCGGAACCGCCCGGATGTCGCCATCCACGCTGCGGCCTGGACCGACGTCGACGGCTGCGCCCGCGATCCCCAGCTGGCGATGCGTCGCAACGGAACCGCCGCCGGCGAGATGGCGCAGGCCTGCGCGACGAATGGGACGGCATTGATCGCCGTTTCCACCAACGAGGTCTTCGACGGGCTGCGAACCGACGGCCGGCCGTACGGCGCCGCGGACCTGCCCAGCCCCGCCAATGCCTACGGGGCCGCGAAGCTGGCGGGCGAGCGGCTGGCCCGCGAGGCATTCTGGGCTACCGGCGACGACTTCGCGGCCGCGGCGCTCATGCCGCCGGGCGGTCGCTCGAACACCGTTCCGCCGCTGGCGATCGTGCGGACGGCGTGGCTCTTTGGGCCGCCCGGAGCAGACTTCCCGGCCAAGATCCTGGCGGCTGCCGATCGAGCGCGGGCGAAGAACGAGACGCTCGATCTGGTCTCCGACGAGTTCGGCCGCCCGACCTATGCCGCGGACCTGGCGGCGGCGATCACGAGCATGGTGGAGTTCGTCGGCAAGAAGGGCCGAAACGCCGTGGGCGGAATTCATCACGTGACAAACGGCGGTCACGCGTCCCGGGCCGAGTGGGCGCGCGAAGTGCTCCGTCTCGCCGGCGTGACGGTGCCGACCCGGGACGTGCCGCTGAGCGCGTGGCCCCGCCCCTCGACGCCTCCGCTCTGGGGCGTCCTGGAGCCCACGCCACTCCCCGGAGGCCCGCTGCGGGACTGGCAGGCGGCCCTGGCGGAGTACGCGACAATCGGGCCACGCACGAAGGAGCCGCCACGTTGAGTCCAGAGGAAGCCGGGTCGCGCTTGGCCGGCGTTCGGTACGGAAGGCTGAACCGCATCGGCGACCGGCGCGGTTCCTTCGCCGAGCTTTGGCGCGCGTCGGCCTTCGGCGAGATCGGGCTCGGGGCCGCCGGCATGCCGGACGCGCGCTTCGTCCAGGCCAATCTTTCGACCTCCGCCCGGGGTGTGCTGCGCGGACTCCACTACCACCGCCGCCAGCTCGACTACTGGACCGTCGTCGGCGGCCGGGCGCTGGTCGCCCTCGTCGACGTGCGGCCCGTCGTGGCCGACCCCGGCGCGCACGCCATCGTCGAGACGCGAGAGCTGAGCGAAGGCGAAACGGTCACGATCCCCACGGGCGTCGCTCATGGTTTCCTGGCCCTGGAGCCGCTGTCGCTGCTCTACCTAGTCACCAACGAGTACGACGGCAGCGACGAGCTGGGCTTCGCCTGGGACGATCCGGCCGTCGGCGTTCCCTGGCCGGCGGTTCCGGGGACGCCGGACGGAGGCCCGATTCTGTCGGACCGGGATCGCTCCAACCCAACGCTCCGCGAATTGGTCGAGCGCCTGCGCGGCACTTGAAGCCGCGATCGCGTGGCGCGGCGGCCCTCCATTAAGCTTTCGATAAGAGACTCGATGGGTGACGGATTGGGATCAGTGTGTCTATCATGGCCCGCCTTGATCACCGCCAGAGTAGCCTGACCCCGTCGGTCCGCTCACCACGGCCTGGCCGATGGGACCACCCCGCCCTGGGACCAAGGCACGATTGTCGCCGCCACCACCGCGTCACAGTCTTGGCGCACAACCAATAATCGGCCCATCGAGCCCGCTCCGGCGGGCCGCCCATCCCGCACCGCCGAGCTGGGCCCACAGGGAGACAGCGCAATGCGAAAGCTCACCTTTGCGCTCGCGGTCGGTCTGCTCGTTGCCGGCACCGGCATGGTCGCGAGCCCCAGCAAGGTCGTCGCGTCAGCGCCAGCCTACGTAACGAAGGTAGTCATCGTCGTCGGCCAGACTCAGAGCGCCACCCAGCAGTACATCGCCGACGCCACGGCGGCGTATTCGGAATTCCAGGCGGCCGCCGCCACTGCCGGCCGCTCCGTCAACATCATCACGATCTACTCGCCCAACGCAACGTGGGGCCTTGTTCAAGCTGCGGCCAAGGGCGCGAACATCCTCGTCTACATAGGTCACGGCAATGGCTACCCGAACCCGTATGTGAGCTACGAGCAGCAGCTCAAGGACAACGGCATGGGCCTCAATGCCGTCGCCGGCTCGAGCAGCCAGACGACCTACTACTACGGCGAGGCCTACATGGCCCAGCTGCAGCTGGCGCCCAACGCCATCGTGATCTTGAACCATCTTTGCTACGCCTCCGGTAACAGCGAGGGCGGCTATGCCAACCCAACCCTCGCCGTAGCCAAGACACGGGTGGACGGCTACGGCTCCGGCTTCATCCGCGGCGGCGCCAGTGCCGTCATCGCCGAAGGCACGCGTGACATCGGCTACTTCATCAACGCGCTGTTCAACGGCCACATGACGGTCGACGCGCTGTGGAAGGGCGATCCCACCTTCAACAACAACGTCATCAGCTACGCCAGCTCGCGCAGCGCCGGATACACCTCGGAGCTGGACCCGAACGTCCCAATCCCGGCCGACGGCAGCGGCAGCGGCGGCGGCGGCGGCTCGGAGGTCTACTACCGCTCGATGGTCTCCATCCCGTCGACAACCACGGACGACATCATCAACGGACACACTGAGCCGTTCGTCGGCCAGAGCGGGTCCTACTACCCGGTCTCCCCGGTGGTACGCCTGGTCGATACGCGGTACGGCGCCATTGGGCCGCTGGGCCGACTGACCTCCAATGGCGGTTATAACTTCCAGATCGCGGGTAAGCAGGTGAGCGGCGTTACGCCCGTTCCGCCGAACGCGATCGCCATCACCGCCAACCTGACCATTACCAACCAAACGACGGCCGGCTGGATCTACCTGGGACCGACAGTCGACTCAGCGCCGGCATCTTCGACGATCAACTTCCCCACGGGGGACAACCGGGCCAACGGCGTGACGGTGGCTCTCTCGCCTCAGGGCACCGTCGGGGCCTGGTACGGAGCTTCGCCCGGCGCCACCGTCGATCTGATCATCGACGTGACCGGCTACTTCCTGGCGGGCTCCGGCGGGGCCGGCTACGTCCCGTTCGGTCCGCAACGAGTCCTCGACACACGGCCTAACTCTGGCATTGTGAATCTCACCGGGCGCTTCCAGGGTGGCCAGCACCGCGTCATCAAGATCGCCGGGATCGACGGCCTCCCCATCGCCGGGAAATTGGTGGCGGTCGCCGGCAACCTCACCGTCGTGACACCCTCAGCGGGCGGCCTCGTCTTCCTCGGGCCGGACCCGACCGACGCACCGACGTCGTCGACGATCAACTTCCCGCGGGGCGACAACAGGGCCAACAACGTCATCGTTCCGGTCAACGCCGACGGCACACTCTCGGCGGTCCTGATGCCCGCCGGCGGCACGAGCGTGGATCTGGTGCTGGACATCACCGGCTACTTCATCAAATCCGGCGGAGCCCTTCTGAACACCATGCAACCCACCCGGATCATGGACTCGCGCTCGAACTTGGGCACGACCTGTCCGTCGAAGGGCACGCCCTGCCCGTTCCACGTCGGCGTTGTCCGGACGCTTCAGGTCACCGGCGGCAGCGTTCCGAGCGGCGCCGTTGCGATCACGGGCAACCTGACGGTCACCCAGCAGACCTCTAGCGGCTTCGCGGCGGTCGGGCCGAAGATCGACGCCTCTACCAACTTCTCGAACCTCAACTTCCCGGTCCGCGATGACCGAGCCAACGGCGTGACGGTGCCGCTCTCCTACGCCGTGGGCGACGGGTACGGCCGCCTCGACGTCATCTTCGTAGCCCAGACCGCGGGGCCTACGGCCCACTTACTTTTGGACATCACGGGCTACTACATGGCCCCCGTATAGGCGGATGCAGCGCCGCTCCCGGGCGGTCGGGGAGCCAGATTACCGCTCCGCTGCGCCATCTAACCGCACCGCACCCGACCCGACGGTACCATTGCGCCGGGAGGACGAACGAACGATAGGCGCACGCAACGTCTGGACCGTACCGTGAGACCCGCTCGGGGCGCCCATTGCAGGGCGCTTGCGTGCAGCCAGGCCAGGGCCTCCACCTATCGCTACCAGGCGAAGGTGGAGAAACCGGGCATCGAATGAGGTCGGGATGATCAAGCATTCGGCGCCGTTCCGGTTGGCGGATCACTACAAGGCCGAGGGCCGGTCCAGGAAGTTTGCGCCGCTGGCGCTGGCAGTCGCGCTCGGCGCGTCCATGGCCCTCGGGTCGGGTTGGCCGGGAGCACGGCCCGCAGCCGCCGCGGATCCCAACGCCGGCGCCGCGGACCCGGGTGACACCTCGATTCAGTATCAGCAGGCGCTCGAACACCAGAACGACCCGGACACGTTCGTCCCGGGCGACGCAGTGACGATTCCGTACCAGCCGCGCGCGGGCGACACGACCGAAGTCGACGGCGGCTTGCCGGTAGCCTTGCCCGCCGGGACAGCGTCTGGCCGATCGATGGCGGCCAGCCCGCAGGGCTCGGTCTGGGCTGTCAACGATGTCGCGACGCCCACCCCCGCCAGTTCTAGCGGCAGCCCGTCTGCGTCAGCGGCTGCGTCGGGCCCGGGCCCGGCGGCTCCGGCCGCCAACGTGCTGCGACGCGAGGTCTACGGCTTCCTGCCCTACTGGGAATCGGTGGCGGGACCGACCCTCAACTACGACCTGCTCTCCACGGTCGCCTACTTCGGCGTAGGCGTGACATCCACGGGTGACCTCCAGAAGAGCGGGTCCGGCTGGGCCGGCTGGACCAGCTCGTGGATGACGAACGTCATCAACAACGCCCACGCCCATGGCACGCGCGTCGCGCTCACGGTCGAGGAGTTCGCCTGGACCACTTCGGAGGCCAACGAGCAGGTCGCGCTCCTCTCGAGCGCGACCAACCGCGCCAACGCCGCTGCCCAGATCGCCGCGGCCGTCAGCCAGCGCGGCGCGGATGGCGTGAACCTGGACTTCGAGCCGATCGCGTCGACGCAGGAAACCCAGTATCGGATGTTCGTCCAGACCCTCCGGGCCGACCTGGATGCCATCCACCCGGGCTACGAGCTGACCTTCTGCGCCACCGGATCCACGGGCTATTACGACGTCGCCGGCTTGACGGCGCCGGGGGCGGCCGACGCCGTCTTCATCATGGGCTACGACTTCCGAACCGGCAGCTCAAGCTACGCCGGATCGATCGACCCGCTCACGAGCCCCAAACCGGTCTACGACCTGACTCAGGTCGTCAGGCTCTGGTCGGCACGGACCTCGGTTTCGAAGATAATCCTGGGCCTACCCTACTACGGCATCGCCTGGTCGACCACGACCAACGCCCCGAACGCGACTGTCATCAACGGTTCGGCATGTTCGCCGGTCTCTGTCTTCTTCGCCCAGGCGGCCTCGCTGGCGGCGGCGAACGGACGCAACTACGACTCGGTCGAACAGTCCGCCTGGACGTCGTACCAGCTCACATGCGGCGGCGTGGCCACATGGCGCGAGCTCTACTACGACGACGCCCAATCGCTGGCCGCGAAGTACGACATGATCAACTACTGGAACCTGCGTGGGATGGGCATCTGGGCGCTCGGCTACGACGCCGGCCACCCGGAGATGGCCAATCTGATCGCGGCCAAGTTCCTGAACGACAAGACCCCGCCCGTGGTCGGTATCGTGGATCTGCCGGCCACTGAGAACAGCGAGGGCTTCCCGGTCAGGTGGACGGGCCACGACGATTGGAACGGCATCGCCAGCTACGACGTCCAGGTCTCGACCGACGGCGGCCCCTTCACCGACTGGCTCACCGGCACCACAGAGACGGGCGACGACTTCCAGGGCTCGTCGGGCCACAACTACTCGTTCCGGGTCAGAGCCACTGACGGCGTCGGCAACGTCGGCCCGTGGGACGTCACGTCGACCTACGCGGCCTCACCTGCGTTCGCCGTCAACGGGTTCGTCTCCGTTGCGGCCGCATCGGTCAACGAGTGCCAGTCGGCCACCGTATGCCCCGGCAACGCGGTGACCACCGCGACCAATGGCACGGTTCTGCGGATCATCGGCGGACCGGTCACCGCGAGCGACGGCAGCACGTGGTACCAGGTAACGGGCCCCTACGCCGCCGTCAACGCCGTGGTGCCTCTCTTCCCTGGCCCCTGGGTCCAGGTCTCGAACGGATCCACGACCTATATAGTGCCCATCACTCCGCCCAACTCCACTGCCGTCGCGGCCGGGATCGCCGACTACTCTGTCGGCGTGGCGGGGATGCTGCCTTCGGGCACGGGCATCGATCGGGGCAAGGTCTTCTCGCCAGATGGCGACGGAATCTATGACACGCTGCCGATCTCGTGGACCGACGTCACCGCCTTCGACGACGTCACCGTGACGATCTACGGGGAGGACGGGACGGTCGCCGGGACGATCGATCTCGGGCCTCTGGGGGCCGGGCCGCAGTCGTACACGTGGGACGGCACCGTGGGCGGGACAACCCCGCTGCCCGACGGCCAGTACATGATCCAGATCGCGGGAACGACCGGCAGCACGACCTACTACGCACCCTCGGCCGCCCCGTTCGGAACCTGGCAGATGAGCCAGCTGAGCGCCGTGATCGATACCACCCCGAGTGGCACCTACTATCCGCTGCCGCCGGTTCGGATACTGGATACTCGAAACGGCGTCGGCCCCACCGGAGCGCTGGGCGCGGGCAAGACCCGATCCATCCCCATAGCGGGAGTGATTCCGGGCGTTCCGAAAGACGCCATCGCGGTCACGGGCAATCTCACGGTGACGCAGGCCACGGTCGCGGGCTACGTACGGTTGGGCTCCTCGGTCAGCGGCGAAGGCTCGACCATCAACTTCAAGGCAAAGGACGATCGGGCCAACGGCGTAACCCTGGGGCTGGCCGCCGACGGCACTCTGACCGCCCTCTACTCCACGGCGTCCGGAAAGGGCACCGTCCAGTTGATCTTCGACCTGACGGGCTATTTCCGGCGAGACCCGAACGGGGCGACGTTCGTACCGATCCCGCCCACGCGGATCGTCGACAGCCGCATTCCCAAGGGGCTCAAGCCCCTGGGTGCCGGCAAGATCTACTCGTTCGCCGTCACCGGCCTGGCCGGAGTACCAGCGAACGCGGTCGCGGTCAGCGGCAATGCCACGATCACTGGCGCGTCTGCGGGCGGCTACATCGTCATCGCACCGAAGATCGCCTCGGCCGCGGCGCCGGGCTCCTCGACTCTCAACTTTCCCGCCCGCGATACGCGGGCCAACAACGTGACCGTGCAACTCTCGGGCGGGCAGCTGCAGGTCGAGTACGTCGGGAAGGCAAAGACCACCGTTCAGTTCATATTCGACGTGACCGGCTACTTCATCCCAGGGCTCTCGGGGGCGACCTTCGTTCCGCTGGCGCCGGGCCGGCTCGTCGATAGCCGGATCGCGCAGGGCTTCAAAGGTCCCCTCAAGACGGGAGGCACCGCGTCGTTCGCGGTGAGCGGGCAGGCATCCGTCCATCCAATCGCCGTTGCCGTCGTGGGCAACCTCACCGTCACCGCCCAGACCTCGGCAGGCTGGCTGGCGGCCGGGCCGGGGCCGGCCACCTCCACCTCCACCCTCAACTTCCCGGTCGGCGACCACCGAGCGAACGGGTTCGTGTGCCTTCTCGGGCCCGGCGGCACTCTGGACGTGACCTTCGCCGGCACCCGCGGATCGAGCACGCAGGTGGTCGTGGACATCCTGGGCTACTACCGCTGACGGTCGCGGCGCTCCCCTGGCGACGCCCGAGGATCGCAGCCCCGGCGTCGCCGACGCGGAAATGCACGCTCGCGGGCCGGGGCGAGTCGCTGTAGGCTGAGCCGGCAGCAGTGGCCCGATCGGTCGGCACTGCGACCGTCGCGCGCGAGAGGATTGCGATGAACGACCAGCCGAGCGAGAAACCCGCCGAGAAGCCGAAATCCGCGCCACGGCCGAGACGAAAGGCTGAGGCCGCTCCGGCCGAGCGGGCGCCCAGGCCGGCCGCGCCGAAGGCCGCCGCGCCGAAGCCGGCCGCGCCGAAGGCCGCCGCGCCGAAGCCGGCCGCGTCGCCTGCCCCAATCTCTGTTTCGCAGCCGACACCCACGCCTGTCTGGGGCACGACGGTCAACGTGACGCGGGCGGGCGTGGCGGAGGTCGAAGCAGACTCGATCAACGTCCGCCAGGGCGGCCTCGGAGCTGCCTCTGCCGAGGACATCACGGTCGAGATGGGCGGCATCGGCCGGGCTCATGCCTACGACATCGCCGTCCGGCTGGGTGGCGTCGGAGTCGCCCACGGCGAGCGTGTCTCGATCGAGCTCGGTGCGGTGGGCGTGGCGGTGGCCGGGGAGATGGAGCTCAAGCAGGGCTACGCCAGGGCGATCCTCGCTCGCGACGTCCGCATCAGGCAGGGCGGCGCGCAAACGATCGTTGCGGGGCACGTCACACTCGAGCAGCAGTCGGGGGCATTCATCCTGCTGGCGCGCAAGGTCGAGGGCGATGTTCGAACGGTCCTGGACTGGCGTGGAGCACTCGCGATCGGGGCCGTCCTGGCGCTGGGAGTCGGGCTTCTGGCTCGCCGCAAGCGCGGCTGAGACAGGTCGCCTCTTCAGCGTTTCGATGGACAAGGCCGATCGCCCGAGGCTCCTGCTTCCGCCCCGCCGGGAAGCCGTCCGGTATACTCAATCGCCTGCTGAGCGGCGTCCCGTGAGATCCCTCAGTCGATCTCCGTTCTGTCACAGGAGTCCTTCGTGATCGATCCCACTGCTCGGGTGCATGCGTCCGTCGACATCGAAGCGGACGTTTCGGTGGGGCCCCGGACAAGCGTCTGGCACCGCGCGGTGCTTCGCAACGGAGCCAGCCTGGGCGCCGAATGCGTCATCGGCCGGGACGCCTTCATCGACGAGGGCGTGCATCTCGGCGATCGGGTGAAGGTTCAGAATGGCGCGCTCGTCTACCACGGCGTGTCGGTCGGAAACGGGGTATTCATCGGCCCCGGCGCCATCCTCACCAACGACCGCTACCCGAGGGCGATCACCGCCACCGGCGAGCTGGCCCGGGGCGACGATTGGACGGTCAGCCCGATAGAGCTCGCGGATGGCTGCTCGATCGGCGCGGGAGCAGTGGTCGTGGCCGGCGCCAGGGTAGGGCGCTTCGCAACGGTCGGTGCCGGCGCCGTCGTCACTCGCGACGTCCCCGACTTCGCACTCGTGGCCGGCAACCCCGCCCGCCGCCTGGGCTGGGTATGTGCCTGCGGCGCCCGCCTCGACGACGCGACGGGCCACCCCGCCACACCCAACCCCCCCCCCGATGCGTCTCTCGGTTGCTCACGGTGCGGCCGCGGATACGCTTTCAATCCACAGAGCGGCGCGCTCGAGGAGCGGCCCGCTTCGAACCGAGGAGTTACAGCATGATCCCTCCCGCCCGCCCCGATCTCGGCCCCGAGGAGACGGCCGCCGTCGCCGAAGTCCTGGCCAGCGGCATGATCGCCGGGGGCCGCAAGGTCGCCGAGCTCGAGGAGCGGTGGGCGCACTTCTGCGGCAGCAAGCACGTGATCGCCATGTCGAACGGCACGACCGCTCTGATGTCGATCTGGGCCGGCCTCGGCCTCGGGCCCGGCGACGAGGTGATCACCGTCTCGCACACCTTCAACGCGACGATCAGCTCGATTCTCTTCACCGGGGCCTCGCCGGTCTTCGTCGACATCGAGCCGGACACGTATCTGATGGACGCCGGCCGCATCGAGGCGGCGATCACGCCCCGGACGCGGGCGATCTGCCCGGTCAGCCTCTTTGGCGTGGTCGCGGACATGGACGCCATCCAGGCCATCGCCGACCGCCACGGGTTGGTGGTCGTCGAAGATGCCTGCCAGGCCCACGGAGCGCTCTATCGCGGCCGTCGCGCGGGCAGCTTCGGCACCGCGGCCTTCAGCCTGTACGGCACCAAGAACATGACCACGGCCGAGGGCGGCTTCATCAACACCAACGACGACCGCCTCGCCGACTGGGTCAAGCTGTACCGCAACCAGGGCATGCGCCAGCGCTACCACCACGAGATCCTCGGCTACAACTTCCGCATGACGGATATCGCCGCGGCCATCGGGCTCGTCCAGCTCGACAAGCTCGAGCGAAACACGGCCCGCCGCCAGGCGGTCGCCCGGCGCTACGACGAAGCCTTCGCCGACCTGTCGGTGCAGCTGCCCGTCTGCCCCGAGGGCCGGACTCATGTCTACCATCAGTACACGCTCGGGGTCGGCCCCGCGCGTGATCAGATCGTCGACGAGATGAAGGAAGCCGGTGTCATCTGCGGCATCTACTACCCGATCCCCTGCCACAGGGCGGCCTACGTGCTGGAGCTGGGCATCGAGGCCGACCTGCCGGTGACCGACGCGGCGGCCGCGACCAGCATGTCGCTGCCGATGTACCCGGGCCTCACTGAAGCCGAGCAGGGCCAGGTCATCGCCGCGCTCCGAGCCTCGGTCGGACGCCACGCGTTGACGGCGGGCGAGCGCCGGCCGTGAGCCAGCCCCTGCGGCTCGGCCTGGCTGGGCTGGGCTCGATGGGCCGTAACCACCTGCGGGTCATCTCGAATCATCCCGAGACGGTTCTCGCGGCAGTGGCCGACCCCACCGCCGAAGCCCTCACGGCCGCGGTCGATCAGACCGGCGCCAGGGGCTTCGCCGATCCGCTGGAGATGATCGCCGCGGCGGATCTCGACGGCGTGGTCGTGGCGGCGCCCACCACCAACCACGCGGCCCTCGCCCTGGCCGCCATCGAGCGGGGCCTGCCCGTCCTGGTCGAGAAGCCGCTCGCGGCCACGGTGGACGACGCGATTGCGATCGTCACCGCCGCCCGCAAGCGCGGCGTCCAGGTCCAGGTGGGCCACGTGGAGCGCTACAACCCGGCGGTCCTGGAGATGGGCCGCCTGCTGCGAGACGGCTGGCTCTCCACGATCTACGCCATCACCAGTCGCCGTGCCGGCCCCTTCCCGGCGCGCATCCGCGACGTGGGCGTGACCGTGGACCTGGGGACGCACGACGTGGACATACTCACTTGGATTGCCGGCGAACGGCCGATTCGCGTCTATGCCGAGACCGCCCAGCGTATCCATGCCACCCACGAGGATCTGACCTTCGGCCTGATGCACTTCCCGTCGGGCGCCACCGGGTTCCTCGACGTGGACTGGCTGACGCCCGCCAAGCGCCGCAGCCTCACGGCCGTCGGCGAGGAGGGGATGTTCGAGCTGGATTACCTGAGCCAGAAGCTGACCTTCACCCGAAGCGACGTCGAGCGGCCGGAGCTGATTGCCGGCTACGCCACCACCTTCACGGGCGACGTGGCCGAGATTCCCGTCGTCAGCGTCGAGCCGTTGCGGGCCCAGCTCGACGAGTTCGTCCGGGTCCTGCGAACCGGCGATCGGCCGTACGTGCCCGGCGAGGATGGACTGTGGGCGGTGGCGATCGCCAACGCTCTTCTGACGGCCGCGGCCGAGCGCCGCCCGATCGACCTGTCGGACCTACCTTCGAGGCTGAACGCCGAATGACAATCGTATCGAGCCCCTCGCGCGTCCCGAGCTTCCTCGGCGGCGCAATCACGCCCCCAATCAATCCCTGCACCCACGGCAAGCCCAGATCCGTCGCGCCCTGGACGGGCGAGGCGGGCACTGTCGGGCGGGCCGTCGTGGTCGGCGCCGGCAAGATGGGTTTGCCCCTGGCGGTGCAGTTCGCCCGGCACGGCTGGGATGTAACGGCCGTCGATGTCAACCCCGAGGTCGTGGCCGCGATCAACGCCGGCCGCTCGCACGTGACCGAGGAGCCCGGCCTGGCCGAGGGAGTGGCGGAAGTCCACGCCGCGGGGCGCCTGCGCGCGACCTCAGATGCCGCCGCTGCCGTTCGCGGGGCGGACGTGGCGGTGCTCATCGTGCCGGTCATGCTCGACGACGCCCACCAGCCGGACTACCGCTTCATGGACTCGGCCGTGGAGTCGATCCTGGGCGGAGTCCATCCCGGCCTGACCGTCATCTTCGAGACCACTCTCCCCGTCGGGGACACGCGCGGCCGGTTCCTGCCGCGGCTCGAGGCGGCCGCCGGTCTGCACGGCGACAGGGACCTGTTCGTGGCCTTCTCGCCGGAGCGGCTCTACTCGGGCGCCGTCTTCGCCAACTTGGCCACGTACCCCAAGCTGGTGGGCGGCGTCGGTCCGGAATCCACGCGACGCGCCGCGGTCTTCTATGACTCCGTCCTGGACGCCGAGATCGTGGCCATGAGCGGCGCCGAGGCGGCCGAGTTCAGCAAGCTCGCCGACACGACCTACCGTGACGTCAACATCGCCCTGGCCAACGAGTTCGCCCGTTTCGCCGATCGCGCCGGCGTGGACGTCCAGGAAGTCATCGCCGCGGCCAACAGCCAGCCTTACTCGCACATCCACCAGCCCGGGATCGGCGTGGGCGGGCACTGCATCCCGGTCTACCCGCACCTGCTCCTGAGCCGCGCACCCGATCTGGAGGTCGTGGCCACTTCCCGGCGGACCAACGACGGCGTGCTGGGATCGGCCATCAAGACGATCGAATCGCAGCTCGGCGGCCTGGACGACGCCCCGATCCTCGTCCTGGGGCTGACCTACCGCGAGAACGTCAAGGAGCTCGCCTACTCCAGGGCCCTGCCGCTGATCGACCGGCTCGGATTCCACGGCGCCGAGGTCTGGGCCTACGACCCGCTCCTCTCGGACGAGGAGATCGACCGCAATTGCGCGAAGCCCTACCACTGGGGCGAGGCTGCGCCGTTCCGGGCAATCGTCACCCAGACCGGCGACAGGCTCTGGCAGTCGCTGGATTTCTCGCTCTTCGCGAAGCTCGAAGTGCTCTTCGACGGGCGGAACAGCCTGCGCGAGATCGACCTGCCGGCCTCGGTGCGCTACTTCGGGATCGGGGTTCAGGCCGCCACGCGGCGCCGAGCCGCGGCCCAGTCGTAGCGGGCGCCGGCGATGCGCATCGTCAGCGTCGTCGGAACGCGACCGCAGCTGATCAAGGTCGCGGCGCTCCAGCCGGCGCTGCGCCGCGACCACGAGGACATCTTCGTGGACACGGGCCAGCACTACGACGACGCCATGGCGGGCAACTTCTTCGCCGAGCTCGGCCTGGCGCGGCCCGACCACAGCCTCGGAATCGGTGGCGGCGGCCACGGCGACCAGACGGGCCGGATGCTGATCGCCCTGGAGCCGCTCCTCCTGGATGCGTCTCCGGACGCGGTGATCGTGTACGGCGACACCAACTCCACGCTTGCCGGGGCGCTGGCGGCGGCGAAGCTCGGCATCCCGGTGGCGCATGTCGAGGCTGGCCTGCGCAGCTTCGACCGCCGCATGCCCGAGGAGATCAACCGCGTCGTGGCAGACCATCTGTCCACCTGGCTCTTCGCCCCGACGCCGGCAGCGGTGGCCAATCTCGCGACCGAAGGGATCACCGCCGGCGTGCTCGAGGTCGGCGACCTGATGTTCGACCTGGCGGCTCGGATCTCGGCCGAGGTTCGGGGCCCGGCAGTGCTGGCGGCGATCGCCTCGCGCCTGAACCTGGCGATCTCCACGGGCCGTTATCTCTTTGCCACGGTCCACCGGGCGGAGAACCGCAGCCCCGAGGCGATGGCGGCCTGGACGGCGCTTTTCGAGGCAGTCGCTCTGCCCGATCGGCCGGTAGTGCTGGCGCTCCATCCCGGCACGCGGATCGCGCTCGAGACCGCGCACATCGTCCTGCCGCCGAATGTCATCGTCATCGAGCCGCAGGGCTACCGCACCTCGCTGGCGCTGCAGCTGCACGCCGCTGCCGTCCTCACGGATTCGGGCGGAATCCAGCGCGAGTCGGCCTGGCTGGGCGTCCCGTGCCTGGTTCTTCGCGACACGACCGAATGGGTCGAGACCGTGGGCGGACCCGACAGCTCGGCCGTGCTCGTCGGGCTCGATCGGTCGGCTGCAATTCGCGAGATCGACGCCCGGGCGCCACAGGGGCAATCGGCTCGACAGGCCACCGACCGCGCCGCCGGCCTGCGTGTCGTGCAAGCCGGGGCCGCGGAACGCATCTCGGCCGCGCTTGTGTCGGCGGAGCCGCCCGTCGAGGTGGGGACATGAGCGTACCCGGGAAGCGCCGGCCGATCTGCATGATCGTCCACGCCTACTACGAGGAAGACCCGCGCGTCCGTCGCGAGGCGGAGTCGCTCGTCGCGGCCGGCTGGGAAGTCGACGTCTTCGGGCTCCAGCATCCCGGCGATCCGGGGACCGCCGTGATCGAGGGCGTGAACCTGCGCCGCCTCCCCGTCCGCCGCCACCAGGGCGCCGGCCTGCCGTTGTACTTAATGGAATACGGTGTCTTCCTGGTGCGGGCGATGTTCGCGGCCACGAAAGCCCAGAGCCGCCGGCGCTATGGCATGGTCCAGGTCCACACCCTGCCGGACTACCTGGTCTTTGCGGCGCTGCCGCTCAAGATGGTCGGAGTTCCGGTTCTGCTGGATCTGCACGAGGCGATGCCGGAGTTCTTCCGGGGCCGCTTCCCCAGGGCCGCCAACCCGATCTCGTACAAGCTACTCCTGCTCCAGGAGCGCTTGTCGATCGCCCTCGCAAACGAACTCCTGACCGTCAACGAGCCGCTCGCCGAGCGACTGCGCAAGCGGGGCGCCGATCCTGCCCGGCTCACCGTCGTGATGAACAGCCCGGACCTGCGGCTCTTCTCGCCGGCCGCTCATCCGCGCCGCAAGTTCATGGCCGACGGTGTGCTCCGCCTCGTGTATGCGGGCGCAATCACGCCCACGTACGAGCTGGACGTGGTTCTGCGCGCGGTGGCCGCGCTGCGCCGCGGCCGCCCTGCGCTGAAGGTCGTGGCCACGTTCTACGGCCGCGGCGACGCCGAGGACTCACTCAAGGCCCTGGCCGAGGAGCTGGGCATCGCAGATTGCCTGGAGATGCCCGGGCGGATCCCAATCGACACGGTTGCGGGCGCCGTCGCCGGAGCCGACATCGGCATTGCGGCAACGCGCCTCGACTCCTATTCGGAGGTCAGCCTCTCCACGAAGGTCCTCGAGTACGGCGCCATGGAGAAGCCCGTGGCCGCCACTCGGCTGCCGACCGTCGAGCTCTACTTCGGGCAGGACACTCTCTCGTTCTACGCGCCCGGCGACCCGGACTCGCTGGCCCGCGTGATCATGCACCTGGTGGACGACCCGAAGGACCGCGAGGCCCGCGTTGCCCGGACCGCGAAGCGCGTCGACGAGCTCAGCTGGGCTCATCAGGCCGACGCCTACCACGCAGTGGTGGATCGGCTGGTTTACGGCCGAAGGGCAGGCCGCACCGGTGGCTAAGGCACGCAGCCTGTTTTCAGGATCAGGCCGCGCCAGCGACGCCACAATTCTCACGGGTCAGCGTATGGCCGCGCCGCCCGCAGGTCAGGCCGCGGAATGCGGTAGCATACGGCCTCGTCACACCCGGCGTGCCTTGCCGGGACCCGCCAGCACCAGGACACCCAGATGACCTTCCGGCCCCCAGCCACGAAGCCCACGCGCCGCCGCACTCGCCAGGTGGATACTCGGCGCGCGATCTTCCTGAATGCCGCCTTCGGCTTCGCCAGCCTGGCGGCGGTGGCCCTTCTGGGCGGCGTGCTGTTTGCCAACTGGTATGCGGACCACGGCGTTGCCGTTGGCTCGGTCGGCGGAGTCGCGATCAGCAAGGACGCCGTGCGCGCCGAGGCCGCGGTCATGCAGGCCCGTTACGACCGGGTGCTCACGGACTACGACACCCTGCGCAATGAGGGTCAGCTGTCGACCACCGACTACGGGACGGTGACCAGTGCCATCACTTCCGCCGAGGACCCCACTCAGCTGTACTCCGATGCGCTGACCCAGCTCCAGGAGAACCTGACGCTCCAGCAGTATGCGGACCAGCACAACATCTCCGTCACCGACGCCGACGTCGACGCCCAGATCGTCAAGGATGGGACGCTGCCGGAACTGCGCCACGTGATGGTTATCGGTGTCGTGGCGGCAGTGACGGCGCCGTCGGTCGTCCCGACGAGCACCCAGCTTGACATGGCCGAGACTCAGGCCCAGCTCTACCTAAATTCAATAACGTCGGGGACCCAAAAGTGGGCTGACGTAGCCACGGAAGCGGAGTCCGGTGGCGTCGCCAGCTCCACCGGCGACCTGGGCATAACCGCCCAGTCTCAGCTCAACCTCGATCCCGATTTCGCCCAGGCGATCTTCGACCTGAAGAAGGTCAATGACGTCACCGGCCTGTTCCTCGGCACGGACGGCGTATATCGTTTCGCCACGGTCACCGCGATTGTCCCGCCATATGTGGACAGCGGCTGGAAGGACGCGGTCGACTCGGCCTCCAACGCGGGCGACTATCGCAATGCGGCTCGAGCGGAGGCGCTCAAGGCGGTAATCCAGAAGTCCGTCGAGAGCCAGTACGTCAGCGGGCCGATTGTCAGCCGCCACGTCGAGGAGATCGACGTCTCGTCCGGCTACAGCCAGCTCGGCGATGGGCCTGAGGCCAAGATCAAGATGATGATCTTCGCCCCCAATCACGACACGTCCTCGGCCTCGAGCGTCGATGCGTCCGACCCGGCGTGGGCCGAGGCCAAGTCGCGCGCCGACGCCGCTTATGCGGCCCTCCAGAAGGACATCACGCAGTTCACCAAGATGGCCCTAGACACCACGAACAACGACGACCCGTACGTCGCCAGCCAGGGAGGCGATCTCCCGTGGCTGCCCCAGGCCGTGTTCACTGGAGATGCATCCAGCCAGCAAGGGCTGGGGATGCAGGCTGTCCCGTCCCTGATATTCGCGCCCAACCTGCGCCCCGGCCTCCTGGAACCCATTCTCGAACCTACGCTTGGATACGTCCTCGTCGACTTCCAGGGCCTCCGGCCGGGCCCGGCTCAGCGCATCGCCGATGCCCAGCTCGGGCTCAACACGGGCGCCAGCTTCGAGGCTGAAGCCGCCAAGTACTCGGACGCGTCCGATGCCTTCAACGGCGGCGACATGGGTTGGGTCACGCCCTATCAGCTCGAGTCGGACCTCCAGCAGGCCATCTTCCAGGCTCCGATCGGCGGCATCAGCCGCATGGTCGAGACCAGCGCCGGCTACAGCATCTTCAAGGTTCTAGCCCAGGAGACCAAGACGCCCGACGCCGCACAACAGTTGAAGCTCAAGCAGGTTGTCTTCAGCAGCTGGCTGAGCGACCTGGAGGCCTCGACCAACACCTGGACCGACTCGACCGGCCTGACCGCGATCACACCCACGGCCACGCCGTAGCGCCGCGAAGGAAACGTGCTCGACGCGCTCGTCGCCGAAGCCCGCATTCGCTGGGGCCTGGATGCCTCCGCAGGTCTGCAGGTCGTCGCTCCGGAGCGCCTCGCGTCGTTCCCCGTAGAGCCGTCGCGCCCGCTCCTGGTGGTGCCACTCGGCGTCCTCCGTGCGGCCGCGCCCGCCGACGGCGATGTGCCACCTCTCCCGGGGCGGCATTCCCCAGCGGACCAGGCGGCTCTCGCCGTGCTGGCCCGGATCTACCCGGCCGAGCATCTCGTCGGCCGGCTCGGCGTGCCGGAGACGGCCACCGTCGGCGAGCTCACGCCGGCGGCATTTGCAGGCGCCCTGTACCTGGGCCCCGTGGCGCCCGAGCTGGCCCCTGCCAGCCCCTGGGCGCTACCCTGGATCGTCGATCGACTACGCCGCCCCGACGGCTGCCCATGGGACCGCGAACAGACCCACGTCTCGCTGAAGAAGCACCTGCTCGAGGAAGCGTACGAGGTCTACGACGCGCTGGGCGACGAAGCCACGCCGGAGCTTGCGGGCGAGCTCGGTGACCTGCTGCTGCAGATCGTCCTCCACGCCCAGCTTGCGGCCGAGGCCGGCGTGTTCGACATGACCGACGTCCAGGCGGAGATCGGGCGCAAGATCGTCCGCCGCCACCCGCACGTCTTCGGCGACACGCACGTGAAGACGGCAAGCGATGTCAACCGCCAGTGGGAGCAGATCAAGCGAGCCGAGCGCGAAGAGGCAGCCGGCCAGGCGGGCGACCAGGCCGTCGAACCGGCGCAGGTTCGAAGCGCTCTGGACGGCGTCGCCCGGTCCATGCCCGCCCTCGCCGCGGCCCAGGAGATGCAGGAGCGCGCCGCCCACCTCGGGTACGACTGGCCCGACATCGTCGGCGTCATCGACAAGGTCCACGAGGAGCTGGCCGAGCTGGACGCGGCCACTACACCCCAGGAGAAGCGCGAGGAGGTCGGCGATCTGCTTCTCGTCGTGACGAACCTGGCCCGCCGCCATGGCGTGGATGCCGAGGACGCGCTGCGCGCCGCGGCCGACAAGTTCCGCGCGCGGTTCCGTCGCGTCGAGCGGATGGCCCGCGAGCGAAACGTGCAGCTGCGCGATCTGGGGCTGGCCGAGCTCGACGCACTGTGGGATGCTGCCAAGGTCGAAGAGCGGGCCGCCGCCGTGGAGCGGCCGGCGGCGGACGCGAAGCCGGCGAACGGCGAGGAGACCAGGCGATGACGATCGGGGCTCAACCCCTCAAGCGTGCCGACGGGCGACTTCCGGGCGACCTGCGGCCGATATCGATGACCCTCGGCGTCCAGAAGTGGGCCGAGGGCTCGTGCCTGATCAAGCTCGGCGGGACCGAGGTCCTGTGCGCGGCCACGATCGAGGACAAGATTCCACCGCACCTACGTGGCAAGGGCACCGGCTGGGTCACGGCCGAGTACAGCATGCTGCCGCGAGCGACCAGCGAGCGCAGCATCCGCGAGGCCACCAAGGGCAAGGTCGGCGGGCGAACGTACGAGATCCAGCGCCTGGTGGGCCGATCGCTGCGGGGCGTGATCGACATGGCCAAGCTCGGCGAGCGGACGATCACCCTGGACTGCGACGTGATCAACGCCGATGGGGGCACGCGCACCGCCTCGATCACCGGCGGCTGGGTCGCCCTGGCCGCGGCCCTCACAACGTACGGCATGGAGCGCTGCCTCATCGGGAAAGTGGCCGCCGTCAGCGTCGGCATCCTGGGCGGCCGGATCTGCCTGGACCTTGACTACTCCGAGGACTCCGGGGCGGACGTGGACTTCAATGTCGTCGCGACCGACGCCGGGCGTTACGTCGAACTTCAGGGCACCGCCGAAGGCAAACCGTTTGGGCGAGCGGACGTCGACGGGATGCTGGACATGGCGGCCGGCGGGATCGAGCGTCTGTTCGCCGCCCAGGCCGAGGCCATCGCCTCGGTCAAGCGCTAGCCTGCCGCAGCGCACGTGAAGGCTCGAGCCACGGCCGGCGGGACCGGTCGGTCGCGCCTGCTCGTCGCGACCCGCTCGGCGCACAAGCTCCGAGAGCTGCGCGAGCTGCTCGGCCCGCTGTCCACACAGCTTGTGAGCCTCGACGACGCCGGCATTCCCGGCGACGCGCTCGAGGACGGCGAGACGTTCGAATCCAACGCGGCCAAGAAGGCGCGCTTCTTCGCCGCTTCCTCCGGCCTGCCCACTCTGGCCGACGACTCCGGTCTCGAGGTCGACGCGCTTGGCGGCGGCCCCGGCGTCCGGACCCGGCGCTACGCCGGCGAGAACGCGACCGACGAGGAGAACAACGTCAAGCTGCTCCGCGAGCTGGCGGGCCTTCCGCCGGAGCGACGGACGGCGCGCTATCGCTGCGTTCTGGCGCTGGCACTCCCCGAGGCCGCGGGGCCGCGGGGCGGGATCCCCGTGCGCTTCTCGCACGGGACTCTGGAGGGTCGCATAGCCGTCGCGCCCCGCGGCAGCGGCGGCTTCGGCTACGACCCGATCTTCGAGCCGGCAGTGGAGCGGCCGGGTGACCGGACCCTGGGCGAGTGGACGGCCGAGGCCAAGAATCGCGTCTCCCACCGCGGCCGCGCCGCGCGCCGCATGCACGCGATCCTGGCCGAGCTCGGGTTCTGACGCACGCGGGCGCGCTCCCGGCCGAGATCCCGCCGTTCTGGGGCGCGAATCCCGGTAAGTC
>Ga0182027_10003822_pt1 | contig 23639 bp, 20 predicted proteins | sample 712E1DmetaG_FD_121300 | JGI IMG/M metagenome (GOLD analysis project Ga0182027, IMG submission 121300) | Permafrost microbial communities from Stordalen Mire, Sweden - 712E1D metaG (Illumina Assembly) | ecosystem: Environmental > Terrestrial > Soil > Wetlands > Permafrost | place: Sweden... | reverse complement strand
TGGACCCTGCCACAGACGCGTCGTGAGATCCAACGCCTGTTGTTTACCTGGACCGGAGAGTGCGCGTATTGTGGCAGCGTAATTCGCAAACGAAACCGTCCACCTTAACGTAACGTAGTAGTAGTAGGTGGTATGCGGGACAAACCCGAGAATCTCAAATACCGCCTCCGACCCACTTTCTGTCTCTTGACTTCTGACTCCTGGCTCCCGGCTCCTGCCTGTCAGAGGATTCCACCCGGCTAAGGACTTCCGCAAGCCGGGCCGGGTAGTTGGTGATGATTCCGTCCACACCGTCGGCGATCCTTCGTTCCATTTGCGCGGGCCGGTCCACCGTCCAGGGAAAAACGCGAATCGAATGTTCGTGTGCGCGGCGGATAAATCCCCGTGATGCGATAGCCCAATGTGGGAGGACGGCTTTGCCTGCCAGGGATCTTACCCGCCGGATGGCGAGCAGAGACCGGGAAACGTCCAGCCCAAGCGAGACGCGGGAGTCGAGTTCCCGGACACGGCGGAGGGTTGCGAGGTCAAACGAAACTATGGTCGCAAGCCGCTGGACTTCGGCGCGTTCGATCTCCTCCAATACTTTGGCCTCGATGCCCGGATATGCTCTCCCACCTCCCTTGATCTCCACTAAGGCAAGTATCTTGTGCTGGCGAACCCAGGCGAGCACCTCGGAGAGGAGCGGAATCTTTGCGCCCACATAACGCGACCGCGCCTTTTCGGGAAAACGCCGGTTGAACCATGAGCCGGCGTCCAATCGGCGAAGAGCATTTGCTTGATGCTCACTCACCCAGCCGCTGCCCGAGGTGGTGCGGCTCAGGCGGGGATCGTGAATGACCACGGGCAGGCCGTCGGAAGAGAGGTGGACGTCCAACTCAATTCCTCCTGCGCCCTGCCGGAGGGCGAGTTCGAAAGCTGCCAAGGTATTCTCCGGAGCTTCTCCACCTGCCCCCCGATGAGCGATGTTCAGCGCCGGCCAGACTGGTCGCCCACGGCCTTCTTCCCCCTCGCAGGTCTGACTTATGACCTCGTCCCGGTTTCTTCGCATAGATTAGGCCGACCCCAAGAATTTAGCACACGTTGAAGAGGCAGGTTGCCCCTTCCTAGAAGGGGGTATGAGCGGGACATCGCGAACTGGAAACACCCCAGATCCCCTCAGGGACGTATTTTGCTAATGAGTGCGACAGCGTCAGCCCGCACAGCTTCACCGCGACCGATGGCGTCCACGCCCTCGCCGGTCTTGGCTTTCACACTGACTTGGCCGGGGTCCAGCCCGAGCGCCTGGGCCAGTTTTTTTTGCATGCGCGGGATATGGGGGGAAAGTCTGGGGCGTTCAAGGCCTACCGTCGCATCAACGTTCACAATCGCATAGCCGGCGTTCTGCAAAAGCTTGCGGACTTGACCAAGGAATAAGAGGCTGGAAACGGCGCGGCATTTGGGAGAAGTGTTGGGAAAATGCCGCCCGATATCGCCCAGCGCGGCGGCGCCAAGCAGCGCATCGCAGATGGCATGCGCCAGCGCATCACCGTCCGAGTGGCCTGCCGGACCCTTTTCGAAGGGGACCCGCACTCCGCCTAAGATGAGCTTGCGGCCGGGGACGAGGCGGTGCAAGTCGTTCCCGATGCCGATACGAATAGAAGTCTGAAGTTCTGACGGCGGATGCAGCGACTCAAGTGAAGGAGACTTATCTCGGCGCGCTCGGATGTCTGTTTCCGGCTTCACCCGATGCTCTGAGGCCTTCATCCTTGTGCTGCTTCCTGCCGCTCGCGTTCTTGCGCGATGTAAAGGCGGGCGAGAGGCAAGTCAGTGGGTTTTGTAATTTTGATGTTGCGGTCCGAACCCATAATTACGGTGACGCTGTAGCCAAGCCGTTCGGCAAGGCCCGAGTCATCCGTTCCGGTAAAGCCGTCCGCCAGGGCCCGGGCATAAGCCTCACGGATAATCTCATATCGAAAGGCCTGCGGTGTCTGCGCCAGCACGATCCGCTCCCGCGGGATGGACCCCAGGATCATGTGGCGCTCCACTTGCTTTACGGTATCCACACTGGGAATGCCGAGGATGGCTGCGCCTTCCTGGCGCGCGGCGGCAACCACGCGTGGGATCATTTCCAGCTCGATGAACGGCCGGACGGCGTCATGGACCAACACCACTTCCGTATCCGCCGCAGCTCGCTCCAGGCATCGGGCCACGGTCTCCTGGCGCGAGGGCCCCCCTTCCACCAAGCGCACCGGCCTCGCGAACTGTTGGCGCTCGATCTCTTTCTGAGCGCGTTCTATATCTTCCGCTCGCAGGCCAAGAATAATGTCGTCGACCGTTTCGCAGGCCACAAATTTCCGCAGCGTGTGGATGAAAATCGGAACCCCTTCGAGCGACAGGAATTGCTTGGGTGTTGCGCTTCCCATGCGCACGCCCCATCCTGCCGCTGGAATGATCGCCAGAACGCTCATAAAAGCAGGTCCCAGGTGTCAGGGACCGGAATCCCCACTCCCTCATCGGGCTTGCGGGCAAAAGACGACGAGCGTCCCGCACCGCCTCGTGAATCGGGAAGCCGTCCACGGCCAGCCTACTGATGAACGGGCTCCCCAACAGTTTTTCGTTCCTCGAACTTCCCAAAAATCATCTTGCCCGCGGTGGTTTGCAGCACACTGGTCACGGCGATGTCGATGGTCTTGGAAATCATCTTCTTGGCATTATCCACCACCACCATGGTGCCGTCATCAAGGTAAGCAACGCCCTGGTTGTATTCCTTACCTTCCTTGAGGATAAACACACGCATCGCCTCACCGGGAAGCACCACAGGCTTCAAGGCGTTGGCCAGTTCGTTGATATTCAGCACCGGCACGCCTTGGAGCTGGGCCACTTTGTTGAGATTGAAATCGTTGGTGACGATTTTCGCGTCAAACAGTTTGGCCAGTTCGATGAGTTTCATATCCACTTCCCGCGTCTGCGGAAAGTCTTCCTCAACAAGCTGGACTTGGATGGTGCCCATCTTCTGCATGCGATGGAGGATATCCAGACCTCTCCGGCCACGATTGCGCTTGAACTGGTCGGAAGAGTCAGCCACTAATTGCAGTTCGCGGAGGACGAATTGCGGGACGACCAGTACCCCATCGACGAAGCCCGTTTCACATACGTCGGAAATGCGGCCGTCGATGATGACGCTGGTATCCAGAATCTTAAGGTTCCTCTTGGGCTTCGCCTCAGAGCTGAACAACCCTCCCAGGGCAGAGAGATTCAGTAAATCGCCCTTGTTGGCGCCCAGCACCAATCCCACGTAGGCCATGAGAAGAAGCAACGTCACCTGAAGATAAGAAAGGCTGACCTTATCCAAGGCCGTCATGCTCAGCAGGTGACTGATCATGAGCGCCCCAAGAATTCCAAAAATTGATCCTGCTCCAGCCCCGATCAGCCGCTTCAGGCTGGCCTTTTCCAGACGCATCTCGAAAAAAATGAAAAGCACTCCCAGGGAAGCACCCAAAAGGGCTGCCATAGACTTGGACAGGCCAAATGGATGCAGTTGGAATGACGCTGCAATAATGACCAATACAAAAATAATGCGGATTCCCATCATTTCCCAGGACATTACCAAAACCTCCTTGGGACCCAATCAGTTCCATATACATGAAGGCGATGGCTCCCGAATAATAATTAATAGCAGGTCAGTATAGCATTCCGGGTCAAACCCTCCTAATTTGACGATGCAATGACTTGCCGGCCGGTTGGATGGAAAACAACCTGGCGAGCAGCCGAGGTCAGTGGCTCTGGCGAGGCTTGATGATGATCGGAGTACCCACAAAGCCGAACCTCTCCCGGATGCGGTTCTCGAGAAACCTTTCAAAAGAGAAGTGTAGTTTGCCCGTGCGGTTGGTAAAGGCGACGAACACAGGGGGAGCGACTCCGCCCTGGGTAAGGTAATAGATCCGGGTTGGCTTCCCGGACGGGGTTGGAGCGCGCTCGAAATCGACCTCCGTGAGGAACTGGTTCATTTCCGACGTGGAAACACGCAGGCGGCGAGCTTCCGCAACCTGGGCGATGGTCTTGAGCAAATCGCCCAACTTCTGGCCGGTCAAGGCGGAGATGAAGACGATGGGGGCGTAGGCGAGGAATTTCATCCGCTCCCTTAAAATCTGGATGTAATCGCGCGTCGTGGCCGGCCCTCTCTTGACCGCGTCCCATTTGTTGACCACGATGATGACCGAGCGCCGGCTTTCATGCGCGTAGCCGCCGATGTGAGTGTCGAGGGCCGTGATGCCCTCCGGCCCATCCAACATGAGCAGCGCCACGTCGGCGCGCTCCAGGTGTTTTCGCGCCTGTATCACGCTGAGCTTCTCCGCCATCAACTTGGTCTTGCCTTTGCGGCGAATCCCGGCGGTATCGATAAACCGGAAGCGAAGTCCGTCGCGCTCGAATTGCGCGTCGACGGCGTCACGGGTGGTGCCGGGTAGCGGGGAAACGATGGAGCGCTCCTCTTGGAGAAGGCTGTTCAGCAGAGTTGACTTGCCCACGTTGGGCCGCCCAATGATGGCGACGTTGATGGTCTGATCGCGCGCAGGCCTCAGTGTAGCCGCGTCCGTCCCACCCGCAGCTTCGGCGTGCTGTTCTTCAGATTCCTCTGCGGAGACTGCAAAATCCTTAGTGATGTGTTCCAGCAGATCATCCACGCCTAGCGCATGTTCGGCGGAAAGGGGGAAAATGTCGCGGATCCCCAAGCCGTAAAACTCCGCCGCCAACGGCGAATGCTGAGCGGCGTCAACCTTGTTCACCGCAAGGGAGAGCGGCTTCCCCGTGCGGCGCAGTAGCTGCACCAATTCTTCGTCGAGCGGCACGATTCCCTGGCGGGCATCCACCACCAGAATAAGCTGAGCGGCTTCTTCGATCGCCACCTGTGCTTGCCGGAAGATCTCAGTTGGGATTAGCTCCTTTTCAAAGGGAATCATTCCTCCCGTATCGACTACCTCAAACGGCTTGCCGAGCCACGTGGCAGGAGCGTAGAGGCGGTCGCGCGTCATTCCCGGCTCATCGCCCACCAGCGCCCGCCTTCGACCGCAAAGGCGGTTGAACAATGTGGATTTGCCCACATTGGGGCGGCCGATAATTACCACGCGTGGCAGTTGGGGCACAGAACAAGTCCTAAGTTAAAGGTCGAAAGTCCAAAGTCTAACATATCGACCACGAATAGGCTCACCGGAACCGGTCCTCGCGCTGCATCTCCTCGCTCGAGGGAAAAGGCCCGGTCGAACGCGGCCGGCGGGATTGCAAGTGCTGTAGCTGCCGGAAGAACTCCTGCCGGGCTCTTAGTTCCTGCGCCGTAGGGATATTCTCCCCGAGGAGTGACAGGACTTCCGCATCAATCGACCTTCGATGCTGACGCGCCCGTTCCCGAAGGGCCTCATATAAGTCGTCTGGGACGTTTTCCACGTATAGCGTCGCCATAGCGTTCCCCCAGGAAAAGCTTAGCAGACCCTTGGTCCCTGGGCAAACCTGCGCTTCCAGGCAACTGGCTCCTGACAAGGTCGACCTGCTCGCCGGAGGTAGAGGAACTTTGCCCCACCTGTTGCACGGCGAGATTCAGATTTCCAGCCAGGCCCCTGGCCTTTGAAACGAGTTCGACAGCCAAGCCATCGATTGGTAAGTCGAAGTCGTCTGTCATCCTGAGCCCGTCTGCCGACGGGCGAAGGATCTCTGCAGTTGTTTTTTGCGCTCAGCAGCCTGCGACGAACTGGGGAGATGCGTCGTGGAGTCTACCCTGAGCCCGTTCGCTTCGCTCCCTCGGAAGTCACTCGATGCCGGTCATTCCCGCGAAAGCGGGAATCCAGTCCTACGTGGACTGACCTGGACCCCCGCTTACGCGGGGGTGACAACAGCGGTGATTTTCATCTCCTTGGGTTGGCCACAGGCCCATGGGGCACTCAGGGTAAACTCCGCGAATGGGCTGAGCATGACAGCACTCGCGCTCAAGGTGTCCCGCTAAAGTGGTACTATGACCAGCCGCGGCCTGATAGGTGCCGCCGGCCCCGCGCACGCCGGGATGCGATTTGTGATATAAGCGGTGTTGTAAGAGGTGGCGATGGTGGCAGAGGGTTCCCGGCAACCGGTTGACGACCTCGAGGGTCGGGGGCAGGCCCGCTTCGGCGAGTTGAGCCAAGCCGAACTCAAACTTTTGCGCGCGGCGCCCAAGGGAGTAGTGGCGTTTTGCGGGCCGAGCGCCAAAGACGACGACCCTGCCAATGACCCCGCCAAGGCTGATGAATGGGGTCCCGAACGCGAGATCAAGGCTGACCTGATCCGCTGGTTGTGTGTTGACCGCGATGCGGCGAGCGCTGTCGATCCCAGGGGAACCCAGATCCACGCTGCCAGGATTACCGGCGCCTTGGATCTCGCGTTCGTCTCCGTACCCTTTCCCCTCCGCCTGAGGCGCTGCTGTCTCACCGACAACGCCATCCTGATTTCAACCGACCTCCCCGCGCTGGACCTTGCAGGCAGTCGAGTGCTGTCAGTAACCGCCGACGGCGCCAACGTGAGGGGGGACGTTTCTCTCAACAATGGCTTCAGCGCCGGGGGTGAGGTGCGGCTGCTCGGCGCCCAAATCGGCGGCAACCTCGAGTGTGGCGGCGGCGCGTTCAAGAACCCGGGCGGGGACGCGCTCAGCGCCGACCGCGCTGACGTGGAGGGCGGCGTTTTCCTCCGCGACGGTTTCAGCGCCGAGGGCGAGGTGCGGCTGCTCGGTGCCCAAATTGGCGGCAGCCTTGAGTGCAGCGGTGGCAGATTCGAGAACCCCGGCAAGAAAGCGCTGAGCGCCGACGGCGCCAACGTAAAGGGCGCCGTTTTTCTCAGTGACGGCTTCAGCGCCGAGGGCGAGGTGCGGCTGCTCGGCGCCCAAATCGGTGGCGTCCTCGTCTGCAGCGGCGGCACGTTCAAGAATCCGGGCAAGGACGTGCTGAGCGCCGACGACGCGAACGTCAAGGGTAGCGTTTTTCTCAACGACCGGTTCAGCGCCGAGGGCGAGGTGCGGCTGCTCGGCGGTCAAATCGGGGGCAACCTTGATTGTAGGAGGGGCACGTTCAAGAACCCGCGCGGGGACGCGCTCAGCGCCGACGGCGCCAACGTAAAGGGCGCCGTTTTTCTCAGTGACGGCTTCAGCGCCGAGGGCGCGGTGCGGCTGCTTGGCGCCCAAATCGGCGGCAGCCTCACCTGCAGCGGCGGCACGTTCAAGAACCCGCGCGGGGACGCGCTCAGCGCCGACGGGGCGAACGTGAAGGGTAGCGTTTTCCTCGGCGATGGCTTCAGCGCCGAGGGCGCGGTGCGGCTGCCAGGAGCCCGGATCGAATGTGACCTCGCCTGTAGCGGCGGCGCGTTCAAGAACCCGGGCAAGGACGCCCTGAGCGCCGACCGCGCCAACGTAAAGGGCGACGTTTTTCTCAGTGACGGTTTCAGCGCGGAAGGCACGGTGCTGCTGCTCGGTGCCCAAATCGGCGGCAATCTCGGGTTCAACGGCGGCAGGCTCAGCAAGGTGATAGCAGAAAGTGCAGCGATCAGCGGCACCCTGTTTTGGCGCGGAGTGGAAGCGACGGAGGCGACGGGGCTTAACCTTACAAGCGCTTCAACCGGCTCTCTTGTCGACGACGAGAAGAGCTGGCCTATTAAGGGGAATCTTTTTCTCGACGGCTTTGTTTACGGGCACATCTCGGGGAATAGCCCCAGGGATGCCAAAACACGCCTCAGGTGGCTCGAACGTCAAGAGCCTTTCACGCCAAAGCCGTATCGCCAGTTGGCTAAGGTGCTGCGTGAGACAGGCGACGATAGCGGCGCGCGCAGAGTCCTGTTCGAGATGGAATGCCGGCGAAGACAGGCGGGGGGCCGTAGTTGGTACGCGCGCCTCTGGGGATGGGGGCTCAAGTGGACTATCGGCTATGGCTTTTATCCCTGGCGGGCTCTCGGCTGGCTTGTGCTTCTGACAGTCGTGGGCTGGGGGCTTTTCCGGCACGGGTATCTTTCGGGAGCGATGGCCCCCACGGATAAAGACGCCTACTGTTTCTTCCGCGATCAAGGGTGGCCCCCGGACTATTACCAGCGTTTCACAGCTTCCGTCTACTCGCTCGAGAACTCCTTGCCGTTCGTCAGTCTCGGCCAGAAGGACCATTGGACGCCGGACCCGAACCCGCGAGGTTCGCGACCGATGCCGGGTTTTCTGCGATGGTTCCGCTGGGTCCAGGTTCTGCTCGGGTGGTTGCTTGCAACGCTCTTCGTTGTCGGGGTGACGGGCGTGGTGCGCAAAGAGTAGGCGCGTGGCGCTTTGGAGTGCGGCAGCTTGCTGCCGCTTTCCTTCGCCGGAAGCTTGCTTCCGGCAGCGCCTCGAGCAAGCTCGAGAGGGAAAAGCGGCAGCAAGCTGCCGCACTCCAAAGCCCGCGGTTGGGGGCATCTGTACTGAGAAGTCTCCTTACTACCCACCCGCGGCCTTGCGGTAGCGAGCCATGTGATCTTGAAGCTCAAGGTCTTGTGGGGCGAGCTGCAAGGCTATCGACTGGACTCTGACGGCTTCCCGGTAATTTCCGCTGGCGTAATTGGCCTCCGCCAGCGTATCGATGAATTCAGCCTCTTTCCAATGAGTTAATTCCACCGCCCGGCTGGCGTGCTCGAGCGCCGCGTGAAGGTCGCGCCACTTAGGGTCTTCACAGGTGGTATAAAGCCACGCCAGGTTATTGTGCGATTCGGCATTATTGGGCTCGATCTGCAAGGCTTCTTTGTAATGCTGGGTTGCTTCCGCATAGAGCTTCTGGTCGGCATAGAGGTCAGCCAGCAACCGCTGTCCCTCCGCCGTGGTCGGTGCGGCCTCAAAAGCCTGTTGCGCCCTATCGAGGTCACCCTTCATGCGGTAGGCCACGCCCAGCGCGAGCTGTGCTTCCGGCGCGCCCGGGCTTAAGCGCACAGCCTCGCTGTATTCCTGGATGGCTTTGTCAAACTGTTGCTCCCGCAAATACAGCGCGCCCATCATCTCGTGGGGGTGCTCGTCGCGCGGCGACCGCTGGGCCGCCGCCCGGAAGCGTTCCAGCGCCTCGGCATCCTGGTGGACGGTGTGCAACCGCTCGCCTTCCCGGAGCAAGCGGTTGACATCACGAGACATCACGTAATGCTGCGCGGTGGAAGCCATCGCCAGGGCCACCACCAGGATAGGCACAGCGACGACAGCTTGGGAAGTCCGCTCTCCACCGGACCACGGCGCCAAGTCATGCACGGGTGGAGGGATAAAGGCCGCCAAAACCATGCCACTCAGCAAGCCGCCCAAGTGTCCCCAGTAGTCGATCCCTCTGACCGAAAAGCCGAAGATCAGGTTGAGCACGATGAAAGGAAGAATGCCTCTGCCGAAAGCGCGTCCCCAATGGCGCGGGATTGCGTCGCGGTGCATGTAGCCCGCCACCAGCATGGCGCCGGCGATTCCGAAGATGGCGCCGGATGCGCCCGCCGAGATGTTCCTCGAGAGGCCCATGGAAAGGGCCGAACCGCCCACGCCGGCGGCAACGTACAGCAGCGCAAAACGCCCATAACCGTAAACTCGCTCCAGGATGGGGCCGAGGATGAAGAGGGCGTAACTGTTGACGATCAGGTGCAGCCAACCGATGTGAAGGAACATCGGCATGACCAGCCGCCAGTATTCCCCGCGTCGAAAGTAGGGATTGAACGATGCCCCGAAATCCAGAAGCACGTCCGTGTTCGTCGAGCCCCCGGCGAAGGTCGTGATGAGGAAGATCACAACATTGATCCCCAGGATCGCCAGGGTGGCAACGGGCAAATATCGCCGCGCGACAGACATCAAGGGCGGGCTGTTACCGGGAATGGTGATAGGGGTATCAGACATAAGAAAGCAGTGACGAGCAAAGATTCAGAAGTCAGGAGTCAGAAGTCAGAATCCGCAGCCGTAGGGGCCGATTCTCCCTGACATCTGAAACGCGGCTCCAGCTTTTCTGCATTCTGACTCCTGACTCCTCAGCCCTGCTCCTCACTTGTCACCAGATCGTAATACCTTTCTCCCGCGCAACTCCGGCAGAGGATGCGGTCACCCAGCCGGCGCTCTCGGCCGTCGTTGACGCCTTCGCCGCATTGCGCGCAGGTGACGCGGGAGTGGGGGCGTCCCGGCAGGTCCTCGGGCTTCAGTTTTACCCGGACCGCCTCCAGGTTGAAGAGGTCCTCATTCTCCATCAGCTTGTACGCTTCAAGCTGAGCTTGAGAGGAGTCGGTAAGGGCCGGGAACATAGCCTTGGCTTTGGCGCGCGAATCGTCACGAGCCACCACCCGCACCGCCCGGCCCGTCTCGACATTCACGAAGGTCGCCGCAACCTTGCCATAGTCCAGAAACTTGAGCGACCGCTTGCCCAGGCGGCATCCGGTGACCAGGCTAACGGCGTCCGTGGCGCAACGATCGATTTCGACAAAGGTCAACAGGCGCTTGCGGTCTTTGACCGGATCATCAATGCCGATCGACCCCAGCCCAAGCATCGCCATACGGATGCCCAGAACCTGCCCGGGGCACATGTGACCGTGGCTCTGACCCGCCAAAGCCAAATACTCTTCCAGGGTTTTCATCTGCGGCGCCTTTTGAGCACTATCCCTCGCAAACCTTAGTGCAACGGGTACCGTCCGCAGTCGCGGACGGTCTCATACATCGCCAGCACATTTTCGATGGGCACGCGCACCTGCACGTTGTGAGTTGTATTGAAGACAAATCCTCCGGCGGAGCCAAATGTTCTCAGGCGCTCACTGACTTCCTTTCGAACCTCGTCAGGAGTCCCAAAAGGCAATGTATGTTGGGTATCCACGCCGCCGCCCCAAAAGGTGAGGCGCTCTCCAAAATCCTTTTTGAGTCCGCAAGCATCCATGCCCGCCGCCGAACATTGCACCGGGTTCAGGATGTCGAAACCGGCGTCGATGAAGTCCGGGAGCAGCGCCCTGACCGATCCGCAGGAGTGGATGAAAGACTTCCACATGGTGTGCTCGTGAATCCAATTGTTAACCTGGACGTGGAAGGGTTTGAACAGGTCGCGGTAGGCCTTGAGGGAAATGAAGGGACCATGCTGGGAGCCGAAGTCGGTCCCGGTTACGAAAACTGCTGCGATCTTGTTGCCGACAACCTGGTGAATCCTCTCCAGGTTCCGGAGGCCGATCTCGCACTGGCGTTCGAAGATCTTGTACACGTAATCGCGGCGCGTCGCCGTGCTGACGTACCACTCTTCGACGTCGCGGATTCCTTTGGGGTGCTTCATCCAGGGACCGGGAACCAGGGCAATGTCCCCGAACGCCGTGCCGCCGAAGTTCGCGAGGATGGCTTTATCCGTCTCGGTGTAAAGCCTCTCCGCCTCACGCTGGAGGTATAGCAGATCCTCGTCGGAGATGGGCCTGAACTCTTCGAGGTTATCTTCGACATTCAGGTTTGCGTCGTCAATGGGCGGCTGCCGGACCATGCTGTCAAAGTAGAACCCGCCCTTGGGCAGCCGGCCACTTGCGGGGACAGACCTATCGCCTTCCGGGTACATCAGGATGTCGCCGTTCGGTTCAGGTTCGGTATTGAAACCCTCGGGAACCAGGACCGGCGTGCCCGCAAAAGTGGTCCACGGTTTCCAGCCCTCGTTCCGGAATCCGAACATATTGGCAGGCTTGCCCAATCCGATCACGTCCACTCCCAGTGCTTCTCTGAGGTCCAGCCCGATCTCACCGAGCATCTGGTAAGGCTCGACTACCTTGACCGGCGTGCCGGGCCTGTCCAAACCAAGCGCCTGGCGTAGGCCGTAAACCGTGTCCACCTGCATCCCGGTCACGGCGCTGGCGCCAAGGTCGAGTGGAACCCGGTCGGCCTCCTTGTGCTGAAGAGCAAGATTTACCCGTTCTCGCGAAGTCATCACAGCCAAACCCCTCCTTCTGCCCCTTTGCCCATCAAGCGCGGCTTCGGAGTGCGGCGCGTCAACTGACGGGGTGCCGCCTTCCTTGGCCGGAACCTTGACTTGCTTCTGAATGCGACCCCAGCAAGTTCGAGACGCAAAAGCGGTCCCGCAAGGAGGGACCGCACTCCAGAGCATGCGTCAGACTGCGGGGACGAGCTTCCGGGCCAGTTCGACGGCGCCGGGAGCGTCCTTACCGTAGCCGTCGGCCCCTATCGAGTGCGCCCAGGCATCGGTGAGAGGAGCTCCACCCACAAGGACTTTCACTTGGTCCCGAAGCCCGGCAGCCGTAAGGGCATCAATGATGGCCTTCATGTTAACCATCGTCGTGGTAAGGAGGGCCGACAGGGCAACGAAGTTTGCATTTTGCTGCTTCACGGCGTCCACGATCTTCTCCGGTGGAACGTCCACTCCCAGGTCCACAATCCGGAACCCCGCACTCTCCAGCATCATCGCCACAATGTTCTTGCCGATATCGTGCAGGTCGCCCTTAACCGTCCCGATTACCACCGTGCCCGCGGGTTTCATGGCTTCTTCACCTTGCAGTAGTGGGCGGAGGATGTCCGTGGCGCCTCTTGCTGCCCGGGCGGCGATCAACACTTCCGGGATGAAGAACTCACAATCCCTCATGCGACGCCCAACTTCATCCATGGCAGGAATGATTGCCTTGGGAAAGAACTCATGGGGCTTGAGTCCCTCTTTCAGTCCTCGCTCGGTCAATTCCTTGGCGACCGGGGCCTTTCCATCGATTATTGCTTGATACAGCTCCTCAAAGATACTCATAGCACTCTCCTTAGTTGATAGATGTCGGCCTTGCTGGTGGAAATGCCAGTTCCTCTACAAAAACATCCTGGAAATTCGGATCGGCGTTGAGCGCCACGTGCTCGACGCGGCGGCGAACGCCAGCGTATGACCCGTCCTCGGAGTCGAGGCTGAACAGCGCAAGCTTTGCTCCCAGAAGCGCCGTATTGCCTGCGGCTTCGACCCTTTCGGGCGGAAAATCGATCAAGCCAATGCGTTGCGCACTGGCGCGATCGATGTAGTTGCCAAATGCCCCTGCCAGATAAAGGCGGGAAAGCTCTTTCGCGCCCTTCCTCTGCATAAGGAGCTTTATGCCCGCGGCGATGGCCGCCTTAGCGAGCTGAAGTTCGCGAATGTCATTCTGTGTGAGGGCGACAGGTGGGGCCAGCATCCAACTGTTCTCGCCGTTCGAGAATCGCCCGGAAGTTGCAATCACCCCGAGTTCCAGTCCCGCTGCCCCGGCGTCTACCAAACCGCTCCCGCACAAGCCGCGTGGAGTGCCATCTCCGATGACGTGGCAGTGTACCCTGTCGTGGTTTACGGTCACTTGAGAAATTGCCCCGGTGGAAGCGCGCATACCCATGGAAATCTTCGCGCCTTCAAAAGCCGGACCCGCTGCCGCAGAGGCGCAAAGCAATCCGTCCTTGTTTCCAATCACAATCTCACCGTTAGTTCCCAAATCAATGAGTCCGACCAGCTCATCGCGTTCAGTGAGCTTGGCGGCCAGAATACCGGCCAGCACATCGCTCCCCACGAACCCGCCAAGACACGGCAGGAACAGCACTCGAGGGTCGCCCGCATGCTTCCAACCCAGCGCGCTGGAGCGGAAAGTCTGCAGCCCCCCTTCCTTAGGCTCAAACGGATAATGGGCGAGTGGCTCGGCATCGATCCCGCAGAAGAAGTGGTGCATGACCGTATTTCCCACCACTACGATGTCAGCGATTTCGGTCCCCTGCTTTCCCGCCGAAAAAATCAACTGTTCAATGAGTGCGCCGATCTGCTGACGGATCAATGTCTCGAGTTGGTGCTGTCCACCCTCCAACACGGCGAAGTGCAGCCTACTCATCACGTCGGCGCCGTAACGCGCCTGGGCGTTCAGTGCGGTGCTTACCGCCAGTACCTTTCCCGTGGTCAAGTCCAGCAACTGAGCCACAAGGGTTGTCGTGCCTAAATCCACCGCCACACCCAGACCTTGACGAGGCCGAAAGGCGAAGACAGTATCATCGACCAATATGGCGGCATCCCACTGGCGGAGTTCGAGCTCCAGGTCGCCTTCGACAACACACTGGCAGGCAAGACGCCACCCGCTGGAGATCTCCTCAGGCGAAAGCCGCTCCTCTTGTTCCCGGTTAACTCCCGCCTTTCCCTTCAATACATGGATGCGGCAGCCCCGGCACCTGCCCTGGCCGCCACAGGGAAATTCAACTCCCTGGTCGAACAACAAGTCGCGCAACGGCGTTCCGGCCGCCGCTCTGAACTCGACACGCGTGGGCCAGAGAATAATCCGATGGGATTGGTTCGCAGTCAAGGGCTTTCTATACACCTTCCTAGTGTAGCGGCGAGTTCACCTCGCCACATCGCAGATCTGTGGCCGGACTAATGTGGTACGGCCGATCCAGGTTAATCGGGCAGCCTTCGGTACTCACCTCGCCTGCCGGTGTGTTCTATAGTCTTCTCATGAAGTCCGTCCTGCACGGCCCAACGTGCGTCATTGTAGTACCGGGGTTCAGTGTCCGCGTCGCCGCGCAGCGAAGTTGCTTCGGGAAGTTCTGTGCCTAGGTATCGGTACAGTTCTTGGTTGGTAAAAACTGCGCCCACCGGATGGGAGCGAATCCAGAGAAGAGCGCAGCCACGTACCCCTGCCTGTTCATACATTTTCTTCCCCCTAAGGTGAACGTAAATTGCCTCGGAAGGGCGGGGCTTTAGCCCCGCCGCCTTCGGGGCGGCGAGTCGAACAAGCCTTCAGGCCATGAAGCCACGTTGCTTCAGAGGCTAAAGTCTCCAGAATCCCGCTTGATCTCTGTGGCGGGGCTAAAGCCCCGCCTTTCCTCCCGATATCCGCGTGGCGGCGTAAAGCCGCCGCTACTGTAGCGGCGAGTTTATCTCGCCATTGCGTCTGCGCAAAGCCGCCGCGGAGTGCTCACGCGCGTACTGCACCATGGCGCGGAGGTTGGCGGGGGGTGTCTCCCGCGGGACCTCGCAACCCGCTCCTACGATAAAGCGTTCTCCGGCCTGCCGATGACACTCGCCCACCGCTTCGTATACGGATTCGGGCGTCCCGTCCTTCAAAACTCTCACGGGGTCGAGGTTGCCGAGAAGGACCTGTTCAGGTCCCATTTTTTCTCGTCCCTCGGACACCGGTGAAAGCGAATCCAGGTCAACCATGGAACAGTGCAGCCTGCCCATCCCCTCTAGAATGCGCCGCGTATTCCCGCAGATGTGCAAACGGGTTTTAATCCCCTCGGCATGCAGCGCGTCAACCAGTTTTCTTTCATAAGGCCAAACAAACTCGTCGTAAAATTTCGGCCCCACCAACGAGGCTGCGGCGTCTCCAACCCCGATTAAATCTGCTCCCAATTCCACCTGAAAACGCGCGAAGCGCAATTCCATTGCGATCACAAATTCAAACAAGTCTCGGACAAAAGCCGGATCATCGTAGAAATCCAGCATGAGACTGTTAATGCCTCGCAGGTCGGCCGCCTCCGCGCAAGGACCCTCGATCCAACCTTCCACCACCTTATCATTCCCGACGCGTTCCTTCATCAGCCTTACGCCCTCTGCCCGGTTGCGCATCCTTCCAGGCTGGGCGGGGTCGGGGACCTTCAGACTGGCAAGCCCGGCCTTATCTTTCAACAGGGCGTTTTCTTCTTCGATAGCGGGGGGCTGGTCGGGGAAAAACTTGATGGTGGCGCCCAGAGCAGACGGCTCGCAAGCGGGGTCGGAGATCACACTGACGTAGTCAATATCAAATCGCTCTGCAACACAGATCTGACCTGCGGCCAGGACGCGATAGTCTGTGGCGTAGTCGAAGTATTTCGCCCCGATCTGGTCGGCAGCAAACATCATGGTGATGGGCATGGCGGGAAGGGAGTCCACCGGTCGGCCTTCCAACATGGCAAGTACCCGCTCGCGACTATTCATACCGTCCCTCCTCGTGCGCCGTGGCGATCAGGGCACGAAGATTCTCTTCCGGCGTATTCGCAGGTATGGCGCATCCGGCGTTGAGCACGAAAAGCCCCCCGGGCTTCCACAAGGCGATCAACTGGCGGGTCTTTTCCCGGATCATCGCCGGAGTCCCGCGTGCGATCACTCCGCTCGGGTCGATGTTCCCAAAGAGCACGTGGCCCGCCCCCACACTGGCCTTGGCTCGAACCGCGTCCGTCTTGTAATCCAATTCGAAACCGCAGAAGTCGTATCCCGATAGGAAGCCGAGAATCCGTGACGTGTCACCGCAAATGTGAATGACCGTGAAAATCCCCTCCGCCGCCAGGTCCTTGACCAGCCTCTCCTCATAGGGACGGGCGAAGCGGTCGAACATGGTTGGGGACGTAACATCCGGCCCCGCCAAGCTGTCACCCATGGAAGTGAAGTGGGCGCCCGCCCGCATAAGTGCGCGGTGCACGGCCAGGTGGCTCTGGTAGCATAGCTCAAGCAAGCGTCCTATCGCAGGGTTTTCAGAATCGCTCGCCAACTCCATCAGGAAATCTTCAATCCCACGAACCATGCAGGCCAGATCAAAGGCGGCCTGGTCGGCATTGCCGCGGATGGCCACCTCCCTGCCGACCTGTTTGGCAATTAACCGTACGCCTTCAAGAAGCGCCGGAATGCGCCCGTCGCTTTCCGGATTGACCACCTTGAGGCCGTCGACGTCGCGCAAGCTACGGATGGCAGGAGCAACGATACGGCCGGGTTCATTGGGGGCGCATTCGGAAGTGGCGCCCATGGCCTCGGCCAGCATCGTGGTGTCGATGTCGATAAGAATACAATCGTGGCCGTACTTCTCGAGAGCGCCCAAGTGGGCGCGCGCCATGGCTTCCGGGTCGGAGCGGTACACTTCCATGGGAATCCCCGCTTCGTGCGCCGCTAACATGAAGTTGTGAAGACACACAGGGACCCTGTCCGGGATCCGACCCGCCAAGACGGCCTTCACGCGCTCCAGAGAATTCATCACTCTACCCCTTTAATGGAGATAAGCCCTCCGCCGTAATCGGCCACCACTTGCCTTCCCGGCGGGACCACCAGGAACTCCTTTTCGTCCCAGACCCCATCGACCAGTCGCTTGAATAAGCCCAGGTTTCCGGCGAGTTTCTCGAACTTCCACCCTCGCTGGGCAGCTTCTTCGCGCGCGCCGCGCTCCATGCTTTCCTCCGGCCCCACCCCCATCTCAATGTAGGTGAACTGGCTGTAGTTCTTGGTCAGATCGCCCAACTCGCTCCAGAGGAACTTGGCATTGTCTTCGCCGTAGCGTGCCACAAGGTCTTCGTAGTTTTTACCGACGCCCAGTACTTTCCCCACGGAAAGCTGGCTGAGCTCGCCGTCCGCCTTTCCGCGCTCAATCCATCCCGTGGTCTTGAAGTAGACACCGGGGTGGCTGTTGAAGTAATCCAGGTAACGCTCTGCGCTGCCCAGGAAAAGCGTGATGCAATCGTGAGCGCGAGGAATAACCAGTGGGTATTTACCGGCAGTCAACCCCACGACTCCGTTGTTGCAAAGGCCGTACCCGAGCAACACGGCCTCGTATCGGGGATCGTCCACACGCTCCAGCGCGGCCTGGAGGCGTTCGCGCATGCCCTCGCTGCCGATGTCGTGAAGGCCCTTGGGAAGAAACTCTACGTCCACTGTGTTCGGCGAACTCGCTACGACCGAACAAAATTCCCGGTAAAAGATTTCACAAGCAATCAGCTTCAGCCGCATAGCCCCTCTCCTTGCAGCCTATCCTGCCGGCGCAATTCGCGTTCGGGGATTCCCAAGCTGCCGCTCTGACATACCCCCTTCAATTCTTGGAGGGCGGCCACAATTGCCTGCTGGGTGCGAGGGTCGGGATCATTTTCGCCCATCCCGAAGGAGGGAAGTGTTAAAATGATTTTGGGAATCACTTGCCCTTTCTCGCCTTCAACGTCCTGGGCGCACGAAAGGGACGAGGGCGTTGGCCCATATAAAAAGCGATTGATTTTCGTACTGGAATTCGGTTTATCATAGGACGGTCAGCGCAAGAAGAGCAAGATACCACGCCTGGGTCTTGATTGCAGCAATCTTCAGGCCAAAAAAGCCACCCTTAAGGGAAGCTCTATGACACTATGTCCTCAAGGGATATGCTTATAACTTGCATAAAATCAAATGTTAGCGCGAATTAGAACAAGCGTGTATATTTTCTTTTCACCTGCATTCTGAAAAAAGGAATTCAATTCTATGAGCCTCAGTCAACTTGCGCGAACTATCAAAGAATCAGTGACTTTGAAGCTGAATGAGACCGCTGCCCTGCTCCGGGAAAAGGGCGAGCCGGTGATTCACCTGGGCGGTGGCGAGCCCAAGAGTAAAGCGCCCATCGACGCGATAATCAACTGCGCATCGGTACTCAATACCGGTGAAATTCGTTATACGCCGCCGGATGGCATCCCGGCGCTTAAGAAGGCCATCATTCGATACACCGAGGAACGCTATAGGAAAATCATCTCGGCGGATAACGTGATCGCCTCGGGTGGAGCCAAGCAGGCGATCATGGTATTGCTTCACGCCATCCTCGATCCGAAGGATGAAGTTCTTTTCCCAGCGCCCTATTGGGTGAGCTACCCGGAGATGGTGAAACTCGCGGGCGGCGTCCCGGTGGTCATCACGCCTGAGGACGGCACCTTTCACCCCAATGTCAAAGAGATTGCCGATGCCGTGGGCTCCTATACGAAAGCGATCATCATCAATAGCCCCAACAATCCCTCGGGTGCAATGTTTTCGAAAGATTTTATCGCCGAAATAGTGGAGTTCTGCGAAAAGAAGAGCCTCTACTTGATCATGGATGATATTTACAACCGGCTGGTCTTTGACGGCAAGAGCGCTCCCGTCTGCTACGATTATATGCAGGCGCCCTTGGAGCAGTCCAAGCTCGTGGTCATCAACGGCGTGTCGAAGATGTACGCCATGACCGGCTTCCGCGTCGGCTGGGCAATTGGTAACAAGGAACTGGTGGAAGCGATGGCGACCGTTCAATCGCAGCAGACCTCCGGCCCCGCCTCGCCCTCCCAATGGGCTGCGGTGGGAGCCTTGAACGGCGTGCAGTCCTCCATCGAGAACTTGCGTATGACCCTGGAGAATAACCGCAATGTGATGGTCGATCGCCTGCGCGCCATTAACGGCGTTAAGGTGACCAAGCCGGATGGCACCTTCTATTGTTTCCCCGACTTCAGCGCCTATATGAAGGATTCACAGAAGCTGGCGCACTTCCTCCTGGACAAAGTCCGGGTCGTTACCGTACCAGGCAAGGAATTTGGCTTCGAAGGTCATCTGCGGCTAAGCTACTGCGGCACGATTCGGGAGATCTCGGAAGCGCTGGAACGCATCCAGTGGGCGCTTGACCCGACCTCCGCAAACGAACTCTACCTTGGCGACCGCAAGCTTGTGAGGGACTGGTTATGAATATCTACCTTGACGTTCAATCCCCTGCTGTGAAGGAAGCCGGCAAGCTCGCCAGCGACTACGGCCTGCAGAATCATGGCCTGACGAACCTGCGCCGGGTTTACTGGAACCTGCCGACTCCGGCGCTCTATGAAGAGAGCGTGTTCAGGTCAGAAGGCCAGCTTTCCCACCTGGGTCCGTTGGTGGTGAGCACCGGCAAGCATACGGCGCGGGCAGCTCCCGACAAATTCGTGGTCCGCGAACAAGCCACCGAGCACAAGATCTGGTGGGGGCAATACAACCGCCCCTTTACCGGCGAGAACTTCAGCGCTCTACTGGCTCGCTTGCAGGGCTATTTACAAGGCAGGGACGTATTCGTGCAAGATTGTCACGCCGGCGCCGACCCCGAGTACAGCTTGCCCATTCGCATCATCACGCAAAAAGCCTGGCACAGCCTCTTCGCGCGCTGCATGTTTCTGAAGATTCGGAACCAGGATGCGCTGAAAAAACACGTCCCGGAGTTCACCATCATTGCCGCACCTGGGTTTCTTGCTTCGCCGCTGGTTGATGGCACCCGCACGGAAACGTTCATCGTGCTCAATTTCCGTGAGCGGCTCGCCATCATCGGAGGCACGAGCTACGCAGGTGAGATTAAGAAAACCATCTTTACAGTGCTTAATTTCCTGTTGCCGCTGGAGGGCGTGCTCTCCATGCATTGCTCGGCCAACGTCGGCCCGGAAGGGGACGTGGCCATTTTCTTCGGCCTCTCCGGCACCGGCAAGACCACACTTTCCGCTGACCCCAAGCGCCACCTGATCGGCGACGATGAGCACGGCTGGAGCGATAACGGCGTGTTCAACTTCGAAGACGGCTGCTACGCCAAGGTCATCCGCCTCTCCGCCGAAGCCGAGCCGCAGATCTACGCCTGCACGCGCCGCTTCGGCACCTTGCTCGAGAACGTCACCTTCGACCCCGTGTCGCGACGCCTCGACTTGGACGACTACACAGTGACCGAGAATACCCGCGCCGCCTATCCTCTCGAATACATCGAGAATTCTCTGCCCGAGAAGCGAGCCGGCCATCCCAAGAACATCATCTTCCTCACCTGCGACGCCTCGGGCGTGATGCCGCCTATCTCCCGCCTCAGCCCCGACCAGGCCATCTACCACTTCATCTCCGGATACACCAGCAAGATTGCGGGCACGGAAATCGGCCTCGGCATCGAGCCCGAGATCACCTTCAGCACCTGCTTTGGCGGGCCCTTCATGGCGCTTCAACCGTATGCTTATGCGGAGCTGCTGAAGAGGAAAGTCCTCAAGCACGGGGCGCGCGTCTGGCTGGTGAACACCGGCTGGACTGGCGGGTCTTTCGGCGTCGGCAAGCGCATCAGCATTCATCACACGCGCGCTTTGTTGAACGCCGCCCTGAACGGAAAGCTCAACAAGGTGGAATACAAGAAAGATCCGGTCTTCGGCTTCGATGTCCCCACTACGTGCGAAGGCGTGCCCTCTGACATCCTCGATCCGGCCAGCACTTGGCCCAGCCGCGAGGAGTATTTCCGGAAGTACGACGGGCTTGCAGCGCGCTTCATTGAGAACTTCAAGTTGATGATGGCGGACTGCCCGGAACACATCCTGGAAGCTGGACCCAAGCGACTCACGCTCGTCCATACACGCTAGGGATGTCGACCTATCTCTTTGGACCATTCCTGTCGCTCTTGCCGGCAAGGTGGCGTGCGAATCTGCCTTTTGCGGCGTCGATTAAGTGGCGGCGCGCTGCCTTTGTGTCGGGGGCTCTGCAAGCCTGCGCCTCACTCTGCGCTCTGGTGGTTTGGTATTCCTATTCCGTCACCCACCACACACGGCTCCAACTCGATATCCTTTTGCGCGCGCATCCCAGTATTCACCTGAATTCCCCACGACTGGGATTACTGGGCTTCATTCTCGTGGCACTCAACCCGGTGACATGGGTTATCGTCTGGTTCTACTTTGAAGGTGTTGTCCGCGCCTTTGGCGCCGCCTTCACGGGCGAAATCGTGGGGACGCTCCCGCTGTGGATCGTCGACCAGTCCTATCGCATTCTCCGCCGGCGGAGCCAGAATCGGCGGAGGCTGCCGCTGCTGCCGGATGAGGTGGCCTGGCACAAGGAGGGGCAGAGGGAGGTTCTCAGGATCATGTCCTGCCGGCCAAAACCCACCTGGAAAAACCGCCCTACCATCCGCATCAAAGAGGAGTTTTTCCAAGTCGATGATTCAATCCCCGGCTTGGGCCCACGGCCTTACGTTTACCACCTCCGGCGATTGCAACCGGGAGAAATCATTCGTGGCTTGGAGAATTACGATCCGCAAGCTCCTCTGCACGAGACACGAGAGGATGGCCTCTTGGTTTCGATTTACCGCGCCCAGAGGAAGAGGTAAGGCTCGCTCCTTCAGGGCTTCCGCGTTCAACAGGATTGGGCCGCTTGACCCAGGCCGATTCCTGGGCTGGGGGAGGTCTCAGGAGCTGGTAGCGCAGGGCCCGCACTCCGGCCCTGCGGCTCTTCCAGCGGCGCGGGTTCTTGCCGCGCCGCAGTAGCGCTGACCCCGCAAGGCGGGCTCGGCACGTGCTGGGCTGAAGGTCAGCACGAAATGACACCGCACAAATGCCGACCCCGCATTGCGGGGTCGGCGCTACACTTGCCCGACTGTGCCTCCAACCAAACAGTCCGAAAATCTTCCCTGATCCGCGCCGTCAAAATCAAGTTGCGGTGGAAAAGCCGCAGGGCCGGAGTGCGGGCCCTGCGCCACATTTCTCTCGCGTGCCTCCCCGTGCCCTGAACGCTTGCCAGTTTGCCTTTGGATTCAAAAGCGTAAATCTGAGCGCGTAGCGCGGACCCCCGCTCTTGGGGTCCGCGGTTCTTCAGTTGGAAAAACCACAAATCGCGAAAACACGCGTCTGCCCTCGAATTCGGAAGCGTGAATCCAAGGAAGAACCGCAGACCGCAAAGACGGCGGTCCGCGCTACGCATGCTACGCTTGCTTGAGCGGTGAAGTGATCGCCGTCGCGCTCGATCCAAAGCGAAGCCTCGCGACCCGTTGCGATCTGATCGAGAAACTGAAAGGAAGCTGGGATTACCTTCGACGGATAGGCATATTTGAAATTCGGCGGGCTGGCGCAGACCCCGTTGTGTGGGGTCTGCGATCTCCCGAAGGGACTTGTTCGAGTGGGCAGCTCAATCCAGCCGATCCATGTGGAGGATTGAGGCATCCTGCAAGAAGCAAAACCTCCAGCTTGACCACGGCCAGTCCCCTGGTGATCTGACCAAGCCGCGCTTGACCGGGTTGTTGTGCATGTAGTTCAATTTTTCCTGGCGTTTTTTCTCGGTGAATACATTCAAAGGGTGGAAGCGGCGTTGCCACAGGCGGTAGTGCGATTCATCATGGACAGTGGGTGGCAATCGCACGTGGCTGAGCATCTTGCGGCACCAGCGATACTGAAGGTTGACGCGCAGCGTTTGAAGGATGCGCTTGGCCGTCTCCTCTTTCAGCCCCTTGAGAATCAGGGGCGTGCTTTCTGCCGGCTGCGGCTTGAGAAGCAAGTGGAAATGCTCCGGCATCAGCACCCAGCCGATGAGCAGAAAGCCCAATTCATGGCGCACCCCCTCAAGTCTTTGGACAAAGCAACGGCAAAAACGCTGGGACAGGAAAACCGGCGCCCGACGATAGGTGCTGGTGGTGATGAATTGCAGTTGACCCGGGCTGTAGGGGCGATGGTAGATCGGCATACGGCTGGAGAGTATAACCGCAGCGAGACCGACCGAAAGGGGTTGCTTCTGGAGTGTCCCTTCGGGAGATCGCAGACCCCACACAACGGGGTCTGCGCCAGCCCGCCCGCGTATGCGCCACCCGCGCGTGCCTTATTCGTGTCCGCGCATTAATAACAAATAAATTATTTAACATCAAAAGCCGCAGGGTTTGAAATGCATAAACTCTGCGCTCCTCTCCAGCGATACGTGCTGTAAGTTCCGAAGATTGCGAGGGGCAACCGCGTCGCGGGTGGCGCAGACGTGCCGTTCTTTGGCATGTCTGCGATCCGATCCCAAGGGGCGCGGCGATAGATGTTCGCAGCGAGATTGTGCAAATGATTCAGGCCGTAGTAATGCTGCTGTCGGGCCACCTGCGGAGTTTACCGGAATCGCATGGAGGCGCATACATACAAACCAATGTATGGAGCGCCAGGATAAGCCTGGCTGATCTTGTAAGCTGAAAGGAGCTTACCCTGTCAATTGCCCATTTAGCAGGTAGCCGAGCGAGCGTGAGGCGGAGCA
>Ga0182027_10003820_pt1 | contig 23641 bp, 15 predicted proteins | sample 712E1DmetaG_FD_121300 | JGI IMG/M metagenome (GOLD analysis project Ga0182027, IMG submission 121300) | Permafrost microbial communities from Stordalen Mire, Sweden - 712E1D metaG (Illumina Assembly) | ecosystem: Environmental > Terrestrial > Soil > Wetlands > Permafrost | place: Sweden... | reverse complement strand
CTCAATCATTGCATCCTTTGTTATGGTCTTTTCTATCAACCAGACCTTAGATAATGTGTAATCAATAGAAATAAGGCCTTCCTGCTCAAGAAATTCTGCCCATTCCTGGACGACATTTTTTCCAACTGCCAATTGCCTTGCAGCAGAATCTAGTTCAATCCTTTTTTTTTCTGAGATGAGTTCAACTAATTTATCTACACCAGTCTTAATATTCTTCATAATAATGCCCTTATATTTATTCTAAATATATTCTATTCCCACAAACTCCCAATATATTAGTTTTTATTAGTTTTAAGCACAACTACTTATAATATTTTATGACTACTAGGAAATGATTCTCATCAGTTAATGCTTGACTTAAAAAATACCCCCTAAAAAACAAGAAAAATTCATGATTTATAAAGTTTTATGAATATAATGTCTATGCAGTAATCAATTTAATTTATTCATGTACAATTTGTTGGATTGTATAATCCAGATAGATTATATAATGCCAAACTATTGTTTGGTATCAATAAATGATAATAACTTGGAACCTGCGTGATTGTGCAAATCCTTTCTATTGATGCATTTATTGGAGTGTTATTAAAATAAAGATAATCTATCTTTACCCTATCATCATATTTTGTCACACCTTGATCAAATAATACCTTAACATTAACAATACTCTCTATGCCATTGATATCTGCACTATTGTTGCCTTCAAATCTCATCAAGAAATTCGGTGCATTAGAAGATGCCCTATAATAAGAACCATTCACATGTATAATAAGGTTATCAGTATTATTATTGACGACCAAATCTGTGGCGTTTATCCTTATCGTGTTCGGAACTTTATTCATAGTATTGACACCATATAATGGATCCCTAAGATCAAATATTGGAAGTGTTGTGACATATTCTTGAGAATAAATCCATGAGGCCAGCCCTTTTGTATCTGTCATATTAATATCAGCAAATACATGAACATCAATAGACCATGGAGTACTTTGAGTAAGCTCAATATGTGTGATATTCACATTAAGTATGATACCTATAGAATTTGCCAGTTCCTTGACCCTGCTAAGATAGTCCTCAAAACTAGAATTCTCAAGTAATGTGGTCTCGTTGCCATCTATTGTTCCATAAAAAAATGTCTTCCTAAAATATTCGTTTGTATTATTAAGAAAAACACCTTTTGCTGCTGTGTAGTCTTCCAATGCGACAAGAGATCGGAATGCAGCAATATACGTTGCCCTGTGCACATCACTATTGAAATTTTTTACAAAATCATTCATAGCCCTTATCCTAACCTGATATAATGATTCCTGGTCTTGATAATGATATGCGTTTGATGATAAGAATACCAACAATATCACAGCTATTGCAAAACTAGCTATCAATAGATAGACAAAACCTCTACGACTCTTGAACATCCTCATTGCCAAACCTCTGCCTGCATTATTGAGGGCCCCCACATATATGGCAAATTGCTTACTGTCAAGACCAAAACTTCTAAATCATCAGATGTCAGAGATACTAATATCCTTCCGTTATTGCCAGAATCCAGCTGCTTAAATATATGATATACCGCATAATCGTAGGCATCCTGAGAGTCTTCACAATTGCTGCCGTCACAATTGATTGTCGAATTGGTGTAATAGCATTTTTTCAATCTATTATATGATGAAGGTACTAGTATACTGCTATTTATCAAACTCTGCGATTCTACAGTCCAATTGCATCCAATCTTATAGGGCAGGACGTCTGTTCTTAATATAGCGCTCGGAATCAGCATTGTATAAATCAATGTATTATTAGGAGAACATCCTGTAGAATTCTGTGTATCATCACCTGTATCTATATAAATCTGGTTAGTGCCATTCACAAGACCTGAGGCTTGTATGAGATAAGGATCGCCTAGCTGTATATAGTTAGAATCATAACTAGTCAGATTGTAGATAGTATTTGAATTAATCTTCAGATATCTTGTCCAATGCACTCCTGAATATGACGTGACCTTTGCATCAATGATTGTGACTCCGTCAGGTATATCGATTTGTGCCGTGCAATTTCCAAACTGCTGAGATTGCATCTCAACAGATATCTCATTTAGCTGCGAGGTTTTTGAAACAGGAGTGTAATTATAAGAGATATATGAATCACCATACAGATTTGATGCTGAAACATTTCCACCTGTAATCACAATGGATTGGCTTACTATACTTGCAGAGATTATACTATTGGTAACAGTGTTATAGAAATCATTAAGTGCAGAGGGATTGCTACTCTTTGCATATATTCCCTCACCGCATTGAGCTATGCCTTGCAGAGTCGATTCATCGGCGCTTACACTATAACCAACAGCAAACACTTGTATTCCCCAAGTCTGCCTGGCGTCACAGGCAGCATCTATTGAATCATTTTTTGCTCTTTCTCTACACTTATAGTAGTCAGAGTCCGAAAGATCCGTAGGACATATATGACCTGAAGGACATTCTACGTTTGCCTGACCGTCTGTCATCACCAATATTGCGCCCTGCTGCGTTTTATTGAATCCGAGAAGCTCAAGATCAAATTTTGCACTGCCATTATTATTAGTAAGATCGACTGCGACCACATTATCTCCTAGCCTAAAATTCTTTTTATCCACATAGACTCCACGCCTATCCCAATATGTACCATTCAATGTCTGATTACCTTCAAAAATCAGATTACCATTTAGATAAATTGTAACATTGTCATCGCTCAAGATATTTAGCAATCCTCTCTTGACCAGGTTCAGGTCAGAAACTGTGAAATGCTTTCTAAAATAATAATGGCTAGTAGGAATGGTTTTATTGGTTATATTTATCAATACATTATCAAAATAGAATGTTCCGTTCTTATTGGTCATGTTCCTGCTGAATTTCCCTCCAATATCTAGATAATATATCCCTGATTTTGTTATATTTTTTGTAATATCTATAAAAGCTGTGCCTGAACGATTTATTGTGGTCCTGTTTGTTGCATATACATCTACAGTGCTATCATTATTCGCATCTAAATTTGTGCCGAGATAAAATGTTTTGTTTGAAGTGTTTGTTAACCTGGCCTTAATCCACATCCAATCAGTGAGATTGATGCATTTTGTACATGCAGTCCAATTCCAGGTGAATGATAAGGTCGCATTGCCTCCATTCTGCAATATCTGATACATTTCATCAGTAATATTAATCTGTATGCCATATGATCCATCTGAAATATTATTTTTTGAGCCATTGACAGATGAGCCGTTAATAAAAATTCTTAACTTGTAATCACCAGCCAGGGCATATAATAATCCTGAGATATTTACATTAGTTGAATTTCCAGTATATGCTCCTGTCTTCCAATCCCAACCATCATCACCTACAGAGCCATTAGTCCAACCATAAGTATTCGCAGTATAATTCAATATTCCTGAAGAGAAATCAGCTGCTGATGTTGATTGGCTATCATTAAATCTTTTCCAAAGATTTACATAACTAGATTTTAATGGAGCTGCACCCAATTCTGTATTGACAGCCACACCTCCACCACCTGCATCATGGCCTAGGACAGCATTGTTGCTTAACCAGCTAGCATCATTGTATTCAAAAGAGTACCAAGAATAATTATTAATATCATTTGCTGGAGGACCTATAAATGAATTCGTATTATATTTCCAGCTGGTCTTGTTAGCAATAAGAACAAGCCTATTTACTCCTGCCTTAAGTTGGTCGCGTGCGCTGTTTATACCGCAGCATATACAAGTTCCTCCATTAGCAGCATAACCTGTTTCAGGACTTGCCGTCCCAATTGTCTGAGCTATTAGATTAAGATTAGTAGTTGGAGAAACAGTCTCAGAATTATGTGTGCTAGAATCATAAGATACCAAACCAATCTTATTTCCAGTTATATTAGTAACATTTTGAGAAAATTGTATATCAAGGCATTTAGCAATACTAAGTCTTGATGTATCTGAATTATAAATATTGTTGTCATTACAATTCCTCGCCGCACCACATGCAGAGTTACCAGGACAGTTCGAATTATACCACGGATCTCCCCAACCATCATTTGCCCAATTCATCATAAAGTCCATGCTTCCACTTACATCTGTGGCTATCATAACTTCAGAATTCCCTTGTGGTATTGATTCATAAGTCAGGTTATCAAAACCCATTCTTATGGGAATAGTATTTCCATTCAATGCCGAATAATTGGTTATCTTTGCTTGGATGTCAGAATCATTTAACAGGATAGACTGTACTGTTGTACTATAAGAATCATTGTAGACGGTCGTATTACCTATTTTCAAATAAAATGTGGTATTGACGCCAGTCACACTATGATTAGCTAAATAGTGCAGATAGATGCTCATATTAGTAAGATTTCCTGGAACATAAAATCCGTCATAGAGATTAACTATACCTCTTATATCAGGAAATCTGTAAACATTAGATGTGTAAGATATTGTCTGGCTAAACTCATCAGTCTTATAATCAACTCGGATATTGCCTCCTAAGATATATGCATCGTTCAAGTTTCCATAAAAGTAAAGTGTGATATTATTTATGCCTGGCTTGATTGATGCATTACAATTACTTACATCCCATCTTTTAGGGAGCATCATTGTGGCTGAGGGAGTGATATTAGCACATGGATCGCCATTGATCATAAGTTCGAATGGTGCAATAGCATCAAGCTCGACTAATATATGTGTCACATCTCCAATGCCAACATCAGAAGGTATTTCTTCTAGCTCTACTGTAATATTTCCTTGACCAACAAATCCTCCAAAATATGCATATGAAGAGGTCGTCTTGTCATGGACCCTTCTAAGATATGCTGATCCTGATGATCCTGTCAATGAAGACTTGTTCTGCGCTATCCCAGATATCATCCTGCTCGAGCCTATCAGATTATTGTCTGTCGACACATTCCTGAATAATAAATCGGTTGTATCAAGAGAAATCCTAAGCCCTTGCTTGTCTGGCAATGTATTGTTTATGACCCATTCTAATAATAACCTTGCTTTTGAAATATTATTTGGAGCAAGATTATTAGTTGCCCAGTACTGGCTTATCTGGTCCAGCACAGAAATGCTGCTGTTGACAATAGTGCCATTGTTTATATCTTCTTGAACCCAACTAAAGCTGTTGTTTACTTCATATATCTTCAGTTCTGATAATGAATTCAGGATGTCTTGTGATATGAATATCTTCTGTTCTGGCTTATCTTCCAATAATGGATATTTTGATAATATCAATAGGGCGCCGATTATCAGAAAGCCTGCAAGCATTGCATCTATTGTGTAAAATATGGCTTTTTTGTTTTTTCTATCTTTTATTGCCATACATATATCTCCATTGTCACAAGTGTCGAATTATATATCAGGATCCTATCTATTTTTATAAGATCATCATATTTGGTGCTGTCTAATGATGGGACGCATGTCACAGGATTATAAGTCAACTTATATCCGTGGATGCATTGCAGAATCTTTATGCTGGATGTAGAGTTTTTGAAAAAAAACATGTAATCGCCTGTGATATGGAACAATGTCTTAGTACGAGCATAAGAAATATTGTTATCTAATTTATCTAATGCTGCCAACTTGACAAGATCCAATCGATTGGTAGAATTTGCGACCATAAGGCCTGGGATCACTGTGCTATTGATATTATTGCTCCAATCACTTGGGCTTCCATCTGTTATCAACGCATCTGACAGGTGCACTGCATCCCTATACAATGCCTCATAATTGCCAGGATTTTCCATGCTTGAGATAAGGTTAATGCTTATGACCATCACTGAAACAAATATCAAAAGGCCTGCGATAAAGTCTATACTCCATACCTGGGATTTCTTGTTCATTTAATTCACATATAGCCTGCTATTATTTTTTGTCAATATATTAAGACCTTTTTTCAATGTCCCATTCAATGGCGGGATAGCATAATATATATCTATTGTATTATAATCAATCGTAAAATATCCTGACAGATTAGAAGATGATGTGTAGCCATTATTTATCGTGAATGACCGCCCATTTATAGTGATTGGAATATTTATCCTCCTATTATATCCATCCTCTAACTCTCCAGCCAATATCACTTCCTGCTGCAGGCTGACACCATAATCATCAATCTCATAATATGTCTTCTCATCAGTCTTGTTCACAGTCAATGCTGTAATCGTTACGAGCATCACTATAGCTATGCAAATGCTTAATCCTGCAAGCAGTAAGAATTCTATTGATATCTGGCTGTTTTTCATTTGATATATGGTTTAGTGTGATGAATTATGTTACTTGTCTGATATCTGGACTGTATTATTTATTGATTGGAATACTATTATATGCAACCCTTGGAATGTCTTAATCGATCCATTAAGTGTTGCCTTAGTATCTTTGACTATATCATATGACAAGTCTGTAGTAGTAATATGAAAAGTGATATTGCTAGACCCGACAACGATTGAATCGACTCCATGAGGAAATTCTATCTGCAATGTCTTTTGCGACGGATCGCCCATATAATATACTGATTCAGCATAATCAATGATCTTAGAAGAGGCCTTCTCCATCTGGGTGTCTGTGATGTCTGCTCGAACATTATCTGTCTGAGTCACAAAAATTATTATCAAAGGAAGGGTCATCATCAATGCTATAGAGAATATAGCAAGATATTCCATGCTCACCTGCGCCCTGCCAAGATTATGTCTAGCCATTAACAACCTCAACAGTTATTGCAATATATAAATATAACGTAAAATCCATATATAGACAAGATTCATCATATATTTATAAATATTAGGATATAGAGACCTGTTTGTAAATCGAAATCTTTATAAACGTATATCTACTTTAAGGAATATTGTAAGTTATAAAGATATTTTAAAATATTCATGAGGTGAATATAAAATGAATAGAAAAGGACAAGCAGCCATGGAGTTCTTGATGACCTACGGCTGGGCAATTATCATTGTATTAGCAGCAATAGGAGCATTAGCATATTTCGGAGTATTAAGCCCACAGAAATTATTACCAGACAGGACAGTATTCCCAGCACCATTACCAAATGTAGATAATGCAGTAATAACTTTAGGATCTGGTGTAAATCCATCAACGGTTCAGATTGCATTCATAAACAATAAAGGAGTTCCGATAAGTATTACACAACCAGGAACAGGTGTATTCACATCTGCACAATGCACAAGTGGTGCTTTAGAAGTAAATGGTGTTATTGATAGTGCAAATAACAGTATTATTTATGGAACCGGAGTCCCAATTTCCAATGGAGAAGGATTTTTGGTAACATGGACATGCACACAATTATCTAGTTCAAAAGTCGGCGATAAGTTCAAGGCAGATATCACCTTCGATTATAAAAATGAAGAGACTGGTCAGACCATCAAGCAGACAGGTTCTGTTGAAGGCAAATATAGTTAAATTCTTTTTTTTATTTCTTTTTTTAATTAAATAATATAATTCTAATCATTGCACTGGACAATCGCTGATAAACTATTTAAGTTAACATGTTTTCTCAAGTATCATGGATGCGAATCTAGCTGTATTTCAGGACAAGAAGATTAGGAGAATTTGGAATAATGATGAATGGTATTTTTCTATTATCGATATTATAGAAGTTTTGACAGATAGTTCTGTGCCTAAGAGATACTGGTCTGATCTGAAACTTAAGCTTGAAGATGAGGGATTTGAAGCGTACGATAAAATCGTACCTTTGAAATTATTGGCAGAAGATGAAAAATTAAGGTTTACAGATTGTGCAGAAACAGAAACTCTATTGAGGATTATCCAATCCATTCCTTCTAAAAAGGCAGAGCCTTTCAAATTATGGCTGGCAAAGGTGGGTTATGATAGGGTTAAGGAGATTGAAAATCCTGAATTGGCACAAGCCAGAATGAGAGAATTATATAAGGCAAAAGGATATTCTGATGCATGGATAGAAAAAAGGATTAGAGGAATTGCTGTTAGAGATGAACTCACAGATGAGTGGAAGAAGCGTGATGTCAAGACAGATGTCGAATTTGCAATACTTACTGCAGAAATCAGCAAGGCAACCTTTGAGATGACACCATCAGAATATAAGAAATTTAAGAATTTGAAGAATGAAAATCTTAGGGATCATATGAATGATTTAGAATTGATATTCTCTATGTTAGGTGAGGCATCCACAACAAAGATTGCCAGAGGAAAGGATGCTCAAGGATTTATAGAGAATAAGGGCGCTGCTAAAAAAGGCGGGAAAATTGCAGGTGATGCGAGAAAAAATCTTGAGATAGAATCTGGAGAAAAAGTAACTACCCCTGAGAATTATCTTGATGAGCCTGAATCTTTGAAAAGAAAACGATTGAAAGATAAAAGATGATGAATATTTTTGAATATAGAATCAGGTTTTGTCAACGCTAAATGAACTTATTTTTTTTTGTTTAACTTACAGTATTTCTCGTATGCTTTCTTATCGCCGTATTTTATGAATTTTTTCTGATACAAAGGTTCTTTATAGTCTCCGCCTGGCTTGTGTTTTATGCCGCACCAGTATTTTTCTGTGCGTGCAGCTATTTCGCTAGCATATTGTGCTACACCGTTTGCATAGCCGCAATACATGCAATTGATTTTATCATGAAATTTCAAATATTTAAGCTTCTGTCTATCGACTCTTATGTAAGAAGATCTTTTCACATATTCAATGCCATATAATTTGAAGCATATCCTATGGTATATTTCCATGAAAACATCAAGAATTACAAGAGGGAGTATCATCATCCAGATGAATGGTGCTGATAGATAATGCCTCAGCCATCTATGTTTTTGATATTTTTTGTATTCCATTATGTTCTATAGCTTTCGTATGTCGTCTGGTTTTTCTTCACCAGATCAAATGTCTCGAGTGTTGTGAATGTGAATCCTTTGCTGTCCAGCCTGAATTTTCCTACGCTGATCTGGTCGAATTCTGCCGTGCCTAATGGGGAATCTCTTTCTACGCGCTTCATCAGCCCGGATTCGCTCAGATGCTTGTATGGATGTTTTTGTGTGAACCTTGCTGCTGTGACATGCTGCAGTGGATTGTCCTTGAATTCTAATGCATCATACTGCCCATTCATCCTGTGCTTTATATCTTTTTTGATATTTGCTAATTGTTTGGCAATGTTTTGCTGATTTGTTACATACGCATCAGCAACTTCTGCTGTGGCGATTACTGAGGATTGGTTTATCATCCAAGAATTAAAATGTAAACTAAAAGGCTTTAATGAAGGCAAAGCACTGTAGACAGCCTCAGACAAGAATAATACCAGTTCTGTAAGATCATTTTGAGAAAATCCATCTTTTCTTACAAAGCATGACATATCATTCATATGGCCTGTCTTTTCATCATATATCATTAATGAGGGTATTGTACTCTTCAATTCTTTTCCGAACCAGTCGAGTTTTCTCAATACTCTTCCAGGCAGATCATATGCTATCATTGCCCCATATTCTGGGATCATCTCAGAAAATATTTTGCTTGGCCTTGTACCATCATGCCTTAATCTATCAAGGCTGAAATTATTCCTAAATACCCTTGATCTGTATCTTTTGAAATCATGTACAGATTTGTTTATTACAGATTTATCAATAGTCTCTTGCATAATAAATAGGAATAATGCAAGGTATTTAAATTTTGTTATTTTTATCACTATTAAGTTAATATGAGTTTCTATTTTTCATTATGAATCTTTCATTATAATAATATATTTGAGAAGTCATGATTTATTTGCTAGTTATTATAAGAAAAATTTATAATCTATGATATATCCATCAATCCATGGACTTTAAAGAAATTATCGCAGACCTTGTTCATAAAGAATCAGGTGTTGATAAAAATATTATTGTTAAGATCATAGAAATCCCTCCAGACCCAAAGCTCGGAGATTATTCTCTTCCATGCTTTATTTTTGCTAAACAATTGAAGAAAAGCCCGCAAAATATCGCATTAGAATTGAAAGATAAACTAAATATGATCAATCTGAAGCAGGACCATAGGCATTTTGAATTGATAAACAATGTCGGAGCATATATCAATTTTTTTGTGAATAAGCAGCTGTTGATAAAAAATATCCTGACCAAGATCATGCACGAGAAAGAATGCTATGGATCAAAAGAGCCGCAAAAGAGCGTCGTCCTTATAGAAAGCCCTGGCCCCAACACCAATAAGCCATTGCATCTAGGGCATCTAAGAAACATGCTTTTAGGGCAATGCCTATATGATATACTGAAATTTCAAGGCAAGGATGCACATATTGTGAATGTCGTAAATGATAGGGGAGTGCATATCTGCAAATCAATGCTTGCATACCAAAAATATGGTCAAGGCAAGACTCCAGAATCTACAAACACTAAGCCTGACCATTTTGTTGGAGATTATTATGTAATGTACCAAAACCTGGAAAAGGAAAATCCTGGGATAGAAAAAGATATCCAGGAGATGCTTGTGAAATGGGAAGATGATGATTTAGAGACAAGAAAATTATGGAGAAAGATGAACCTATGGTGCCTTGAAGGGTTTGAGCAGACATATCAGAAGCTGGATTTCAAGATAGAAAGGGAATATTTCGAATCTGAGACATACATGCATGGAAAAGAGATAATAATCGATGGCTGGAAAAATAAATTATTTGATATGGACGAGAATAAGGCGATCATAATAAACCTGGAAGACCAGGGTCTGGGGAAAAAAGTATTATTAAGGTCTGATAGCACATCAGTGTATATCACTCAGGATATTTTCATGGCAAAGAAGAGATTTGATGATTATCGATTTGATGAGATGTATTATATTGTAGGAAATGAGCAAGAACACCATTTCAAGGTATTGTTTGAAGTATTCAAAAGATTAGGATGGAAATTTTCTGAAAAATGCTATCATTTCTCTTATGGGATGGTGGAATTGCCAGAAGGCAAGATGAAATCCAGGGAAGGCACAGTCATAGACACTGATGATCTGATAGATTCAGTGATTAAGATCGCAAAAGATGAAGTTGCTAAAAGATACGATGCATTAAGCGATGAAGAGATTGATAAAAGGTCAAGGATAATAGCGATGTCTGCTATCAGGTTCTTTTTCCTAAAATTCGATCCATTGAGGAATTTCGTGTTCAACCCAAAAGAATCATTGGCATTCGATGGCGAGACAGGACCTTATATAGAGTACAGTTATGCAAGGATAAATTCTATATTCAGGAAATTGGGTGAGGATATTGAAGGATATATCAAAGATGCTGATATATCATTGCTTAATGAAAAAAATGAGTTTGAGCTGGCAAAAATCTTGGCAAACTATCCGAAGATTATCGATCAGGCCGCAAGAGAATTGAAGCCTTCTTTGATAGCGCATTATGTTCTTGGACTTGCGCAATCATTCAATGAATTCTATCATGCGAACCCTATATTGATTTCTGAAGAAAAATTGAGAAAAGCAAGGCTCTATCTAATATATTGCATACAGCTCGTTATGAAATCTGCGATGAAGCTCATGCATATTGAAGAGATAGATGAGATGTGATGGATCTAGAAAAATACAAGGATAAGATACCGGCCAATATATATTCTAAGCTAGAGCCTAGGATAAAGACCTTGAGGCCAGCGCAATACAAGGCCATTGATGCTGGATTGTTTGAAGACAAGAACTTATTGATATGCACGCCAACAGCCTCAGGAAAGACGCTAGTCGCTGAACTTGCTATAATGAATGCCATATTTCATGATAAGGGAAAATGTGTATATATAGTTCCATTGAAGGCGCTTGCGAGCGAAAAGTTCGAGCATTTCAGGAATATGCACACATTCAAGACAGCATTAAGCTCAGGAGATATTGATTCTGATGATTCATATCTTGCAAATTATGATCTGATAATAACAACATCAGAAAAATTCGATTCATTGATCAGGCATAAAACTCCATGGCTTAGTAAGATAAAGGTCGTGATAATCGATGAGATACATTTATTGAATGATTCTAGCAGAGGGCCAACACTTGAGATAGTTATAACAATACTTAAAAAAATTCTAAAGAATATGCAGTTGATAGGATTGTCAGCTACTATAGGAAACCCTCAAGACTTGGCGCGCTGGATGGATGCAGTATTGATAATAGATGATTGGAGGCCAGTAGAACTGCATAAAGGGATATATTTAGATGGTAAAATAGAATTCTATAAAAAATAAAAGAAAAATTAAAAAAAATAATTTACTTTCTCTTGAATGCAAATACTGCTACTGCACCAATCAATGCCAATGCACCAGCTATTACACCAAATTCTGGAACTTCATTATCTGCTGTGCATACAACCTCTAAAGTATTCATGCCTTTATCAGCTGTAATTCTTGTGTCTTCCTTTTGTGTGCATGTATAGCCGTCGATGGTTGCATAATTTACCTGCAATGTCTCATCATCAACTGCGAGCCATAGGCAATCGCTTGCTAAACCATTTGCATCAGTAGTCTTCTCTTTTGGAAAATAATCATTCCATCCTGTTACAGAAGCAAATTTCCATTCAGGAGCTACAAGAACGCCTGAGAGGTCCTTTCCATCCTGGTCTACTGTATGCACTTTAACATTGCCAGCACATGTTTCTGCACTGACGCTCACTGCCAAAGCAACGAACAATACTGCAAAAATTAATATTTTATTCATTTTATACCCCCATTAATTCAATAAAACGCTACAAAATAGGACAATCATGTCCATATATAAATTTTGTTATTATTAAATAGTATATAAAAGATACTATTTTTGCACAAAAAAAATAAAAAAAATAAAAAAATAACTTACTTTCTCTTAAAGACAATTATTCCTAATGCGCCGATCAATGCTAATGCGCCTGCTATTACGCCAAATTCGGGAACCTCTTGTTCAACAACACCTACATAATATGCAGTCTTTTTTCCACCATCTAATTGTGTCTGGCCATGCATTGCTGTCGCGCTTGCTGTATTCTCATATTGTCCAAGAACAGCAGTTCCTTCAGCTGTGCAAGTCATTGCTTCTCCTGATTGCAATGTGGTCTGTGGGCATGTTACTTCAACACCTTGATCGTCTGTGACCTTAACATCTGTCAATGCCACATTTCCTGTATTCTGCACAAGATATGTCCATTCGACAGCATCGCCGACTACTATTTCTGGTCCTGGTGCATCTTCTGCAACAACACCATTAGTTGCTTTTTGCGCTAATGTCAACTGAGGCTTTTCTACCAAAACACTAGATAATGTCCCTACAAGATATGCTGTGCTGCTCTTATCTTCCTCTGTTATGAATTCGCTGACAGGATTTCCTCCTGGATATGAATCTACATAGCCGAGTATTTTCACAGTATATAGTTTATCTCCTATAATATAGCTCTGCTCTCCATAGCTGTTCGGGAAAGTTATCTTATCATCGCATGGTGTGCTTGACACTTGCCAATCTGGGCATTGTCCTGCAGTATTTGGTGTCTCAAGTACGGCAAAATCGAATGTATAGGCTGGATCAGGACTTACTGGTGGCTGATTGAATGATAATACGATCTTCAATGTCGCTCCATCTGCTGCAGTCCCTGAGTTAGTAGGGAAATTGAAATGTGTCAATTGCCCTAAAAGGAACTCATCGCCTTCATTAAATGTCGTTCCTGATGTGCCATCAAATCTTAGGCCGCTCTTAGATGTCTCTGCTGGAACTCCCCATCTTACTTCATTAGTGCCAATACCTGTGACGCTGCTTCCCCCACTAACTGCTGTCCATGTGCCTGTCACTGAATTCAAGCCATAATCAGCTGCACTTACAAATCCTACTGCTAGCAATAACATTGCCAATAAAATTATTTTATTCATTTTTTCCTCCTCACTACAAATATTCCTATTGCAGATACCAATGCTAATGCTGCGCCAATAATCCCGAATTCTGGGACTTGAGGCTCAACACAAGTATTCTGCTGCGCGTCAAATACATATCCTTGGCTGCACTGACAATATGCCGGTGCATCATTAGGCTCAACGCAGACTGCATTGAAGTCTGTGCATTTTATGTTATCATGCTTTGCCGTGCTGCCGTCACAATACCATTCTTTAAGATTATTGCTCGCACCATCGCATGAGTCAAGGTTTGCTCCTTTATCGTCTGTTGTGATTCCTGCATTCCATATGTCCTTGCCATTGTCTGTGTCTGTACATTTTCCTACTATGCATGCAGAATCATTTGCACAATTAGGATCTGCACAATCGATTAAGCCATTGCCATCATTGTCTATGCCATCACTGCATTGTGTCTCTGCTGGTGGAGCACATACATTGCCCTCATCAATATTTCCATCACAATTATTATCTTTGCCATCGCCGCAGACTTCTGATACTGGCTCTACATTGCCGACGCAACTGCCCCATTCGCCATCACTACATGTTGAAACTCCATAATGGCATTCTCCAACATCTGATGTCCCACATTGCTGAGTCTGACCATCAGTGCATGCGCAGCCATCATATGTCACAGTACCTGAGAATGCAAGGCCTGCAGGATTGGTCTGCCAGTTTCCGTTAGTCAAAGGAACCTTGACTGCAGAAATATCCAATGTATTGGTACCCGGTACCATGTTCAAATCAAATGTCTGCACCTGAGTCCAATCCATGCCTTGGTTAACAAAATCTCCATTTAAAGAAAGGAAGAACCAGTTATCTGCATCTATAGTGATACTTGCCTTGATATTTTTTGCACATGATGGAAGCTCGACAGCCTTCTGAAAGCTTAATCCTGAGCCGTTCTGTGCCTCATCAGCTGTAACATGATAAGAACTCCATATCCAAGTGCTACCATCTATCGTTGGCCATGAAGGATACACATAGGTCGGCACTGAATCATACCATGTGCTGTAATCATAAGAAAATTTTGTAGTAGAGTCGCTGACGAAATTGATAGTCGTCGCACTCACAGCTGTCATGACAGCCAAAAACACAAAAATATAAATCCATGATCTCATTTTATACCCCCTCAAAATATTTAAAATATAATTTTTTATAATCATTTAATGTTATCATTTATACCATATGCCATTTGGCCCAATCCATACAGTCGATCCAGCTGGTGGAGCGACAACATTCCCAGTAGTTAAAGTTGAATTGATTGTAAAATTTCCAGTACCTGTAAAACTCAAAATACCTGTGCCGATATTGCATACTTTATTCAATACGCAATTATCATTCAGGTTAATTGCCCAATTAGCATTAGTGCCAGGACAGTCGCAACTAGTAATTACAGGAGGTGGTGTATAACACACAGTCATATTGATGTAGTTGATTTTCGCTAAAGTTCCTCCATCAAACCAATTCTGGTTCTGCGCCGCAAACATTACGCCTGTCTTTGAATTTTTTATATCAGCAACAGCCCATGAATTAACCCATGTATCTGCAACTCCTCCATAACTGATTGTAGTATCTGCAATTTCCCAGTTAGTATTTGTATCTGCCTTGTCGGTTGACCCTATAACACCATTTTTCATAAGGCGAACACGATAATCGTTGATTTTTCCAGATGAAGAAGCAGATTTCATTACATTGACTACTATTCCTTGTATTGTTGAGCTGTCTGGAATTATACTAAAATCAAAATTAGTAACATTCAAATATTGTGTAGTTATACCAAAAAAATTGGCTGTGTTTGCTGTTGCATAATTAGTATCTACGGCAGCGGCATTATTAGGGTTTGACCAAGCCAAATCACCTGAAGATATTGATGTACTCGTAAATGTTCCGCCATTTTTTGATAAACAAACTGGCGCTGATGCATAATATCTTACTGATGATCCGTCAGTAGTTCCTGTTACAGGAGTTCCTGCATTTCCAGCCAAATCGCTGAAAGCGATGCTAAACGTAATCGGTCCAGCAGTATCTGCTGATGTCATCAAATATGTTGCTGTGTATGGCCCGGCACCACTTCCCGAAGCTGTTACAACATCACCTGTTATCGTGATTGTTGGCGTATTAATTGCTTCGTTTGCTGAGAAAGTCAATGTTATCGTATTTCCAAGTATTGCCACGACTGGATTTGCATTGTTTGATTGAATATGAACAGGAGAGAGAGTTGGCTTGGTAGTATCCCAAACAAGAGTCATTGTGTCTGAATTGCTATTGCCTGCATTATCCGTAACAGTCAACTTGACAACATAAGTTCCGTCAACGTTGGCAGAGATTGTAGTCGAAATAGCCGATGGAGTGCCAAATGTCAAGGTTCCTGGGCCAGATTGCTTGCTCCAGGAATATGAAACTATCCCAGAAGCTGCATCAGAAGCAGTTCCTGTTTGCGTGAATTGCACATTTGTAGTCTTATCTGCACCAGCATCAACAGTAGGTGCAAGAGTATCAACCTTAACAACATTAGTTGATGTGTATGTTGCAGTATTGCCTGCATTATCGGAAATTAAGTATTGATATTTGTAGCAATTACCAGAGACAACAGAAGCATCGGTATAAGAACCATCAGATTCAGTTACTAAATCAGAAAATGAACCAAATGTTCCACATGTTCCTGCACTCAAATTTGCAGATGCACGCTGAATTTTACCAGATGCTGCGTTCAATCCAGAACCAGAATCAGTTCCAAGAGTATAAGTAATAGAAACATTTGCAGTTGTATAGTAACCATCAGTATATGTTATCAATCCACCTAAAGGTGCAGTAGTGTCAATAACAATGGCTTTATTCGCGCCCAAAGAACCAGCTGCTCCTGGAGTGGGGAGAGTTAGCGTGGCGCTGTTTCCTGCTGAATCTTTTATGGTACCAGCATTCAAAGCCAATGCAGTTGTAGAAATATAATCAAGATCTGAAGAAGTTTGACCAGCAGCGACTGTATATGTGAATGTCAGAGCGTTTGTTCCAGAGCCTGAGGCATAATTAACTACAGCATCTGAAGATCCTGTTTCAAGAGTAAGCTGAGGAGTTCCCACAACATTTACCATTTCTGAAAATTGAACTTGTATGCTAATAATAGTACCAGCCTTATAATTTCCATTCGCTGTTGAAGAAGTAACAGAAGAAACAGTAGGCGCTGTTGTATCATAAATCGTTGAACCATCAGCACTTGCTGGAGCATCTTCTATATTACCAGCTGTATCTGTAGCAATAGTATAAAATTGATAAGTTCCATCTCCAGATGGAGTAAATGCAAATGAACCTGATGTTCCAGTCAAAGTTAAAGTGGAATCTGTCCATCCTGCATTATTTTTATTATAATATAATTTGGTTGAAGCTACACCTGATAAAGCATCACTTGCTGTAAAACTTACACTGATAGTTGCGCCATTAGCATATGCTGGTGAAGTTGCAGAAGAGGATGGTTTAACAGAATCTATTTTTACTTGACTGCTTTTTGTTGTTTCAGTATTACCAACATTATCAAGAGTTACGTATCTTATGTAATTAGTTCCTTGAGAACTTATTGCAACAGGAGAACTGTAAGTAGTAGTTGGTGTACATGAATTAACTGTATCAGTACAATATTTTATTGATGAACAACCAGAGCCAGAACCATCACTACATGTTAATGTGACTGAAACACTTGCAGTTGTCCAAGTTCCAAAAGTATATCCTGATGCTGAAGCTGTTGTTGTAGGAGCAGTCGTGTCAAGAGTTACAGGAACTGCTGTACTTATGCCGATAAGTCCTGCACCGTTAGTTGCTCTCATATTGATAGATGATGCTGAAGTAGTACTAACACTACTTGCTGTGCAGGTCCCTGCTGAATATGTTGCCGTAAGCCAATTAGTGCCACCATTTATTGTATATTCACAAGAAGCAATACCGCTCTCCGCATCAGTCACAGTAGCAGTTATGGTAGAAGTTCCTGAAACGTATTTTGGAGAAGTGCCACTTGATGGAGTTATCGACACAACACCTATTGTTGGTGCGGTTGTATCTAGGATGTAAGTAACTCTCACCTTTAGAAAGTCTAAATATAAATATTTATTGCTATCTCCAAGTGTTGTATCAAGTTGTACCTTAAAATTTCCGTTCGTAAAGTCGCTTGGCGACCAGGTTCTGCCCCAAGTATTTGCTGAACCTCCAATAGTTTTTTGTGAGTCTGATGCTCCAAAATCCCCGGAATTGATGACGCTAGTCAAAGTAGTTCCACCATTCCATGAAAGCGACACATCAAAAGTTCTTATGGTAGACATACTGCTGTCTCTATGTGCTTCCATGAACACTTCTATACCATTAATAACGGCTCCGGTCGGGATAGTCGGAAAATTAAATGTTCCGTACTGTTGAATATAAGAACTAGTTTGGGCGTCAGCATATGCATTATTAAGAGTGTAAGCGTTAGTTGGGTCGATAAATGGTGTAGCACCACTTGGAGTATTAGTGCTTGTTGGTGCTCTCCATGCTGTATCATCTACAACAATACCGTTTGTTAATGTGAGTGCATTATTATTTCCTGCACAGTTATTTTGTGCGTAAGCTGTAAAGACTACATTATAACTTCCAGCTACTGAAGGCGCCGGGAAAGAAAATGTTTCAGTATATATTGATGAAGAAGTATGGTCTGTCGTATCAACACAAACAGCAGTTGCACTACCAATCTTATAGCTAGTAGACAACCAATCGTTATCCGAAGATGATGTGGTTACGGTGATGGATGCAGGAATACTGAGACTTGGTGGTACTGTTACAGCAGTTGCTCCGTACAATGTTGCGCTATTAACTGTTCTAGCAGCCATCGCGCTTCCCATTAATATAATAGATACAAACAAAAACATTGTAAAATATTGTATTGTGTTTTTCATTTTAATACCATTGATTTAATTAAATAATGAAATAAAAAAATTTTATTGGCTGCATATCTGTCCGCCACTCTCGAAGATAATGCAATGCACATGTGTGATATCTTGTGAACCACCCATATTTATTGCTCCAGTCATGGTACCACCTGCTTTTGGAAGCGCTGCTGATGCCGTAGCATTAGCTGTCGTAGCCAAACTCAATGCAGTCGCTGCATTTGCATTTGCTGTAGTTGCTAATGATGAAGCACTTACTGCTGTTGCATTGACACTTGTTACCCTATTATCTACAACCGCTATCGCAGCAGTATCATTGTATCTCTGATCTGTCATGTTCAGCTTGTTGTTCCATAAAGATAAATTATCTGCCTGTTCATTTGCTAAAGTAATGTATGAAGATTTATCTTTAGTCCAATTGCCGAAATCATTGTAGTGAGATACAAATACTGGGTCAGTCTCTGTGTAGTTGGTCAAGAATGCAGGAGCTCCTGATATCTTGCTCCATGCTAATGATGTCATCCAACTTGGATCTGCATATGAGCCTGTGTCTAACACATTATGAGTCTTATCTGTGTCTAAGCTTGGATATGCTGTATCAATTGCTGTTTTTGCTCTTGCATTTGTAAAATAAAGATTTGCCACTCCTTCAGCCAATGCATCTGTATTCTTACCTGAGAATGCGCTATTGAATCTTCCGTCAGTCCAGTACAAGTTTGTACTTTCAGGAACTGCACCAGTATTCAATGTCTGCCAAGTCTTATCTCCTCTATAATATTGTGAAGATGTTCCTGGAGCAACTGCTAGCTCTTTTCCATTGATAGATGTCTGTAATGCTGTATCGTTGGAGATTCTTGAAGATGCTTCTGCACTATCAGCATTTGATAATGCAGTGTCATTGCTCATCCTTGAAACTGTTTCAACTGCATCAGCATTTGATAATATAGTATCATTTGCAATTCTTGAAGATTGTTCAGCATCTAAATTATTTTGCAATAAACTATCATTGCCAATTCTTCCTGCTGCCTCAGCTGAATCATTATTTATCCTATCTGTGATTTCAGCTGATAATGCTGTTGATATTGCAGTATCATTACCAATCCTACCTGTCATCTCAGCTGAATCATTATTTGTCCTATCAGTAATTTCCTGACCAAGAGCTGTTGTTAAAGTCGCATCAGCAGAAATTCGTGCTGCTGACTCATTACCAATCAATCCCTGCAATATATTATCATTTGACAATCTTGTAAAAGCTTCTGCACTAATATTATCCTGCAATGAATTATCAACTAAACCTCTTGCGCTTGATTCTGCATTCAAGCTAGTTATTGTAGCATAAGCTGAATCATCATCTACTGGCATATTTGAACAGATTGCATTACCACTAGCATCGACGCCAATAGAATAATTGCCATCAGCACAAATTAATCCTGCTACAGTCAATGCATCTGCAGTAGTTGCCAATGTTGCATGATCTGCATTAGCTGCACTTGGAACCTTTCCTAATGAGCTTTCATTTACAGCAAATTGATTAGATGTTAATGTCATTCCATGGCCTGCAGTATATTTTGTATCTGCATCAAAGCCAGTGATTGTTGGTGTATGCCTGATTTCTAAAGTCATTACGACTTCTCCGCCTGCTGCTGCACCATTCAAATCTCCAGATACTGTATAGAATCCTTCTGGATAATCTCCTGGAACTGTCATGCCGACTTCTTGTGATGCCAGATTATATTTTGCTGCATCCAATAATACTACATTAGTAGTGCCATCCCCTTTGATTAAAGCAAATGGCTTGTTTCCATCGACTGCATCTTTCAAATAAGAAAGATATGGCTCTGGAACTCCTCTTGCATCATAGTATGCCTTGAGTGCTGCATTAGTCTGCGTTGAATCGATTAATTTTAAGTCATAGACTCCTAGAGCAACTGGTTGTGAAGAGACAACACCAGTATCAAAGCTCATAACAAAATCATGAGCCGGATTTCCGTCAGTAACTAACAATTGATCAGCCCTGTCTCCAGCAATCCTTGCTGAGGATTCTGTTGCAAGATTATTTGTCAAAACCAAATCATCTGCTGCGCGAGTAGCCGCTTCAGCATTGATGTTAGACTGCAAAACAGAATCATTACCAATCCTAGCTGTTGCCTCAGTAGCATCTGCTGCTCCTCTTGCTGTTGCTTCAGCAGTAATGTTTGTCTGTAAATCTGCATCAGCATTTTCTCTGACTAATTTTTCAGAATCAACACTTGACTGCAATGCAGAATCGTTGGAGATTCTTGAAGATGTCTCAACTAAATCAGCATTTGATAATGCAGTATCATTGCTCATCCTTGAAACTGTTTCAGTCGCATCAGCATTTGATAATATAGTATCATTTGCAATCCTTGAAGATTGTTCAGCATCTAAATTATTTTGCAATAAACTATCATTGCCAATCCTGCCTATCATCTCAGCTGAATCATTATTTATCCTATCTGTAATTTCAGCTGATAATGCTGTTGATATTGCAGTATCATTGCCAATCCTTCCTGCTACTTCAGCTGAATCAGCATTAGATCTAGTAGTCGCTTCGTTAAATATCAATCCATCAACTTCTGATTTGTTGTAATAATTGACTTTTGCAGCATTCCATACTGGATCCAATTCTGTGAATAATTGTAGATATCTTGCATCCGATGATGTCTTATTGAAATAATTAGTATGTAGATCACTACTAACAGCATCAACACTAGATTGCAATAAACTATCATTAGCAATTCTACTAGATTGTTCAACATCTAAATTACCTTGCAATAAACTATCATTAGCAATCCTTGCCGCTGTCTCAGCTGCATCAGCATTTGTTCTATTTGTAATTTCCTGATCAAGAGCTGTTGCTAATATCACATCAGCAGAAGATCGCGCTGCTGACTCATTACCAATCAATCCCTGCAATATATTATCATTTGACAATCTTGTAAAAGCTTCAGCAGAAATATTAGACTGCAAGTCTGCATCAACATTAGATAAAGCAGAATCAGCAATAGATAATGCAGTATCATTAGCAATCCTTGAAGATTGTTCAGCACTAATATTATCCTGCAATGAATTATCAACTAAACCTCTTGCAGTTGCCTCGGTTGTAAGTAATCCATCAACTTGTATTTTGTCATAATAACTTCCCTTATCTGCTGTCCAATTACCGAAATCATTGTAATGAGCAACAAATATTGGGTCAGTCTCTAAATAGCTAGATAATACTGAAACACACTCAACACCACCTGTCGTAGTATTCTGAACTACCTGACCAATAGGACATGAACCTGGTAATACTTTACCATTGATAGATGTCTGTAATGCTGTATCGTTGGAAATTCTTGAAGATGCTTCTACACTATCAGCATTTGATAATATAGAATCATTGCTCATCCTTGAAACTGTTTCAGCAGCATCAGCATTTGATAATATAGAATCATTTGCAATCCTTGAAGATTGTTCAACATCTAAATTATTTTGCAATAAACTATCATTACCAATCCTGCCTACTGCCTCAGCAGCATCAGCATTTGACCTATCTGTAACTTCCTGAGAAAGACCTGCTGTTAAAGTCGCATCAGCAGAAATTCGTACTGCTGACTCATTACCAATCAATCCCTGCAATGAATTATCATTAGCAAACCTTGAAGAAGCTTCTGCACTAATATTATCCTGCAATGAATTATCAACAGATCCTCTCATGCTTGATTCTGCATTCAAGCTAGTTATTGTAGCATAAGCTGAATCATCGTCGACTGGCATATTTGAACAGATTGCATTACCACTAGCATCAACACCAATAGAATAATTGCCATCAGCACAAATTAATCCTGCTTTACTCAATGCATCTGCTGTAGTTGCCAATGTAGCATGATCTGCATTAGTTGCAGTATCTGCATTTGTTGCATGATCTGCATTAGCTGCACTTGGAACCTGTCCTAATGAGCTTTCATTTACAGCAAATTGATTAGATGTCAATGTCAACCCATGGCCTGCAGTATAAGTAAATTTAGAATCTGCTTCTATCTTTGTATATAAGTCAACTTTTTTATAATAATCTGTCTTATCAGAAGACCAATTGCCGAAATCATTGTAGTGAGATACAAATACTGGATCAGTCTCTGTAGTTAGATATTTTTGCAAATCAGAAATCTGGCTCTCTGTAATTAATATTCCTGTGCTCTTATCCCATAAAGAAAATACAGGATCAGTTTCAGCACCACCAAGATTATGGAAGTCATCGCTTACCAAATTTTTCAAATCATTCAAATCCACTGATGCATTAGTTCCTGGGATTCCTTGATCTCCTTTTAGACCTTGAACACCTTGTGATCCATTCAAACCATCAGTATAATCAACACCCTTAACAGGAGTATAACCATTTGTACCGTTTAATCCGTCAGTATAATCTACTCCCTTGATAGGAGTATATCCGTTAAAACCATTTGTACCGTTGTTTCCATCAACACCTGGCAATCCTTGTGGACCCTGAATACCTTGAACACCTTGTGATCCATTCAAACCATCAGTATAATCAACACCTTTAACAGGAGTTACACCATTGACGCCATTAAGACCATTTGTACCGTTTAATCCGTCAGCACCTGCAGGACCTTGTGGACCTACAGCACCATCATTACCTGGAATTCCTTGATCTCCTTTTAGACCTTGAACACCTTGTGATCCATTCAAACCATCAGTATAATCTACTCCCTTGATAGGAGTATATCCGTTAAGACCATTTGTACCGTTGTTTCCATCAACACCTGGCAATCCTTGTGGACCCTGAATACCTTGAACACCTTGTGATCCATTCAAACCATCAGTATAATCAACACCT
>Ga0182027_10003819_pt1 | contig 23641 bp, 20 predicted proteins | sample 712E1DmetaG_FD_121300 | JGI IMG/M metagenome (GOLD analysis project Ga0182027, IMG submission 121300) | Permafrost microbial communities from Stordalen Mire, Sweden - 712E1D metaG (Illumina Assembly) | ecosystem: Environmental > Terrestrial > Soil > Wetlands > Permafrost | place: Sweden... | reverse complement strand
TTCGCGCCATTTAATGATCGTTTTAACGTCGGAATTATTGGCGAACAGCTCTACCAGTGCCGCACGGTAGATTCTATCCGCCACGTTTTCCATGCGGTTAATTTCAACACAGTGCTTAAGCATTTGCTGCTGGTCGATATGTTTGGTTAACTGCGCCACCGCTTTTTGCATTTCCTGGGTGGTTTCCCCGATAACCTGAGCAAGTTCTCTGGCCCTCTGCGTCGGCTGCTCCACTTTGTACAGGAACATGAAATACGCCGCCGAATGGATGAAATCGGTAACGTCATCCAATGATTGGGCTAAGAGGGTGATATCTTCGCGGTCGAACGGCGTCACAAAAGTGCGGTGCAGTTCTGTCGCAATCTAATGGGTGATATTATCGCCCTTATGTTCCAGGTCGGCGATAAACGCGACCCTGTCTTCGATGCTGTCCCATTTTTCGAGGAGTTCCTGCAGTTTTTGCGCGACATCAACGGCATTCTGGGCGCTTTCTTCAAACAACTTGAAAAATTTGCCTTCCTTGGGCATCAGAGAAAAATTTGGCATTGTTACGCTCGCTAATTTCTACTCAACGATAATGGCTTCGACAGCTTTCCGGCGTTAATGGTTAAAGGACGATGTATTTATCCGGAACACATTTTCTCTGATATTATACCGTATAAAAGATGGATTGCGCTATTAAAATTTTTAGTGGATATCGGCTTCTACCGGCACTGCCATCGGGGCGGCACAATAGCCACGTCCAATCTTGTCAGCAACTTTGCGGAAATGATACCCGTAGGCCGCCAGGAATAAAGACAGCGGGAAGAATTTAGGCCTTCTCACCAGCACGGTCAGGATGAATTTCCAGAATTGGGCCCGGCCTTTATCCACCACTCCCAGAATCCACATCGAACTAAAAAGGCCGGCGATATGCGACCATTTCAATTTGTCGATACTGACTTCATAATGCGGGTGAAATTCCTTGAGGAAAGTGGTAATTCTTTCATAATAAGCCTTGGGGGCGTAAATTGTGTGTAAAATATGCTGGTATCCGTCGATGAGTGTTTCTTTCTTCATCTTCGGAATAAAGTTCATACTGCAATCGGTGTTATCCCCGGTAAAACCTTCGACGATGCGGTCTTCTTTCTTCAGCCGTTCGTAAAGCCGGGTGCCGCGCGGGGCATTCAGCAGGCCGACCATGGCGGTCACAATCCCGCTCTTTTGAATGAAATCGATCTGTTTTTTGAAAATAGAAGCCGGGTCGTTATCGAAACCCACGATGAATCCGCCCTGGACTTCCATCCCGAAGTTTTGAATTCTTTTGACTGAGGCAATCAGGTCGCGGTTTTCATTCTGCGATTTATTACATTCTACCAGGCTCTCTTCGTTGGGTGTTTCAATGCCGATGAAGACGCGGTCAAAACCGGCTTTTACCATCATGGACATCAATTCATCGTCGTCAGCCATATTAATGGATGCTTCGGTAAAAAGTGACGGCGCCCCTCTTTTGGTTTTACGCCAATCGATAATCGCCGGCAGGATTTCTTCTTTCAGTTTCTTTTTATTCGCGATAAAATTATCGTCCACGATGAAAACGCTGCCCCGCCAGCCGTGGTTATAGAGTGCGTCCAGTTCTCTGATAATCTGGTCTTTGGTTTTGGTCCGGGGCCGATGCCCGTTCATGGTAACGATGTTGCAAAACTCACAATCGAAGGGACAGCCGCGCGAATACTGGATACTCATCGAGGAATATTTATTCATCTTAATCAGCGACCATTCCGGCACCGGCGTGTCGGTGATGGAGGGGCGTTCCGGTGACGAGTAGATGTGCTTGGGTGTGCCTTTTGCCAGGTCTGCCAGGAATTGAGGAATCGTGATTTCACCTTCATTCAGCACCAGATAATCGACAGAGTCAAATTCTTCTGGTTCCGAACTGACCAGCGGACCGCCGGCCACCACTTTCTTCCCCAGTGCATGACACAGTTCAATTGTCGCGTGCATCGACTCACGGTGCACAATCATGGCGCTGATAAAAATATAGTCCGCCCACAAAATATCTTTTTCTTTGAGCTTTTCTACGCTCATGTCTACCAGTTTCTTTTCCCATTCCGCAGGCACCATCGCGGCCACGGTAGCCAACCCGAGTGGCGGTAAAGCCGCTTTTTTATTGATCATCTTCAGCGCATGCTTAAAGCTCCAGAAGGTATCGGGATATTCAGGGGATATTAATAATATTTTCACACTCGTCTCCTAATGACGGTCGTGTTGACTGGTCAACATAATCATCTTTGACTTCTACTGTAAGTATAGCCCCTTTATCCGGGACTGTCTATTACAAATGTATAACAAAATATTTTTTCAGCCTCATTTACTCTTCATCCGGGCGAGGAGCCATTTCGCCCAGGGTTGAATGCCTTCGCCGGTGGTGCAGGAGACTTTGAACAGTTCTACTTTGGGGTTGATGTTCTTCACTGTTTTAATAAAACCCTCGACATTAAACTTGACATAAGGCAATAAATCAATTTTGTTCAGAACAATCGCGTCCACGGTATTGAACATCAGCGGGTATTTGTACGGTTTGTCGTCACCCTCCGGGACGCTGGCAATCATGACTTTCAGGTCTTCCCCGATGCTGAATTCCGCGGGACAAACCAGGTTCCCCACGTTCTCAATCAACAGCAGGTCGATATCCGGCAGCGGCAGGTTATTCAACGCATTCTGGATCTGGAACGATTCCAGATGGCATTCGCCGCCGGTATTGATTTGCACTACAGGGATGCCTTCTTTGGCCACGGTTTCCGCGTCGATACTGGAGGCAATGTCGCCTTCGATGACACCGATTCTGGTCTTGCCCTTCAGCGCCCGGATGGTTTGCAGCAGCACGCTGGTCTTGCCGGCGCCGGGTGAGGCCATGACGTTGACCGCGAAAACCTCATGCTTCGCCATCAGTTCACGGTTTTTGGCCGCAATCTGGTCGTTCGCCCCCAGGATATTTTTTAAAACCTTGATTTCCATGATTATTCCACCTCAATACTCTCTACAAACAGTTCCTTTCCGGAGATAACATCAATTATCTTACCCTGACAATCCGGGCATGTCCAGTCAAATTCCGGCAAGGTAAAAATCCGGCCGCACTTACGGCACTTGCCCTGTGAGGGCACCAGTGTGAAAGAGACCTGCGCGCCGGCGGCGATGGTCTCTTGGGTCAGGATGTCCAGGTAAAACTGCACGCTGTCGCTGACGACGCCGGTCATTTCCCCGATAATCAGATTAATTTTCGTGACTTTTTTAGCCTTGGCTTTTGCGGCTTGCTGCAGCACAATCTCCAGCATGCTCTGTGTAATTGATAGTTCGTGCATTCAGCAAATCCTCGGTAACAGGTCGCCGACCAGCATATCCACGATGCGTGACGAACCGAGCAACGTTTTCATTACCACGCGGCCGGGATGGTCGGACACAACTTCCCCGATAATCGCCGCGTCTTTGCCGTAACGCTGCTTCTTCATGGCTTTCAGGATTTTTCCGGTGTCTTCTGCTGCCACGATTGCCACCATTTTGCCTTCGTTGGCGACATATAGTGGATCGAAGCCGAGCATTTCGCAGGCGCCCAGTACCGCATCTTTCACCGGGATTTGTGTTTCTTCAATCCGGATGCCGACTTTGGACTGTTCTGCCAGTTCGTTCAGCGTAGTGGCCAGGCCGCCGCGGGTGGGGTCGCGCAGACTGTGAATGTTGCGGCTGGCTTTGAGCATGACCGCCACCAGACCGGCCAGCGGAGCGCAATCGCTTTCCAGATTGGTGGCAAAGCTGAGGCCTTCCCGTTTACTGAGCACCGCGATGCCGTGGTCGCCGATGGTGCCGCTTAAAATTACTTTATCGCCGGGTCTGGCGTTGCTGCCGGAGATATTCCGCCGTTCCGGGATAATGCCGATGCCGGAAGTATTGATAAAAAGCTTATCCGCCGAGCCGCGGTTGACCACTTTGGTATCCCCGGTGACGATTTTCACGCCGGCTTCATCAGCTGTGGCTTTAATGGATTCAACCACCCGCTGCAAATCCGAAAGCGGCAGGCCTTCTTCGATGATGAATGCCAGGGAAAGGTAAAGCGGGTGTGCGCCGGAGGTCGCCAGGTCGTTCACCGTGCCGCAGACGGCCAGTTTGCCGATGTTGCCGCCGGGAAAGAAAATCGGGTTGACCACATAACTGTCGGTGGTGAAAGCCAAACGGTGTTTAACATCGAAAACCGCGGCGTCGTCCATCTGCGAAAGCAAGGGGTTGTCCAGCGCGCTGACGAAGTTCTTCACAATCAGGTCGTGGGCCAGCTTGCCGCCGCTGCCGTGGGCTAACAGGATTTTATCTTCCACTCTTATCTCCGAAGCAGTATTAACTTCCGGTTATATAATACCATTATTTTGAAAAAGCCCTCTGTCCTTTAGACCTCCCTCGTCGTCCCTCGCAGGCTCGGGACTAGCGAGCAAAAGGACCTACTGCAAACAAAGGCTAAATACGAATATCGAAACACTAAACAATATCAAAATACAAATTCCAAAATTTAGAGAGAATTATTGACGATGTTCGCTGCCTATAGGAAGAGGGAGGAAATCATCTTATCACGCCTCGAATCCACCTCAGGCGGATGAAAGGTCTTCTTAGGGTTCAATGATATCCCATATTGTCATTCCTGCGCAGGCAGGAATCCAGCCTCTATGCATGTGGATATTATGTTGTTCAAGTACGATTCCGGGAATTTCACCCTCATCATAATCGTCTCTTCTCAAGGGAGAAGAGACTGACCTGAAAGGATGATTATTTCAATCCTCGCCGTAGAGGTAATACGCCGAACAACTGCCTTCCGACGAGACCATGCACGGCCCGACCGGGTTTTCCGGGGAGCAGACTTTGCGGAATAGACGGCAATCGGCCGGGGTTTTCACGCCGCGCAGGATTTCCCCGCAGATGCAGCCCTTGGGTTCAATCGCCGGTTCCGGTTTGATGTCAAAGGCAACCGACGCATCAAAATCCGCGAACTTTTGCCGTAATTTCAGGCCGCTGTCCGGCACTAAACCCATGCCCCGCCAGTTGGCCGGGCACGGTTCGAAGACCTGCGCCATGATTTTTTGCGCCTGCAGATTGCCCTCCGGCGTGACACCGCGTTTGTAGGCAATCTCCACTTTCGATGCATGGTTTTCGACCTGGGTAACCAGCATATCCACACATTGCAAAATATCAGTGGGTTCAAAACCGGCGACCACGCAGGGAATGCCGTAATCCCGGGCGACAAATTCCCAGGCATTCGACCCGGTAACGGCAGAAACATGCCCGGGACAAATCAGACCGTTCAATTTTACTTCCCCGGCATCCAGGATGGTTTTGATGACCGGCGGGCACAGTTTGTGCAGGGACAAAACGCGGTAATTTTTAATTCCCTCCTCTTGGGCTTGCAGCACCGAAGCGGCAATGGTGGGCGCCGTCGTTTCAAACCCGACCCCGATGAAGACTACTGTTTTGGACGGATTTTCCTGCGCGATTTTTAAGGCGTCCAGCGCGGAATAAACAATGCGGACGTCGGCGCCGGCGGCGCGCGCCTGCTGGAGACTGGCACGACTACCCGGCACGCGGAGCATGTCGCCAAAAGAGGCGATAATGACGCCGGGAACCATCGCCAGCGCGATGGCTTTATCGATATCGGATGTGGCGGTGACACAGACAGGGCATCCCGGTCCGGACACCAGTTCGATATTTGCGGGGAGCGCCTGACGGATGCCGTACTTAAAAATAGCGACGGTATGTCCGCCGCAGAATTCCATCAAACGCACTTTGTGTTTTGATTTGCCGCGGATGTCGGATATCAGGCCCTGCGCCAGTTCACTGTTACGGAATTCGGTGATGTATTTCAATTACATACCCCAAACAGGATTATTAATAGCAACCTCTCTCCCTCTCAGGGAGAGACGGAGAGAGTGGAATCCTTTAGTCGTTTTAGCAAAGAGTCTTCACTTATCTGCCCTGGCAATATCTTCGAAAAGTTTTAACGTCTCGGCGGCTTCGGTCTGGTCGAGGACGCTGATGGCATAACCGGTGTGCAGCAGGACATAATCACCGACCCTTGCCTCAGGCGTCAGCCAGAGGCTGATGTGCTGCGAAATCCCCCCGACTTCGACATCAGCTTCTTTCCCTGCGATTTTCGTGATTTTTACCGGCACTGCCAGACACATTTTATTGATCCTTTTCAGCAAAGTTGGCAACCACTGCCTGCCCCAGCGATAATCCCCCGTCGTTGCAGGGCACGAGGTGATGGGTGAAGACCTGAAAGCCGGACTGTTGCAATCCGTCCGCAATTAATTTTAACAGCAAACGGTTCTGAAAAACACCGCCACTCAGGGCAACCTGTTTGATGCCGCTTTGCTGCGAGATTTTGCGGCACGTCGTGACGGTGATTTGGGCGACGGTTTGGTGCAATTTCAGGGAGATTGCCGAAACGGCAACCTTGTTTCTTACGTCGTCCACCACCGCCGAGAATAATTCTCCCAGTTTCACGACAGTCACCCCGTTTTGCTCCTCGAACGAGTAAGGATAGGTCTTGATTCGTGTTCTGGTAAACCGGTCGGGGGCCTGCATTTCCAGCGCGACGGCGGCCTCGGCTTCGTAACTGACTTCGCGGCTCAAACCGGCCAGCGCCGCCACCGCATCGAACAACCGTCCGGCGCTCGATGTCAGGGGACAATTAATCCCTTTCTGAATCTGCTGCTTTATTATAGCAGTCTCCGCAGGGTTTAATATACCTAACGGCAATCCGTCCAATGAGAAATCCGTGCCCAGAAGCGAATAGAGATAACCCAAAGCCATGCGGTACGGTTTATTAATGGCAGCCGCGCCGCCCGGCATCGGCATATATTCAAAATGTACGGCCCGGCGGAAACCGCGCCAATCCGCGACTAAAAATTCCCCGCCCCAGATGGCGCCGTCAGTGCCGTAACCGACGCCGTCAAAGGCGACACCGATGACCGGCGTATCTACGCCATTTTCGGCCATGCAGCTGACGATATGGGTGTGGTGATGCTGCACCTGCACCAGCGGCAATCTCTGTTCGGAGGCGAGGCGGGCGGCATATTTACTCGGCAGGTATTCCGGATGCAAGTCGCAGGCAATAACTTCCGGCTTGATGCGGAAAAGTTTTTGATAAAGTTTAACGGTATGTTCAAAATGCTCCAGTGTTTCCTCGTTTTCCATATCGCCGATATGCTGGCTGACGAAGGCGTGGTCGTCACGGGTCAGGCAGAAGGTGTTTTTCAATTCCGCGCCGCAGGCCAGGATTTGTTTCGATTGATATGGCAAGTGAATTGGATAAGGGGCATAGCCGCGGGCGCGCCGCAAAGCGACCGGTTTATTTTCGGCCACCATAAAAACGCTGTCATCGTAGCGGGCATAAATACCGCGATTGTGCACCAGGAAATAATCGGCGATATCACGCAGACGGAGAAAGGCCTCGTCGTTGTCTTTGGCGATGGGTTCTTCGCTGAGGTTGGCGCTGGTCATCACCAGGGGCAGTCCGGTTTCACGTAAAAGCAGGTGGTGGAGGGGAGTGTAAGGCAGCATCATGCCCAGGTATTTCAATTCCGGAGCCACGTTGGAAGCAATGTCGGATAATTTAGTATTCCAGCGCAGCAGAACAATCGGCGCCTGCGGCGAGGAAAGCAATTCACCTTCGGCGGCCGAAACACGGCAGTGCAGCATAATATCTTCGATAGTGGCGGCCATCACCGCGAAAGGTTTGGCGGGGCGTTTTTTTCTGGCCCGTAACAGATTCACGGCTGCGGAATTGGTAGCGTCGCAGGCGAGTTGAAATCCGCCAAGACCGCGGACGGCCAGAATGTTACCGTCCTGCAAAAGTCCGGCGGCTTTCCGGATAACATCAGCGCATTTTTCCGGTTTGCCGTTTTTATCCGTTAGTTCCAGTTGGGGACCGCATTCGGGACAGGCATTGGGCTGGGCATGGAAACGCCGGTTCAGCGGATCATCGTATTCTTGCCGACAGCGGGGGCACATTTTAAAATCCCGCATCGTCGTATTGGGTCGGTCGTAAGGGATATCCTCGATAATCGTGAAACGGGGACCGCAGTTGGTGCAGTTGGTGAAAGGATAGTGGTACCGGCGGTTCACAGGGTCGAAAATCTCTTCACGGCACTCGGCACAGGTGGCAATGTCCGGGGAAACCAGTTGATACTGATTGGCTTGAGCGAGGCTTTCCTGAATGCGGAAATCGGCGTAGCCCTGCAGAGATAAGTATTTTATTTGGATATCTTCGATGCGGGACATCGGGGGGGCTTGTTTTGGCAGTTCCTCCAGAAAATCCCGGATGGCTATTTTACCGCCTTCAACCTCGATTTCCACTTTACCGGAGGTGTTGCGCACCCAGCCGGACAGGTGATGCGCCGCGGCCAGCCGGTAGACAAACGGCCGGAAGCCGACGCCCTGCACCACGCCGCGCACGCTGATAGCGGCCCGCTGTCTGGTTGCTGATTTCAACATGCTGAACGCATCCCCTCAAACTAATTATACCTTACCGCGAATCGGGCACCGATTTTCGAAGAAAATGTATAACAGGCTGTTATCAAAAATAAATAATAAAAGAAACAGTTGAAGAGATATCAAGCATGATGTTATAGTAATAATACTTTATTATTTTCATCTGACGGAGGAAGATTAATGAGTTTCCTGGCTTTAATCTTAATTTTACCGGTTATTGCTTTAGTCGTATTTATGCTCTATCTGTTAATTTTGTGCGCAAAGGCGTTACAAATATATATCAATAAAAATTCTCCATAAAAAGATAAACAAAAAGGCAACCCCATCTTTTTGGATAGAGTTGCCTTTTTTAATTATTCTGCTTTGGCGCGGGAACTAAACCGCGACGACCTGTTTGACTTCCGGAACCTGTTCTTTTAAGAACCTCTCGACGCCCATCCTGAGCGTCATCTGTGACATCGGTCAGCCGGCGCAATGGCCCTGCAGCCGGACGCTGACAATGCCGTTCTTGACATCTACCAGTTCGATATCGCCGCCGTCGGCCTGTAGTGACGGCCGGACTTTATCCAGGGCAGCCTGAACTTTTTCTTTCATGATTCCTCCTGTAATGGGAGCTTAATCTCTATATTTTAACAATAACAGAAAGAGGGAGATTAGAGCAAATCCAATCTCCCTCTTTGTTGCTTTTTAAATCTAGCTTTTTGCTTTTATTGCAGCCTGTGCTGCGGCCAGCCGCGCAATCGGTACCCGGAAAGGCGAACAGCTGACATAGGTCAGGTTATTCTTGAAACAGAATTCGACGGAGGCGGGGTCGCCGCCCTGCTCGCCGCAGATGCCGACTTTAAGGTGCGGTTTGGTGCCTCGGCCTTTCTCGACGGCCATTTTAATCAGCTGCCCGACACCGTCCTGATCAATGGTCTGGAAAGGATCGGCGGCCAGGATTTTCTGTTCTAGATAGTCGTTCATGAACGAGCCGATATCGTCGCGGCTGAAGCCGAAGGTCATCTGGGTCAAATCGTTGGTACCGAAGGAGAAAAATTCGGCGGTTTTAGCCATGCGGTCGGCCAGGAGAGCGGCGCGCGGAATTTCGATCATTGTGCCGTACTTGTACTCCAGTGTGGTCAATCCGTAGCGCTTCCTGACATCGGCATCGACGGCATCAACAATTTTCTTGGTAACATCAAGCTCGGCAACGTCGCAGGTTACCGGCACCATGATTTCAGGAATGCACTTGTGACCGGCTTTGTTCAATTCCGCCGCACATTCGAAGATGGCACGGACTTGCATTTCGGTCACTTCCGGATAGCTGATACCGAGACGGACACCACGGTGACCCATCATCGGGTTAGACTCGTGCAATTCTTCACCGCGCTCGCGGATTTGTTCGGGGGCAAGCCCCAGTGCCTTGCCTAGTTCGGCCTGTTTTTCCGCCCCTTGCGGCACAAATTCATGCAGCGGCGGGTCCAGCAGACGGATGGTTACCGGCAGCCCATCCATGACTTCCAAAGTCTTTTTAATGGAGGCTTTAACAAAGGGATAAAGCTCGGCGAGAGCGACTTTGCGTTCCGCTACGGTGTTGCTGAGAATCATCTTGCGCAAGAAGAAGAGGGGTTTATCGGAGCCGGCCCCGTAGAACATGTGCTCGGTGCGGAAAAGGCCGATACCCTCGGCGCCGAAATTGCGGGCAACCTGAGCATCCTCGGGGGTATCCGAATTGGTACGCACGCCCATGGTACGGAACTTATCCGCCATGGTCATAAACCGTTTGAAGCGCGGATTTTCGCTGGCATCCATCATCGGCAGTGAGCCCTGATAGGCATATCCGCTGGTCCCGTTCAGGGTAATGACATCCCCTTCTTTCAGTACGATATCGGTACCGGCAACCATGGCCTGCCGGGTTTTCACATCCACACGCAGGGCGCCTGCCCCCACAATGCAGCATTTGCCCCAGCCGCGGGCAACGAGCGCCGCATGGGAGGTCATACCGCCGCGGGCGGTGAGGATGCCGGAGGCGGCCCTCATCCCTTCAACGTCTTCGGGGTTAGTTTCTTCGCGCAGTAGGATATTTTTCTTACCGGCGCGTGCGGCGGCGACAGCATCTTCCGCGGTGAAGACAATCGCGCCGGAGGCGGCGCCGGGCCCGGCCGGTAGCCCTTTGACGATGAGCTTGGCGGTTTTTTCCGTTTCCGGATCAATAATCGGATGGAGGAGTTCGTCGAGCTGCTTGGGCTCAACCCGCATAATGGCGGTCTTCTCATCAATCAGTTTTTCATCGAGCATATCAATTGCCATATTCAGGGCAGCAGTACCGGTTCTCTTGCCCACGCGGCACTGGAGCATCCAGAGTTTCTTTTCCTGGATGGTGAATTCAATATCCAGCATGTCGTGGTAGTTTTTCTCAAGCGTGGCGCGAATGGCGTCCAGTTCCTTGTAGGTTGACGGCATCAGGGACTGCATACTCTGGAGATGTTTGTTCTGTTCGTTCTTGGTATCGTCGTTGATTGGGCTCGGGGTACGGATACCCGCCACGACGTCCTCACCCTGTGCATTGAGCAACCATTCGCCGTAGAACTTATTATCGCCGGTAGCGGGGTTACGGGTAAAAGCGACACCGGTCGCAGAGGTATCACCCATGTTACCGAAGACCATGGCCTGGACGTTGACGGCTGTGCCCCAATCATCCGGGATTTTTTCAATCCGGCGGTAGGAGATGGCCTTCTTGCCGTTCCAGCTCTTGAAGACGGCAGCGATGCCGCCCCAGAGCTGCGCCATCGGGTCGTCCGGAAAAGGTTTATTGAGGTGTTTTTTAATTAACGCCTTAAATTCCCCGGCGAGCGCTTCCAGGTCAGCGGCGGTCAAGTCGGTATCAGATTTGTAGCCTTTGGAATGCTTGACTTCGTCAAGTTTTTCATCGAGGATTTTGCGGATGCCTTTGCCTAACGCCGGCTCAAGACCTTCCGCTTTCTCCATCACGACGTCGGCATACATCATGATTAAGCGCCGGTAGGAATCCCAGACAAAACGCGGATTTTTAGTTTTGGCAATCATGCCGGGGATGGTGGCGGGGGAAAGTCCGACATTAAGGACGGTATCCATCATTCCGGGCATGGATGAACGGGCGCCGGAACGGCAGGAAACCAGCAGGGGATTAAGGGCATCGCCGTATTTCTTTTCCATGATAGCTTCGATTTTTTTCATTCCGGCGAGAACCTGGTCGGTCAACTCCGCGGGGAGTTTGCAGCCGTTAGCATAATAATCCGTGCAGCACTCGGTGCTGATGGTGAAACCGGCGGGCACCGGAATACCTAACGCGCACATTTCCGCGAGGTTGGCGCCCTTGCCGCCCAACAGATTTTTGTCGCTGGCTTTACCTTCTGCGGTGCCGCCGCCAAAGGTATACACATATTTTTTCATGGTAACTCCTTATCGATAATTAATAGTTGTCTTTGATAATTTCCGGATACTGCGCGATGAAGCGGCGCTGGTGGTTGACAAGGGTTTCTGCGCTACGCCGGGGTTGTCCTGACGGTTTTTTAAGCATCACGGAAAACTGGTATTTTTTAGCTGGTAATCTTGCTCATAAATCGGCTGAATCCGCTATATTGACCGGGGATGTTTTCCCGGCTGTTTCCACTACCGGAACGTCGAAAGGGGAATGGAACGAATAAGTTTAAGCCAACCATTGACTCCTGACTATTTTTTGACACTCTAGAAATTATAACCCCAATTAAAGAAAACCTCAAATATTTAAGGTATTTTTAACAGGATTTTAATATTGAAAAGGCTTAGATGCCACAACTGAAAACTGAAGAAAATGTGCCTGATAACGGTGGGGAGTTAGTAGTTGGAGGCATAAGTTCAGGTGAAAATAATTGGGTAAAAAAGAGCCACATTCCTCTACGTTTATTTTGTCCAGTAATCAGATCCCATCGTTCATTTTGTGTTTAATATATTTGTATTGTAGAAAACTCCCTCATCATAATCTTTTCCCTGTACATTTTGACTGAAGGTTAAAAGTATTTCGCCTGCGGGCTCAAGGAGAAGGGATTTGCTTTCCGTGGAAAGGTTACAGTGGTGCAAACCGCCTCAAGCCTTGTTTAAAAAAAGAGGGCGTGCAGATTCACGCCCCTCTTGCTCAAATCAGCCGATAATTATTACTGGCCTGCTCCATTCAGCGGCGTCATCGTCAGTAATTCTCTGGCGATTTCCGGATACCGGGCGATGAAAAGCAGTTCATCCTTAGTCAGCGGTTTCTGCGCCGCGACATTGGCATATCTTACCAGTTCCAGGACCCTGGCGGCTTCTTCCGCATCGTTGAAAGTAATGGCTTTGTCGTGAGAAATTTTGTTCATGACATGGCTGAAGCCGGAAATGCCGCTGTACTGGCCGGTGATGATTTCACGGCCCGTTTCCACCAGTTCCGGTTCGCCGCGGCCCAGCTCTTCATAGCTGTACAATTCGTAATTCGCCGCATCTTTTAGCACGCCGTCGGCATGAATCCCCGAAGCATGGGCAAAAGCATTGGCGCCGACACCCGGTTGATTAATGGGAATCGGCACGCGGAAAGCATATGAAGCAAATTGGGCGGTCATCCAGGCCCGGGATAAATTGATTTTATGGCCCATGTGGTAATTTTTAGAAAAGTCCTTGGATTTTAAAATGGCCAGCAGGATGGCCACCAGGTCGGCGTTACCGGCCCTTTCGCCGATGCCGTTAACTGTGGTATTGATGTAACAATCCTGCCCGCCGTCAATCGCCCCCTTTGCGCCGGCAATCGAGTTGGCGACCGCCATGCCTAAATCGCCGTGGCAATGCAGCTCGATGGGCATGCAGACCTTTTCGGCCAGGGTTTTGGCGGTTTCATAAATCGTGAAAGGATTATCGTAACCGAGGGTGTCGCAATACCGCAAACGGTCAACGCCGTGTTCTTTAGCGGCCTTGCCGAATTCCACCAGATAATCGATATCGGTGCGGGAAGCGTCTTCGGCATTGACGCTGATGGCCTTGGCGCCGTGGGAAATGGCCGCGTCCACCGCATCCGTCATCATTTTGATGACATCTTTGGGGGTCTTTTTACCCAGGTATTTGCCGTTAATCATCTGGGCCGAAGTGGAGGTGGAAAGCGCGAGATATTCGATTTCGGGTACAAGTTTATAAGTTAGTTCCACATCTTCTTTCATCGCCCGAATCCATCCGGAGAGGCGAATCGGTTTCAAAACGCCCATTTCCGCCAGTTTCAGGTTGGCCCGGATGTAATGGGTTTCATGGTGCGTGGTGGTAAAACCGAACTCGGACTGGAAAATACCGATTTCGTTGAGGTAGATGTTGAGCATCGTTTTTTCCAGCTTGGATAGACCGAGTTTGGCGGTCTGCACCCCGTCCCGATTGGTGACATCCACTAAATAAATTTTACCCATACGCACCTCCGAACGAACCCGAACTTGCCTAATTCAAATAATAACAATCTATTGTTACGGAAATATTACATTCCGTAGAAATAAGAATTATTCAAAGGAAACAGGAGAAACGGTGGTTATCCCCGCTGCAGTTTCCGGATGACCGCATCGGCGACCTGCGACGTGCCGACCGCTTTGCCGGGATTGCCCGGTTTGAAGTCGTAAGTAACATCTTTGCCTTCGGCAATAACGGCGGCGACGGCTTTTTCCACTCTGTCGCCGGCTTCTTTCTCCCCGAGGTGGCGGAGCATCAGCATGCCGGAAAGCATCATCGCCATGGGGTTGACTTTGTTCATCCCGGTGTATTTGGGGGCGCTTCCGTGAGTCGCTTCAAAGAGCGCCAAATCGGAGCTGAGGTTGGCGCCGGGAGCGACGCCTAAGCCGCCCACCAGTCCGGCACAGAGGTCGGAGAGAATATCGCCGTATAGATTTGGCGCGACTAAAACGTCGTATGCCTCCGGTTTCTGCACCAGCTGCATACTCATATTGTCAACGATTCTGTCTTCAAACTCGATATCCGGATAGTCTTTGGCGATTTCACGCGCGCAGGCCAGGAATAAGCCGTCGGAGAATTTCATAATATTGGCTTTATGCACGGCCGTAACTTTTTTACGGTGATACCGGCGGGCATAGTCAAAGGCAAATTTCACGATGCGTTTGCTGCGGAATTCGGAAATCGGTTTGATGCTGATGCCGGAATCCGGCCGGATGGCCCCTTTTTTGGCGTCGGCGATAAATTTAATCAGGTTGGCGGCTTCCGGGGTACCTTTTTCAAATTCGATGCCGGCGTAAAGGTCTTCCAGGTTTTCGCGGACCATAACCAGGTCAATATTTTTATAAAGCGATGGCACGCCGGGATAGGTCTTGCAGGGCCGGAGACAAACGAAAAGCTCCAGTTCTTTGCGTAGGGCGACATTAACGCTGCGGAACCCGGACCCGACCGGAGTGGTCACCGGGCCTTTCAGCGCGACTTTATTTTTTTTCACCGATTCAATGACGTAAGCCGGCAGGGGCGTGCCGTATTTTTCCATGGCATAACTGCCCACTTCACCCATTTCCCAGTTAAATTTGACTCCGGTGGCTTCCAGCACGCGTTTGGTGGCTTCGGTAACTTCCGGTCCGACGCCGTCACCGGGAATGAGTGTCACATTGTAAACCATTGTTTCCCCCCGACTTTATCTTTATATTTTAGACTTTGATATCGCCGTGTTTTTCGATGTAAGGCAACAGTCCGCCTTCATCCAGAATTTTCAGCATTACATCCGGAATTTTACCGAAGGTGAGCACTTTACCGTTAGTCTTATTGCGGATGATACCGGCTTCCAGCTCGATTTCAAGCTCGTCGCCGTTGGCGATATCGTCGGTGTTGCAGATGAGAATCGGCAGGCCGAGATTAATCGCGTTGCGGAAAAAAATGCGCGCCACCGATTTAGCCAGGATGGCTTTCACGCCGGCCATTTTGATGACCAGCGGGGCATGTTCCCGGCTGGAACCCAGGCCGAAATTGTTGCCGCCGACGATAAAATCACCCGGTTTTACGCGGGAGGCGAACAGGGGGTCGGCATCTTCCATGACATGCTTGGCCAGCTCCGGCAGGTTGCTACGCAAATAAGCATATTTACCCGGAATAATGTGGTCGGTGGAAATATCGTCGCCGAATTTAAAAGCTTTACCTTTCAGCATCTATAGAAACTCCCTTGGGTCGGTAATTTCACCTTTAATGGCGGTGGCTGCGGCCGTGGCCGGACTGCCCAGATAGATAAACGCTTCCGGGCTGCCCATTCGACCCTTAAAATTACGGTTGGCCGTGGAGAAGCAGCTTTCGCCGTCGCCCAATACGCCCTGATGCAAACCGAGGCATGAACCGCAGCCCGGTGGCAGAACAATGCCTCCGGCTTCGAGAAAGGTCTGGATGTATCCGGCTTCGGTGGCGGCTAAAAGAATATCGCGCGAGGCGGGAGAGATAATTAACCTGGTTTTCAGATTACGGTACTGCCCTTTCAGTATTTTGGCGGCAATTTTCAGGTCTTCCAGGCGGCCGTTGGTGCATGTGCCGATGGATACCTGCTGCACTTTGGTGCCGGCCACTGCCGAGACCGGGACAACATTGTCTACGGTATGCGGTTTGGCGACCATCGGCTCGAGTTCGCCCAGCTTGATGGTAATGGTTTTTTCGTAAACTGCACCGTCGTCCGGCTGGACGGGCATATAATGGTCGGCCCGGCCCTGTTCGGTAAGGAAGCGCCGGGTTATTTCGTCAGCCGGGAAAATCCCGACTTTGGCGCCGGCTTCCACCGCCATATTGGAAACGGTCAAACGCTGCGGCATGCTGATATTGGCCACCCCGGCCCCGCCGAATTCCAGCGCTTTGTAAGTGGCGCCGTCCGCCCCGATTTTCCCGATGAGATACAGAATCAAATCTTTGGCATTGACGCCTTTGGCGAATTTACCTTTTAATTCAATGAAAAAAGTTTCCGGGACACGGAACCAGGTGCGGCCCAGTCCCAGCGCAATGGCGACATCCGAAGAACCCATACCGCAGGCGAAAGCACCCAGACCGCCGGCCGTCACGGTATGAGAGTCTGTCCCGACAATCAAGTCGCCGGGTTTAGCCAACGATTCGGCGACAATCTGATGGCAGACGCCGTCGCCTACCTCACTGAGCATCGCGCCGGTTTGCGCCGCGAATTCCCGCAGCAGGATATGGTCGTTGGACATTTCCCGGCTCTGACTGGGTGCGGCATGGTCCAGGAATAAAGCTGCTTTTAGGGTTTCCGCCGGTTTTTTAAATTTGGCGGCGCGGAATTGCCGCACGGTCAACGGCCCGGTGGTGTCCTGCACAAAAGCCAGGTCAACCTGCGCGACGACGATATCGCCGGCGCGCACATCACTGCCGGATTTGGCACTCAGTATTAATTCAGAAATTGTTTTACCCACAGTTAAGCCGCTCCATAAGTTAAACTTAGCTAATCAGGTAGTCCCGATAAAATAATTTGAAACCGCATCAAAAGAACGTATAGTTTCATTTTATCTGTAAATCAGGTAATAAAACAAGTGGCGGAAGGTAAATACGAAATCCTTATATCAGAATGCTGAAGTAATGTATTTCCTGGCGACAAGGATTCCTAGGTAAAGATTGGGAGATAAATTCCTTTGTATAATTTTTTCCGAAATCTTCTGGATTGTCGGGTCAAGCCCGACAATGACAATAAAAAGAAAACAGTTTCAAGCTTTGCTTGAAACTGTTTTCACCGGTTTGTCATTCCCGCGCAGGCGGGAATCCATAAAAATCATTTCAAAAGCCTATTTTCGGACAGCCTCAGAGTTTTCCATAAAACTGATTACCCCAACAGTGTTGACTCTTATCCGACTCTTAATGCCTGATAGCTAAGCAAAAACAAAATCCCCTCCTTCCTGAATCAGAAGGAGGGGATTTAAAAGCTGTTGGTTGTGAACCGATGCTATAACCGCTCTTTGACCAGGGTGTCCACGACGGACGGGTCGGCCAGGGTGCTGGTATCGCCCAGGTTCCCGACGTCGCCGGCGGAAATCTTGGTGAGGATGCGGCGCATAATTTTGCCGCTTCTGGTCTTGGGTAAACCGTCGGCGAACTGGATTTTATCCGGGGAAGCCAGCGGGCCAATCTGTTTGCGTACCCAGGCGACCAGTTCTTTCTTGAGCTCTTCGGTCTTCGGCACGCCGGATTTTAATGTCACAAAGGCATAAATGCCTTCGCCTTTGATGGGGTGCGGCATACCGACAACCGCGGCTTCGGCCACGCTGGGGTGGGCCACGAAAGCGCTTTCCACTTCCGCCGTGCCGATACGGTGGCCGGAAACCTTGATGACATCGTCAATACGGCCCATCAGCCAATAATAGCCGTCCTCGTCTTTTCTGGCGCCGTCGCCGGTGGTGTAGACGCCCGGGAAACGGGCGAAATAAGTACTCTTGAATCTGGCGGGGTCGCCGTAAACACTGCGCATTAAGCCCGGCCAGGGTTTCCTGATGACCAGGTAGCCGCCCTCATTGATATCACAAGGGCTGCCGTCTTCGCGGATGATGGCCGGGTCAATACCGAAGAAAGGCATGGTGGCGGAGCCGGGTTTGATGGGAGTAGCGCCGGGCAGCGGGGTCAGCATGAAGCCGCCTGTTTCCGTCTGCCAGTAGGTATCGATAATGGGGCATTTGCCTTTGCCGATGACGTTGTAATACCACATCCAGGCTTCGGGATTGATGGGTTCGCCGACGGTGGCCAGGATGCGCAAACTGCTTAAATCGTGTTTATTCGGCCAGGCATCGCCGTCTTTCATTAACGAACGCAGTGCGGTAGGGGCGGTGTAGAAAATGCTGACCTTATATTTTTCGATTAATTCCCAGAACCGGTCCGGATTGGGATAGGTAGGAACGCCCTCAAACAACACCATCGTCGCGCCGTTGGCCAGGGTGCCGTAGCAGTTGTAGCTGTGACCGGTAATCCACCCGATATCGGCGGTACAGAAATAGGTGTCTTCGTCCTTGTAATCCATAACATATTTGAAAGTCAACGCGGTGTAAAGCAGGTAACCGGCCTGTGTGTGGAGCACACCCTTCGGTTTGCCGGTGCTGCCGCTGGTGTAAAGGATGAATAAGGGGTCTTCCGCGTCGCATTCTTCCGGCTTGCAATACCGGGGCAGGTCGGGATCTTTCATCAGGTCCTCGTACCACACGTCACGCCCGGCTTCCATTTTGATGGGAATACCGGCGCGTTTGACGACCACGACTTTTTTGATGGAAGGACATGATTTCAGCGCTTCGTCCGCGTTGTCTTTGCTGTTAATCGTCTTGCCGCTGCGGTAGTAACCATCGCTGCAAACCAGCACCGTAGACGCGCAGTCGTTCATGCGGTCCCGCAGGGCATCGCCGCTGAACGCACCGAAGACGACACTGTGAACGGCCCCGATCCGGGCGCAGGCCAGCATCGCAATCGGCAACTCGACAATCATCGGCAGGTAAATGGAGACGCGGTCACCTTTTTTCACGCCCAGTTTTTTGAGCACATTAGCGAATTTGTTGACTTCATAATACAGCTGCTGGTAGGTTAAGGTCCGGACATCACCGATATCGCCTTCCCAGATAAAGGCGGCTTTATTCTTGCGCGGGCCGGTGAGGTGACGGTCAACGCAGTTGTAGGAGACGTTAATCTTACCGCCGACGAACCATTCGTGTTTGGCGTCGGAGAAATCCTGCACCAGCACTTTATCCCACTTTTTAAACCAGTCGAGTTGTTCCGCCATTTCTCCCCAGAAGCCTTCGGGGTCATCAATGGATTTCTGATACATTTTGTGGTACTGGGCCATGCTTTTAATATAGGCCTGCTGGCTCAGTTCTTTGGAGGGTTTGAAAACTCTTTTTTCCTCCATCATGGAGGTAATGTGTTTTTCGACATTTTCAGCCATATTACTCCGATACACTCCTTAACTTATTACACGGCAGTTCCTCTGCCTGATTTCACGTTTATCAAACATGAAATCAGGCAGAAACAGCAGCCCGTATCTAAACTGCCATAATTCTACATCTGTGAATATATGGAGTCAATTGCAAAAAATACCAATAAAATAGGTATTAATGCGTACAGGAATTTTCAGCGGCAAGAGGAGGCGGGAGACGTGGGATTTATTGGTTAGTGAAAATGATGTGGTGCAGCCAGGCGTCAGAAGTCTCAGGGAAATCGGTACGGAACTGGGCGCCGCGGCTCTCTTCCCGGATGAGGGCGGCTTCCGCCATCAGGTTGCCGGTCAGAATCATATTGCTCAGTTCGTAGGATACCCTTTCGGTCAGCGGCAGGCCCCGCTGCCAGGCGGCAAGGGTGGTGGCGGCGGCCGTCAGGCCTTCTTTGTTGCGGATGATACCGACCTTATCCCACATCATATTTTTCAGGTTGGAGACACTGATATCCGGCATCTTTTTCCTGGATTTTCGTGCCGGTAAAACGTGATATTCGTCAGCGGTAATTTTCTTTTCGGCGGCCATGGGAGTACGGCCGGCTTTTGTTTTTTCCATGATGCGCTTGCTGAAGACCAACACTTCCAGCATCGAGTTTGAAGCGAGCCGGTTGGCGCCGTGTACGCCGGTGCAGGCAGTCTCCCCGGCGGCAAAAAGGCCGGGAATGTTGGTTTCGCCCCAGGTATTGACCTTGACCCCGCCCATAAAATAGTGAGCGGCCGGGGCCACCGGCACCATTTCTTTGGTGATATCCAGTCCATAATCCAGGCAGAACTGGTAGATGTTCGGGAAACGGGTGGTTACCAGGTTATGGGGCAGATGGGTAACATCAATAAAAACGTTATCCGCACCGGTCTTAGCCATTTCATAAACGATGCTGCGGGCAACGACATCCCGCGAGGCGAGTTCTTTTTCAGGCGTATAGTCGGGCATAAAGCGGTAACCGTGGATGTTGCGCAGGATGCCGCCTTCGCCGCGGACCGCTTCCGATATTAGAAAGGTCGGCACGCCGGACAAACGCAGCGCCGTGGGATGGAACTGGAAGAACTCCATATCGGTGACTTCCGCGCCGGCTTTGTAGGCCAGGGCCAAACCGTCACCCGTCGCAATTTCCGAATTGGTGTTGAATTTATAAAGCTGGCCGGCCCCGCCGGTGGCCAGAATCAGCCATTTACATTCAAATTCTTCGAAAGCCCCGGTGCGGCAGTTCATGGCCTTGACGCCCTTGACTTTGCCTTTTTCCAACAGGATTTCTGTCGCCAGGTAGCTTTCCAAAACCCTGATTTTTGACGCACGAACCCGTTTGCTGAGGGTAACTTCGATGTGTTCGCCGGTGGCGTCGCCGCCGGCATGGAGAATGCGGGGGACGCTATGCGCCGCTTCCATCGTCAGCGCGATTTTCCCCTCCAGCGTATCGAAGGGGACGCCGAATCTGACCAAATCGGCAATCCTGTCCGGCGCTTCGGTGGCCAGAATCCGGACGGCTTCTTCATCGCACAGTCCTTTACCGGCAGCCAGTGTGTCTTTAATATGTAATTCGGCAGAATCATTGAGGCCGATAGGCGCCGCAATGCCGCCCTGGGCATGCCGGGTATTGCATTCCTCGATACCGCTTTTAGTGAGAATAAGAACACTGCCTTGCTCTTTGGCCAGCAAGGCAGTGTAAAGTCCTGCAATACCACTGCCTACCAATATGTAGTCATAATAACTCACCCTGGTAAATCTCCTCGCCGGATAGGCTCATGGTTTCAATGTATTATTTTGGATTAACTGTGCGCCGCGGGTTCTTCCGGCTGTTTGCCGACAACCGCCCATTTCGCCACTCTCATGGTGGAACCGGCGTCAGTCTTAATCAGGAAACTGTCTTCATAAACAGTATCGATTGTGCCGTAGATGCCGGCGTTGGTGATGATTTTTTCGCCTTTCTGGAGTGCCTGCAACATTTTCATGGTTTCCTGCTGTTTCTTGCGCTGGGGACGGATGGTGAAGAAATACATGAACCCGAAGATTACCACGATGAAAATCAGCAGATAGACGAAACTCAGAGTGCTGGATGAGCTGCTGGCGGTGGTAGTGGTTCCGCTGCTGGTGGCGCAGCTGCTGAGCGATACCGTTAATGCCAGTAACGCCAGAATAATACCTACACCTAGAATTTTTGACTTACGCAAATTATGTCTCCTTATTTAATTCTCAATTGTACCCTGAAGCGACCAGGGACTGGTACGGTCTATCTTTAAGTTTACCAGTTTTCCCGTGTAATTTACATTATCGTTAAAAAAGACAAGCTTGTCCGTGCCTGTGCGGCCGAACCATTTGCCTTTCTGTTTCCCTTCCACCAGAATTTCAACGATTTTTCCCTTGAGGTTGGAGTTGATTTCAGTCAGGATTTTTTCCTGCAGGGTTTCCAGCGTTTTCAACCGTCTTTTTTTCTCATCTTCCGCGACATCGTCGGGCATTTCACGGGCGGCGATGGTACCGGGGCGGGGCGAATAAGCAGCCAGGTGAACGGTATCGAACCGTAGTTCGGTCAACAAATCAACCGTTTGCTGAAATTGCGCTTCCGTTTCCGTGGGGAAACCGACAATGATATCGCTGACCAGTCCCACATCCGGGATTTTATCACGAATGCCACTAACCAGTTTTTTATAATCTTCGATGGTGTATCCGCGGCGCATGGCCTTTAATATTTCGTTGCTGCCGGCCTGGGCGGGCAAGGTAATATTTTTACAGACTTTATCCAGCCGGGCGACCGTTTCAATCAAGCGGCGGCTCATATCTTTGGGGTGATTGGTCAGGAAACGGATGCGGCAAAGGCCGTCGATGCCGTTCAATTCGGTAAGCAGGTCGGAGAGGTCCGGCTTTTCCGGTAAATCATGGCCGTAAGAATCGACGTTCTGTCCTAAAAGAGTGACTTCTTTCGTACCGCGGCGCGCCAGTTCTGTGACTTCACAGACAATTTCGGATAAGGGGCGGCTTTTTTCCCGGCCGCGGCGGTAGGGCACCACGCAATAAGCGCAGAAATTATTACACCCCTGAATAATCGGCACGTAGGCGGCGGGAGGTGGTTTTTGGGGTAAAGCCTGCGACCATTTTTCCCGGTCCACCCATGGCGGGCATTCGCCGGCTTTAAAAAAGTAATCCACATAAGGAAAATTGGCTTTGAGCCTGTCAACATTTGAGTCGACCCAGCAGCCGGTTACGGCGATGATTATCTCCGGGCGGGCTTTTTTCAGCGGTTTGAAGTTCTGGAGTTTGTGCACCGCGCGGTCTTCGGCGTTCTGGCGGACGACGCATGTATTCACTACGATTATATCCGCCTGCTTTACATCGGCGGCAAGCTGATAACCGGTTTCTGCAAACAAACTGGCCAGCCGTTCCGATTCTGCTTTGTTCATCTGGCAACCGATAGTCCAGAGATAATAATTAGGCAATGATTAACTCCAATATTTTAGTGATTGAAAAAAGCTGCAGGACTACCGTTATTTTAGCAGGTTCGGCAATTGAAGAGGAATGACGGTGGCGGAATTTAGCCCAAAGCTTGCTTCAGTTCATTTCTGATCCGCTCAAGTAATTCCGGGGAGGTAATGAAAGTATGATCGGTTTTATAGTTGTGTCCCCAAAGTTTATCCTCAAAAGCGGTACCGCGAAAAATCCGCGGAGACTGATACCGGGGAATAAAATGACAATGCAGGTGGCGTACACCGTTCCCCAGGAAAGCGTAATTGAACCAATCCGCCTGAAAAGACCTTTTTGTTGCCTGGTACAGGTCTTTTCAGATTATAATTAATTCCTGTTGCTCTGCTGGCACAACATCCGTCAGGTCAAGGGCGTTTGCTCTTTTACACCAGATAACGCAGCGTCCCAGATAGCCCTGGTTTTCATGAATGTAGACTGACCAGTAGATGTAATCTTTGACCAGATTCCCGGAAAACTTATCTTCCATCTTTTGGCATGCCTGCGCAGAATCAGAATGGGGAAGGGCGGTTGTTTTAATAGGGATAAGAGGATGGTTTTTTATTTGTTTGAGAAATTTGCTCGACTATTGATTATTGAATCTTGAGCCTTTGCGATTAGATGGCGGAGGGACCGGGATTTGAACCCGGGACCCCACTTTCGTAGGGCAACCGCTTAGCAGGCGGCCGCACTAGACCACTATGCGATCCCTCCATAGCCACAAGTAATTATTGTAACACTTT
>Ga0182027_10003818_pt1 | contig 23644 bp, 22 predicted proteins | sample 712E1DmetaG_FD_121300 | JGI IMG/M metagenome (GOLD analysis project Ga0182027, IMG submission 121300) | Permafrost microbial communities from Stordalen Mire, Sweden - 712E1D metaG (Illumina Assembly) | ecosystem: Environmental > Terrestrial > Soil > Wetlands > Permafrost | place: Sweden... | reverse complement strand
GCTCCCATAGCCGGTTTGGCCTTGAGGATTAACATCAAAACTTAAAAACGCTTTCAAATCCCTGCGGGGGCTTTTGTCGTCAAAATAGTTTAATCAGCCTCAAGACATTTTGGGGAATGCCTGCTTGGGAAAAGGTCCGCCATGCCATCCTACGAAGTGTCCATCATCCTGCCTAAAATATGGCTCTCAGGGGAAAATTTATTTCGCGCCGGCGAGATGCAGAACTTTGCGGATATTTTCGAGAGGGATATCTTTTTCGACCGTAACTTTCCCGATACATCGCGGCAGGAGAAAATGCAGCGCACCTTTGCTTTTTTTCTTGTCCGTCATCATGGCTTTCAGGACCGCGGCCGCTTTGAGATTGAATTTCTTGACCGAAACAGGCAGCCTTATGGAAACGAGAAGCTTCATTTGGCGCCAGGGAAGTTCTTGCGAGCATAGCCCGAGATCGGCCGCGAGCTGCGCCGCCATCATCATCCCGATGGCGACCGCTTCTCCGTGCACCAGGCTCTTATAACCCAATGCACCCTCGATCCCGTGCGCAAAAGTATGACCGTAGTTTAAGATCGCACGTTCGCCTTTCGTTTCGAACTCATCACGGCCCACGACCTCGGCCTTGATCTTGGTGCAGGCGAGAATGGCCTTTTCGATCGCCCCGAGGTCTTTTCGCAGGATCTTTTTACAATTTTTTTCAAGAAAGTTGAAAAACGTGGGATCGCGGATCACACCGTATTTCACGACCTCCCCTAAGGAAGCACAAAGCTCTCGTTGCGGAAGCGAGCGAAGCACGCTCACATCCGAGATGACAAGAGCCGGAGGCCAGAAAGCCCCCATAAGATTCTTCCCCTCTTTGAGATCGATCGCCGTCTTCCCGCCGATCGCACTGTCCACTTGCGCCAATAAGGTTGTCGCAATATTCACATAACGAATCCCGCGCAAATAGACCGACGCCGAAAATCCCGCAAGGTCGCTCACCACGCCGCCGCCCACAGCCACAATCCCGTCCCGGCGTTCAAATCCTTTGGCAAGAAGCGCGCGGGAGAGCCGGAACAGTTCGGCCCCGGATTTCGCGATCTCGCCGTCCGGAAGCATATGGAAATGGACTTCAAAACCCTTCTTGGAAAGCGACGAAGCGATCGTCTTTAAATAGGGCTTAAGGTTCTTCTGGGAAACGATCATCAATCGGGTCCCGGGCTTAAAGATATCGGCGATCAATGTCCCGGTCCGCGCCACCAGGCCCCGCCCCACGCAGACCTTGTAATTCCCCTTCGCGCTTTTGACTTGTAGCGTTCTCATGTTCTCAACCTTATCATCTCCCGGATCTCGTTTGCGACGTCTTCAGCGATCTTGCCATCCGTCAGTACGGTAAAATGGCAGGCGTTTTCATAACAACTTTCCCGGTCGCTGAGGATCTGCTTTAACGTGCCGAAAGGATCGGGCTTGTTAAGAAGCGGCCGGTCCTTGGCATACCGGACCCGCTGCCACAAAGATTCCGCAGACGCCTTAAGCAGCACGACCTTCCCGGTCTCTTTCATGCGCCGAACATTCTCTTCACGAAGAACAATGCCTCCGCCCGTCGCGATCACCTGCCGGGATTTCTTTGAAAAAGACTCCAGGACTGAGGACTCCAGATCACGAAAATAAGGCTCGCCGCGTTCCGCGAAGATCTCGGGGATGGAACACCCCTCTTTCCCCTGGATCTCGGCGTCCAGATCCACAAACACGCAACCAAGCCGGTCTGCTAGGGCTTTTCCGGTCACGGTCTTGCCGGAACCCATCATCCCTACAAGGTAAATGTTTTGGTTGTACATTTGCTTGACGGTTCAGGATGTTGGATGAAGGATGAAGAAGGATCGGGCTTGCCGTTAACCTTCATCCCACTTCCGTCATCCCGCCTTATTGCCGGACGTGTTTTAAATAACTTTCGTAATTACGACGAATCTCTTTCAGGAAATCACCGCCGAATTTTTCAAGAAAAGCATCCGCGAGCGTGTACGCCACAAGCGCTTCCCCGATCACGCTTCCGGCCGGCACCGCGCAGGCATCGCTGCGCTCAAAATCCGCCTTCTCCACTTTTTTCGTCTTCATATTCACGGACGCAAGAGGCCGCGCGAGGGTCGAGATCGGCTTCATCGTGAGACGGACCACAAGGTCCGCTCCGTTCGTCATCCCGCCCTCGAAACCTCCGGCATGATTCGTCTTATGGAAATAACCGCGGGCCTTCCCGTAAAAGATCTCGTCATGCGCCTCGGAACCTGGGACGCTGGCCAATTTCACGCCATCCCCGATCTCGACCGCTTTCGCGGATTGCTGGCTCATCAGGATCATGGCCAGCCGCGCATCGAGTTTTCTTTCAAAATGAACGTACGAACCCAACCCGATCGGCAACCCCGTGGCGCGGACCTCGTATTTTCCGCCAAGCGAGTCCCCGTTCTTCATGGCTTTCGCGATCCCCCGTATCATGGCCTCTTCGGTTTTTTTGCAAACACACCGAACGGGCGAATCCTTGGAACATTTCCGGATCTCGTCCACCGTGATATCCCGTTCAGAGAGTGCGACGCTCCCGATCTGGACCACATGAGCGGCGATCTCGATACCAAAGGCCCTCAGCAAAAGCTTACAGGCCGCGCCCACCGCAACACGCATGGAGGTCTCGCGCGCGCTCGACCGTTCCAGGACCGCGCGGATCCCCTGATCGTATTTAAGAGATCCCGCAAGGTCCGCGTGACCGGGCCGGGGACGAAAGAGCTCCGGCATTTCCTCGATTTTGAAATCCTTGTTCTTAAGAAGGAATCCCAACGGCGCGCCGGTCGTGATCTTCTTGATCACACCCCCCATAATCTCCACGCCGTCCATTTCGATCTTTTGTCTGCCTCCGCGGCCATAACCTCCCTGCCGGCGGCGCATCTCTCCGTTGATGAAATCAAGATCAAGCGTGAGACCGCTTGGAAAACCTTCCAGAATAGCGGCCATATAATGGCCGTGAGACTCTCCGGTGGTGATGTATTTGAGCATATTAAACTCCAAATATTTTTGTTAAAAATTTCAAGACCGCGTCCCCCTCCATAAAAACAAGCGCCGCCGCGAGCGCAAGGAACGGTCCAAAAGGAATGGTTTCTTCTTTTTTCACAAAACGCTGCCAAAACGCGAACGGCAACGCCGGAAAGGGCGCGAGAAGAAAAACAAGACCCACCTTCGTCACTCCCACGAAGGCCCCGACCATGGCTAGAAGCTTCACGTCCCCGCCCCCCATGCTGTCCTTGCGGAAAACAAGTTTCCCGAGCCATCCGGTCAGAATCAGGATTCCTCCTCCCGCCAGGAGCCCGACCAGGGAAGCGAGAAGTTTTTGATACCAGAGTGTTTGCGCAAAATGCCCGTGACCGGTCACACTGAGCGCTAGCCCCAAGATCATCCCCGTGATTGTGATCTCATCCGGGATCAACCCGGTCTCAAAATCCGTCATGGTGGCGACAATGATCATCGCCAAAAAGATTGCGCTCGTCACAAATTCAACCGACAAACCGTACCGTTGCCATAAAAACCACGCGAGTCCGGCGGTGATCAATTCCACGAGAAAATAGCGGAAGGCGATCCGTCTCCGGCAGCGAAAACATTTTCCCCGGAGCAAGAGATAGCTCACGAGCGGTATATTCTCATACCACGGGATCATGATCTTGCAGTGCGGGCAAAAGGACCTGGGAAGCACGATCGAAAGGTCACGCGGCATCCGGTAGATGCAGACATTCAGAAAGCTCCCCACGATCGCCCCGGCGGCAAAAACGAACCATGACATCGTTATAGGATCCATATCACTTTCCTTTTCTTTTGAGCGCTTGAAGAAGCGCCTGACGCATCACGCCCGACGGCGCTTTCCTTCCCGTCCAGTGTTCCAAAGCCCGGGCGCCCTGATAAAGCAGCATCCCAAGCCCGTTCAAGGTCTTGTGCCCTCTCCTTTTCGCGGCCTTCAAAAAGGGCGTCACAGCCGGATTATAAATGAGGTCCATAAAAAACTTCGGGCCCTGCCGTGGGACCCAGCTTTCCGGAAGCACCCTCGGATCCTGAGGCTTCAACCCGATCGGAGTCGCATTGATAATAACATCGGCCTTTTGAACGGCCTCCTTGACTTCCAGAGCTCCGGCCGAAACAGCCTGATACCTCACCCGTTTGAAAACCTTTCGCATGTCGTTTGCGATCTTTCGGGCTTTTTGGGGAAAACAATCCGCGATCAGGATCTCCCGAACACCTTCCCGCGAAAGGCCATACACCGCCGCGCGGGCCGCCCCCCCAGCCCCCAGGACCACGGCCTTTTTCCCCGACGGGCTAAAACCACCGTCTTTGATAAGGGCCATAAGGAACCCTTCCATGTCTGTGTTCGTGCCGACCCAGCGCTTCCCCTCTTTGAAAACCGTATTCACCGCGCCAATGGTACTCGCTTCCGGGCGGACGCAGTCGAGGTATTTCATCACTGTTTCTTTATAGGGAACGGTGATATTAAAACCCGAAAGAGAAATTTCGGAAGACCGTTTCATGAGCTTTTTGAAAGCGGCGGGAACAAGGTCCAGAACGATATAGTGGGCGTCGATCCCGAGCTTATGGAACGCGGCCTCGTGCATGGCCGGGGAAAGAGTGTGCGAGAGAGGATGACCGAAAATCCCGAACAGCTGAAAGCTCTTATGCTTTTTCACACCGGGGAAGGCTGGCTTGTCGCCCGTTGAGAACTCGCCGAAACTTTATTAAGCGCAAAAAGATAGGCGCGCACACTGGCTTCAATGATGTCGGTGCTTGTCCCGCGGCCAGTCACTTCCTGGCCCCAGATCTCAAGCTTGACCAGCACTTCGCCCAAAGCATCTTTGCCGCTCGTGACCGATTGCAGACCGTAATGGATTAAGATCGCCTTAGAATTCACGACCTTTTCGATAGCCTTGTAGCAGGCATCCACAGGGCCATCCCCGGTCGAGATGGCCTGCTTCATCTTCCCCTCGTAGGAAAGTTTGATCTGGGCGTGGGGTTTCGCGCCGGTCTCCGACACCACTTTCATGGACACCAGCTTCCAGGTCTCCGGGATCTTGGCGATCTCGCTTTGCAGGATCGCCTCAAGGTCTTCGTCGAAAATATATTTCTTCTTGTCCGCAAGCGCTTTGAATTGAACAAAGGCCACGTCCAATTCCTTGGGCGCCAGGCGGAACCCGAGCTTCTTCACCCGGATCTCGAAAGCATGCTTGCCCGAAAGTTTCCCGAGCATCAGCTGGTTCCCGGAAAGCCCAATCTTTTTCGGGTCCATGATCTCGTAGGTCTGGCGTTTCTTGAGTACCCCGTCTTGATGGATACCGGAAGCATGCCAAAAGGCGTTGCGCCCCACGATCGCCTTGTTGGGTTGAACGACCATCCCCGTCAAATTGGATACCAGGCGCGAAGCCTTTGTGATCTCCGAAGACTTGATATCGGTGTAACAATTCATGAAATCCTTGCGCGTATCGATCGTCATAACGATCTCTTCCAAAGAAGCATTCCCGCCGCGCTCGCCGATCCCGTTGACGGTGCATTCCACCTGATTGGCTCCGGCCTTGACGGCGGCCAGGGAATTCGCGGTCGCGAGACCGAGATCGTTATGGCAGTGGACGGAAAGGACGACCTCGCTCCCGAGTTCGGGATTCTTCTTAACTAAAAAACGGATCAGATCGCCGAATTCCTCTGGGATCGCATAACCGACCGTGTCCGGGATATTGACCGAGGTCGCGCCCGCATCGATCGCGGCACGAACGACCTGTGTCAGGAAATCGCGCTCAGTCCGGGAAGCGTCTTCGGGAGAAAATTCGATCTGTTTGAAATCCTTGACGGCGGAAAGGATGTGCTGCCTCACCATGACCAGGATCTCTTTTTTGTCCTTCTTGAGTTTGTGCTCGCGATGGATCTGGGAGGTCGCAAGGAACATGTGCAGCCGTTTCTTTGCGGCCTTTTCCAAGGCGATCCGACACGCATCGATATCCCGCGGGATCATACGCGAAAGACCGCAGATCACCGGCTTACGGATACTTTCCGCGATCATCGAGACGGCCTCCATCTCCCCCACCGAAGACGCCGGAAATCCAGCCTCGATCACGTCGACATTCAACCACTCAAGCTGACGCGCGATCTTCAGCTTTTCATCCGGCGTAAGCGACGCCCCGGGCGATTGTTCGCCGTCCCTCAGCGTGGTATCGAATATGTGTATTTTTCGTTTTGTCGTCATGTTTTACCCAGTCGGCACAAGGCACAAAGCGCAAAGTTTCAGGCCTTGCGCTTTGCCTTTTGTGCTTTGATCTATTTCTTGTTGATAAATTCCATCATCCCGCGAAGCTTCGCGCCGACCTTCTCGATCCCGTGCTTTTCGCAAGTTTCGCGCTGCTTTTTGAAATTTGGACGACCCTTCTTGTTCTCGTCCATCCATTCCTTCGCGAATTTCCCGGACACGATCTCTTCCAACATCTTCTTCATTTCTTTGCGGGTATCCTTTGTGATCACACGTGGCCCGCGGCTATAACCGCCATATTCCGCGGTATCGGAAACGCGCCGGTACATGCCGCTGATCCCGTGCACGAACATCGCGTCCACAATGAGTTTTACTTCATGGAGACATTCGAAATACGCCATCTCCGGCTGATACCCGGCCTCGACCAAAGTGTCATAACCCGCGGTGATCAATTCGCTCAAACCCCCGCAGAGAACTGCCTGTTCGCCGAAAAGATCGGTCTCGGTCTCTTCCTTGAAAGTGGTTTCGATCACGCCCGCGCGGGCGCCGCCGATCGCCTTGGCGTAGGCCAGGCCGATCTGGAGTGCTTTGCCGCTAGGATTCTGCTTCACCGCCACGAGGCACGGCACGCCGCCGCCTTCCACGAACTGCGAACGCACAAGGGAACCGGGCCCCTTCGGCGCAACCATGAACACATCGAGCTCCTTCGCGGGCTGGATGTAGCCGAAATGAATGTTAAACCCGTGAGAAAAGCAGAGGGACTTTCCGGCCTTCAGGTGCGGGGCGATATGCTTTTCGTAGATCTCGGCCTGGAGATGATCCTGGGTCAGGATCTGGATAATATCCGCCTGCTGGGCGGCTTCGCTTGCGGCTATGGGCTTGAAACCGTCTTTAATGGCCTGCTCGTAATTGGGCGTCCCGGGAATCTCGGAGACAATCACATTCACGCCTGAATCACGGAGATTCAACCCTTGGCCGCGGCCCTGGATCCCGTAGCCGATGATGGCGACTTTCTTTCCCTTCAGGAGGTTCAGGTCCGCATCTTTATCATAATAAATTTTGACTGCCATTTTATTTTCCTTTCGTTGAGAGTGATGCTGTTAAGATTATTTCTTTTTTGTTTTTTTTACCGCCTTACAAACGACGGCCTTTCCGCCGCATTTGGAAGGCGCTTTCAGTTCGCCCCGGCGGGCCATGGCGATCTGCCCCGTCCGGACGACCTCTTTAAGATCGAACGGCCGCAAAAGTTCGAGCATGGCGTCGATCTTGCCTTCGCTTCCCGTGACTTCGATCGTCAGGGATTCCGGGCTTACGTCCACGATCTTCGCGCGGAACGTATTGACGACATGCATAATGTCGTTACGATTCGTCGCGTTCGCCCCGACCTTGATCAACACAAGTTCCCGCGCGATCATGTCCCCTGATGAGAGATCTTCCACGCGGATCACGTCCACCAATTTATTCAGCTGCTTCATGATCTGCTCGAGCACGCGGTCATCCCCGTTCGCGATGACAGTCATGCGCGACACTTCCGGGTCCTGGGTCTCCCCGACCGCAAGGCTGTCGATATTGAAACCGCGCGCCGAAAAAAGTCCCGCTACGCGCGCTAAAACACCAAAATGATTCTCCACCAATACTGAAACTGTATGTTGCATAACTGTTTCCTCGCTTTTGAGCTAGTGACTAGTCCCTGGCCTAGCGACTGTATTTAGGCCATATCCATGATCTGATCCAGGGCATTCCCGGACGGGACCATGGGATACACGTTCGCTTCTCTTGAAACAAGGCACTGCACCACCACGGGACCTTTATGCGCCAGCGCCTTTTTGATCACCGGAACCACTTCTTTCTTCTGCCGGACCCGGAGCGCAAGGATCCCGTAAGCACCCACGAGTTTCACAAAATCAGGATTGGTCGGCCCGATCACGGAACCCGAATAACGTCTCTTATAGAAAAGTTCCTGCCATTGCCGAACCATTCCGTAGTAACCATTGTCCAAAATGAACGTTTTGACCGGCACTTTGTTATAAGCCGCGGTCGCGAGTTCGGTCATGGTCATCTGGAACGATCCGTCGCCTTCGATACAGACCACCGTCTCCTTGGGTTTTCCGATCTGCGCGCCGATCGCGGCGGGAAAACCATACCCCATGGTCCCCAACCCACCGGAAGTGAGCATCGTGCGCGGCCGGTCGAATTGATACCATTGCGCCGTCCACATCTGATGCTGTCCCACCCCGGTGACCACGATCGCCCGGTGCTTCGTCAGTTCCCCGATCTTTTCGATCATGTACGCGGGATGGATCTTCTGACCCGTATTCTCATATTTCATCGGATGCTTTTGTTTCCAGCCCGCGATCCGGGCAAGCCATTCTTCCATGTCCGGGCGTTTGTCCGGAACAAGCCCGCTCAGTTTTTCAATCGCCTGCTTGACGTCGCTCACCACCGGCACGTTCACCCGCACCGTCTTGGAGATCGACGACGGATCGATGTCAATATGAATGATCTTGGCATGCGGCGCGAACTTCGCCACGTTGCCGGTCACGCGGTCGTCAAAACGCGCGCCGACCCCGATCAGAACATCGGAATTCTGGACCGCATAATTCGCGAAATGAGTACCGTGCATCCCGAGCATCCTGAGGGATGATACGTGCGTTTCCGGAAAGATCCCAAGTCCCAGGATCGTCGTCGTGATGGGGATCCCCGTTTTTTCCACAAACGCGCGAATCTCTTTTTCGGCCCCGGAAATGATCGCCCCGCCACCCACATAAAGCACAGGCCGCTTGCTCGCGCGGATCAGTTCGGCCGCCTTGCGAATCTGCTCGTCCACTCCCTGACATTGCACCTGGGGTTGATAGCTCCGGATGAACACATCCTTGGGCCACACAAAATCCGTTTGGGCACGGCTGATATCCACCGGAAAATCGATCAGCACAGGGCCGGGCTTCCCGGTCGTGGCGATATAAAACGCTTCACGTACGATCCGCGCGATGTCGCGGACATCCTTGATCAGGAAATTATGCTTCGTGATCGGACGCGTGATCCCGACGATATCCACTTCCTGAAACGCGTCGCTCCCGATCGCATTCGTCGTCACCTGCCCGGTGATGCAGACCAGAGGGACAGAATCCATGCAAGCGGTCGCGAGGCCGGTCACGGTGTTCGTGGCCGCGGGCCCTGAGGTTACTAAACAAACCCCGGGGCGTCCCGTCGCGCGGGCGTACCCGTCGGCCATATGCGTCGCGCCCTGCTCGTGTTTGGTCAGGATCAGTTTAATCTTGGAGTCATAGAGTACGTCGTAAGTAGGCAGGATCACCCCGCCCGGGAGCCCGAAAATGTGCTCCACACCCTCTTTTTCAAGACATCGGATCAATATCTCGGCGCCTGTAAGTTTCACGATCTGTCTTTCCCTTTTAACCTTGTTTTGTCCCAGCCTCTATATTTTTTCATGAAAGATTGCCGGGACTGGTTCCATGAATTTTTCATTTTTTGAATGGAGGCTTGGGCTCGCCACTCCATTGATTAAAAACCGGGACGGAGATCAAACTGCGAAGAAATCCTTCACCCCTTTTTTAAATTTTCCCTTCCAGGTCTTGGGTCCCTGGGTCACGGAGGCCTCCCAACTTTGTCCCGTGGCTTCCATCCAGTCAAAAACGCCCTTTTTAAATTCCAGATCGTTGAGCTCCTCATCCGTTTTGTAATCCACCAGATGGAGGGGATAACCTTTTTGTTGAAGCTTATCAAACCAAGCCTGGTTCCGGACCCGGACATCGCCGCCCGCTTTCAGAGCAATATAAAAGGGAACCTGGTCTGCCGCATCCGTCCGGGGCTGGATCAGCTGGGAAAAAGGTCCGTCCCACGCTTCGCCCAGCAAAGCGATCGCCGCGAATTCTTTGGGATATTTGATCGCCATATAGGCCGCGTAGTGGGCCCCCATATCTTTCCCGAGAAGATAGACGCGCTTTTTACTGATGGGGAAGCGTTCCATGACATCTTTTTTTACGGTGAGAAGCCATGTGTCCAGGGTATAGGGCGTGTCCCCTTCTTTCGGCCAAAGAACATAAGGCGCCAGAATAAAAACGCTCTTTCTTTGGGCAAGCCCTTCCAAATATTCAATCTGTTTTTCCGCTTTGGCGGATTCCGCCGGCGCGATCATGATCATCGCATAGGTCCTGTCGGTCTTGTAATCCTTCGGGACGAAAAGAAAGACAGGGTATTTGTAACCGCTGACTTCCACAAGCCCGGAAGTGTTCGAAACCGCGGCCTCCTGGCCCCCCGGCATATCTTTGGAGACACCTTGGGACGCCGCAGGCAAAGGCTGAACCGTTTCAGGGGAAGGCGCGGGCGCGGCTATGGGAACGGCCGGAGAAGGAACTGTCCCGACAGATGCACTCGCAGGCTCGGAAGAAACCTTTTCTATGGCCTGAGCTTCTTCAGCGGCCGGTAAAGTTTCGTCATAGTTCGCCGCGGCTTTTTTTTCTTCCACTGTTTCGGCGTGCGCGGACACACCGGATGCAATGAAAAAAACGCTCAAAACAAGGAATAAAACACCCCTGCGACAGTTTTCCATTGAACCCTCGATCCCGTGAGGACTTTAATTGACGTAACTCGCTGAAACAAAAGAGGTTATTATTATATGGATAACCCTTGGCTTGTCAACGCGGCTAAAAAGGGCTTGAGACGCTGGTTTCAAAAAAAATCGCGGCATTCCCGGAAGTGTCTGATCAAGTAACAGCCCGAAGAGTTTTTTTCTTGGGAACCTTGGGCGTTGTGTTAGCCAGAGAAGCCACGACTGCCGCCGGGGACATCCTTGATTTCTCAAGAACAGAAGACTTGGCGATGGAAGTGCTTTTGTTATCAGGGGTTACAGAAGTATCCGAAAGCGCCCATGAAGGATTGGAGGGGTTCTTTTTCGTGACAAGCTCGTAGACGATCTCGCCCGGTTTCACGAACCCAAGCTCTTCCCGGATCACTTTCTCGAGATAGGCCACATCGGTCTGGAGAAGATGGCGTTCGTCCGCGAGGGTTCTGATCTGCGCGTCGATCTCCTGGATTTTCTGGTTAAGACGCTCTTCATCCGACTTCAATTCCCGATAGCGGGTGATCGAAGGCAAATAGATCCAACACAGGATCAGAACGATCGTGAGCGTGAGCGCCAGCGCAACGAAGAATTTTTTCAGCATCGAGCGGCGAGCTTCAGCCCCGCATACACCGCCTTGGACCCCAGGGCCTCTTCGATCCTGAGTAAGCGGTTGTATTTGCAAATGCGGTCCGTGCGCGAGGTCGAACCGGTCTTGATCTGCCCCGTACTCAGGGCGACCGCGAGGTCGGCGATCGTCGTGTCTTCGGTTTCACCACTCCGGTGGCTCATGACCGCCGTATATTTATTCTCCTGGGCCATGCGGACCGCTGCGATGGTCTCAGACAGGGTGCCGATCTGATTGACCTTAATCAGGATCGAGTTGGCGCTCCCCTCCTGAATACCGCGCTCGAGACGCTTTGTGTTTGTCACAAAAAGGTCATCCCCAACGATCTGGACCTTTTTGCCGAGTCTTTCATTGAGTTTTTTCCAACCGTCCCAATCATCCTCCGCGAGACCGTCCTCAATGGAAAAGATCGGATATTTTTCGCAAAGCGCGGCATAGAATTCTATCATTTCCTCGGCCGTCTTCACGGGCTGCTGCTCCGCGCAAAGAACGTACTTGCCGGGGTTCGGGTTCCCGCCCAGCTTATCTTTGCCGTAAAAACTCGAGCTCGCGGGATCCAAAGCGATCTTCACGTCCTTACCGGCCTGATACCCGGCTTGGGCGATTGCTTCCATGATCACGTCGAGAGCTTCGTTATTGGAAGTGAGGTTCGGCGCAAATCCGCCCTCATCGCCTACGGAGGTGGAAAGCTTCCTGCTATGCAGGATTTTTTTGAGATTATGAAAAACCTCAGCGCCCATACGAAGCGCTTCGGCAAAAGTCGGAGCGCCAAACGGCATGATCATGAATTCCTGAAGATCGACATTGTTGTCCGCGTGCACGCCGCCATTGATGATATTCATCATAGGCACCGGAAGAAGGTTCGCGGATTCGCCGCCGAGATACTGATAGAGCGGGATCCCGCGAGAACTTGACACCGCACGAGCGCAGGCAAGTGAAACGCCCAAAATGGCGTTCGCGCCGAGACGGGATTTGTTCGGTGTTCCGTCCAAAACGATCATAAACCGGTCGATCTCTTCCTGTTTCGCCGCGTCTTTTCCCTTAAGCGCTTTCTGGATCTCGTTATTCACGTTCTCCACGGCCTTGAGCACGCCTTTACCGAGATAGCGGGCTTTATCTCCGTCACGAAGCTCCACGGCCTCATGCTCGCCTGTCGAGGCGCCGCTCGGCACCGCCGCCCGGCCGACAATGCCGTCCCGGAGTTTTACGTCTACTTCCACGGTGGGATTTCCGCGAGAATCCAAGATCTCACGTGCGATCACTTTTTCAATAATGGCTCGGGTCATTTCAAACTCCTTTTTGGTTGTTCAGGAAAGGCACAGGAAGAAAACCGGCAAATTCAGGCCGTGATTATAGCAAATCCGCAGGGGGTGTCTAGCACCGCATCATATTTGAAATTAGGGGTATGCGGTACAGCACTGTTAACCCCTAAAATCAAATGGAGAACAGTACTAGTAATGCATCCGCTAGGTTTGGAGGCCCCCTAAAAGGACAAGCTTCAGGGCCTGAGGGTAGATTTCGTATTCGATCTTGTGGATGCGGGCTTCAAGGGTTTCGAGGGTGTCGTTCGCGAGCACGAGAACTTTGTGCTGGAGAATAACGGGACCGGTATCGACACCGGAATCCACAAAATGGACCGTCACGCCTGTCTCCTTCACTTTCGCGTCCCAAGCATCCTTGATCGCGTGAGCCCCCGGAAATGCCGGTAAAAGCGCGGGGTGAATGTTGATGAGCCGTCCGTAATATTTTTTCACGAACCTTTCAGTCAGGACGCGCATGAACCCGGCCAGCACGACAAGCTCGATCTTGTGTGTTTCAAGACATGTATCGAGGGCCTTGTCAAAAGCTGCCCGGTCCGCATACGCCTTGTGATCGATCACAACCGTTTTCACCCCAAGCGCGCCCGCCTTTTCAAGCGCCTTCGCACCGGGTTTATTAGAAATAACGATCGCCGGGACCGCGGGGACCTCTCCCGCCTGGATCCGCTTGATCATGTTTTCCATGTTCGTACCGCTGCCGGACACTAAAAAAGCAATGCGTTTCACGGAAGACTCCTTTTCGGAAAAACGCTTTTCCGGTTGTTGCCTGATATCAAAACCACCATTTCACCCTTGCGGGGTTTTTGGGTCATGTCCTGGATGACCCCGGAAAGATTGCCGCGCAAGACTTCCTCGAATTTTTTCGTGAGCTCGCGCGCGACCGCGGCTTCACGATCCCCGAAAACCGCGAGTGCATCCTGGAGCATTTTCACGACCCGGAAGGGCGATTCAAAAAAAACGAGCGTCTCTTCCCGTTCCGCTAGGACCTCAAGCTCATGCCGGCGTTTCTGCCCCTTATTAGAAAGAAAACCGAGAAAACTGAAACTGTCCGTCGGAAGCCCGCTTAAGACAAGCGCCGTCATGACCGCCGAAGGCCCCGGCAATACTTCCAACGGCAACTGTTCCGCAAGCGTGCCGTGAACGATCTGGAACCCGGGGTCCGATACCAGCGGCATCCCGCCGTCCGAGACAAGCGCGAGATGCTGGCCTTCCTTGAGAAGCGAAAGGATCCCCGCCGTCTTCTCGGCAGAACTATGCTCGTGATAGCTCAAAAGGGGTTTTTGTATCTCATAACGTTGGAGAAGCTTCTGCGTCTGGCGCGTATCTTCGCAGAGGATCTTGTCCGCCCGCTTCAACACCTCAAGGGCCCGGAGGGTGATGTCCTGGAGATTTCCGATGGGCGTTGGAACAACACTCAGCATGGCGGTCAGCGGCTCCGTTCAAGCACATAATCGGCGAGCTGTTCGAGACTTGTTCGAAAAACCGACGGCGGAAAAACCTCGAGCTCCCGCTTGGCGATGGCAATGAACGCCTTCGCCTTGGCCAGTGCATAATTCAGGGCCCCGCTTTTTTCGAGGACATCGCGAAGCATGGAAAAACGCCGGCTGTGACTGCGGGAATAAAGGATACGGACGGCCTTGTCCCGCTCCGCCGATGCAAGACAATGAATGACTGGAAGCGTGTAGACGCCTTCTTCGAGGTCCGAACCCAGGGTCTTGCCGAATTCGCTTTCCCTGCCGGTAAAATCCAGATAGTCGTCAATGATCTGAAACGCCATCCCGAACCATTTCCCGAACCGGCCAAGCGCTTCGGATCCTTCGGGTTCGATCCCCCAGATGAGCGCACCGGTCTCGAGCGCGCACGCGAGAAGCGACGCCGTTTTCTTGGCAACGATCCCGAGATGGGCTTCCTCGGTCAGATTGATGTTCTTTTTCTCGCTGATCTCCAGGACCTCTCCTTCACAAATCTCGCCGGCGGTCTTTAGGAAAAGCGGGATGATCCGATCATTCCCATACCGGAAGATCGTGACAATGGCCCGGTCCTGGAAAAAATCCCCCGCGAGAACAGCCGCCTGGGGCCCTGATTTGACGTGAAGCGCCGCCACGCCACGCCTGAGCGGGGCGGAATCGATGATATCGTCATGGATGAGCGTCGCCGCGTGGAAAATTTCCGTGGCCGCGCCCAGATAAAGTTCGGCCGTCTCGTTGCGCTCCGACGGGATCGCACTCCCGGACTGAAGGGACCTCGAAAGTCCGGCACCCAAAAGGACCAGGGCCGGCCGCAGGAGCTTCCCGTTCCTCGAAAAAAAATGGTCCACCATCTCCCGCATCTTGGGAATGGGGGTGTCGAGTGTCTCCCGGATAAGCGACGGGATCCGGCCAAGGCCGGCATGAATGGGCGCGTATATGTCTTCAAGGGTCAGCGTGGTTTTCATAAGAGGGCGGTATTATACAATAATTAGGCTGGAAAAGGGACTCGTACCTCGGGACTAGGGACTCGCTTGGGTTTCTTTTTTACGAGTCCCGAGGAATAAGTCCCGAGTCCCGTTTTTTTCATTCAAGGCCCCAGCAAGAAGAATAAATTGCTCGAGAGAAAGGGTTTCACCGCGGACCTTGGAAGAAAATCCGATCCCACTAAAAATGCGTTCGAGATCTTCGCGTCCGGATCTCGGCTTGAGCTGATGCGCCAGTAACGATAAAAGGGTTTTCCGGCGCTGGCTGAACGCGACGCGGACGATCTCAAGGAGGAATTTCTCATGCCCCAGCTTAAGATTATCTCGGTCCCGATACTGATCAATGACCGCGCAGCGGGAATTGGGGCCGCCCAAACTACCTTGATGGAAAAGAAATGAAAAGTTTGGGCGGAAAACATACCGCACGACCCGCGAGGTGACTTCGGGTGGCGGAAGAAAACACTTCGGCGAAACATCGAAAAGGAACTCCGTTTCTCCGTAGAGCCGGCTTGTGACGCTCAGACGTCCGTAATCCTCATCCCCCGCTTGAGCAGTAAGCCGCGCGGCCACCTCTTTTTGGAGCATCATGACCGCGCTCGAAAAGACCTTTGCGTGTTCGATCAGATGAAAAAGAATGGGGGTGCTGATGTAGTAAGGAAGATTCCCGATTACCTTCACCTCCGTGCCAGGACCGGCCCATGCCCGGATCAATTGGGTAGGATCACTCTTCAGAATATCCCCCTGAATCAATTTGAAATGACCGGGATATTCCGGCAAAAGTTCTTCGTTCAGGATCTCAACGAACTTTTTGTCCGTTTCCACCGCAAGAAGCGGAAAGCCCCGCCCTAGAACTTCTCGCGTTACCGCCCCCAGTCCCGGACCGATCTCAAAAACACGGTCCCCGGGTTGAAGGTCCAGCGCGTCCACGATCTTTCGGATCGTGTTCGGATCCATCAAGAGGTGCTGACCCAGATGGCCGCGGATTCGGAGGGCGTATTTCTTGAGCAGTTCTATCTGCGTGAGCATTTCGCGAGAACGGTTTTCTTGGCAAGGCGAAGCGCCGCGAGCATGGAAGAAGCATCCGCTTTCCCTTGATAGGCGATATCAAAGGCCGTGCCGTGATCCGGCGAAGTACGGCAGTAAGGAAGCCCCAGTGTCACGTTCACACCATCATGGAACGCCACCAGCTTAAAGGGTGCGAGCGCCTGATCATGGTACATGCCGATCAGCGCGTCGTATTTGCCGTGATACGCGGCGTGGAAAAGAAGGTCGGCCGAGAACGGCCCGGAGGCACGGATGCCTTTCCGGCATGCCGCGCGGACTGCAGGCGCGATCACTTTCGACTCTTCATCTCCGAATTCTCCGCCATGAGGGTTCAACGCACAAACCGCGATCCTGGGCTTTTTTATAGCGAGCCCTTCTTTAAGCATTTCCTCCGTCAAAAGGATCTTCTCGAGAATGCCTTTCTTCGTAAGCAACCCGCTCACTTTTTTAAGCGGCACATGAATGGTTGCAAGCGTCACATTGAGACGCGAGCTCACGAACATCATGGCGAACCGCCGGGCCTTGGCTTTCCCGGCAAGGAATTCCGTATGCCCGATGAATTTCTTATCCACGAGCCGAATCGCCGCTTTGTTCACCGGCGCCGTCACGATCGCGTCCACGCTCCCTCGCGCCGCCAGAGAGGCTGCCGTCTTAATGGCCGAGAGCGCGAGCCGCCCGTTCTCACGGCACAGCTTCCCGATCTTGAATGCCGCGCCCCTTGAGGATTCTTGCGAGATATCGAGAAAATAAATATTTCCGGGAGAAAGGGACACGTCCCTCTTCGGATCAATGCTTTTAAATGGAATCCAGAGGCCTGTTTTTTGGCACAGCGTTTTAAACACTGATCGCGTCCCCATCACAAGATAGACCAGGCGTTTGGAGGGTTTTTCTTTTTGGAGGGCCTTCACGAGGATCTCGGGGCCGATGCCGCCCGGATCACCCATCGTGACGGCAATTACACGTGGGGCCTGCTCATTTTTTTTCATGGACTAATATCCCCTCCCTACCCACAGGACTAAAGACCAGAGACTACAGACCACAGCAAAAAAATTACCTCCACTTTTTGGATCCTCTCCCTCTGGAAGAGGGCTGAGCGAGAAAGTCTCCAGTCTATAGTCTGAAGTCTATTTTATGGAAATATACGCCGCCTTTTTGACCTCTTCCATCCATTCGCGAAATCTCACGTTGCTTTTTTCCTGGAAGAGATATCCCGTGATCTGCTCTTTTACTTCGTCGAAAGTCCGGACCTTTTCCGGCTCTTTCGCTTCGATACGAAAGATGTGATAGCCGATGGGCGTTTCCACGACCCCGGTAAGTTTTCCCACGGGGGTCCTAAAAATCACCCCGTCCACAGATTCGATCATGGCCCCGCGTTCGATCCAATCCCCGAGACCTTCCTGTTTGGCGTGGCTGTCCTCGGAAAAATCCTTCACGACCTGATCAAAATTGCGGTAGAGCTTGATCTTCTGCGCCAGGAGCTCGATCTTTTGTTTCGCCTTTTCATCCGTCAGGCCCTTGGCGCGGGCCTCTTCGCTTTTCTTGATCGTAAGCGACTTGACCCGGACACGTTCTTTGTTCCTGAACTGGTCGGGATTTTTCTTGAAGAAATCCTCGATCTCGGTGGGAGACACGATCACCTTGGAACGGATCTCACGATCCTGAAGCTGTCGGACCATTGCCTGCTTCTTGAGCCGTTCGCGCAGGGCTTTCATCGTGAGGCCTTCCTGTTCCAGCATTTCGTCCAAATTCCCGGGATTTCCCATCTTATCCCTAAACGCCTGGAACTCCTTCTCCTCATCCTCCTCCTTAATCTCGATCCCCATCTTAACCGCTTCCTGGTACACGAGCTTGTCTTCGATCATCTGACTCAGGATCTTCTGGCGGACCTCGTTCATGGCCTTTACGAGCTCGTCGCCGCTGTATTCCTTGCTGTACTGCGCATAGATTGGCCGGAGAAAGGTATCCAGTTCGGCCTGGGTAATGACCTCGTCATTGACCACGGCCACGACGCGATCCAGAAGTTCCTGCTCTGCGGCGTGAGTGAGCGACGCAAAAAGCAGTCCGATCAGACTTAAAAAAATGAGTTTCTTCATAGGAGTGACATTATAACACAAGACTTTAGACCACAGACTAGAGACCACAGCAAAAAATTTTTGTGGCTCGTCTTTAGACTCTAGGCTCCAGTCTCTGGTCTGATGTCTGTTTTTGTTTCTTCAACAGCTTTCTTGAGCATGCGGCAATAAAGATCAAAACCCACGGCCTGGATGAAACCGCTCTGCTCGTGCCCCAGAAGGTTCCCGGCCCCGCGAATCTCAAGGTCCTCCATCGCGATCTTGAACCCCGACCCCAGCTGGGTGAATTTTTCAATGGCCTGGAGCCTCTTTTGGGCGTCTTGCGTCATCACCCAATCCTTCGGGATCAGGAAATACGCGTACGCCTGCCGCCTCTCTTTGAAGCGTCCCACGCGCCCTCGCAGTTGGTAAAGGTCGGCAAGCCCGAAACAGTCGGCCCGGTCCACGATGAGTGTATTCACGTTGGGAATGTCGATCCCGGATTCCACGATGCAGGTCGAAATGAGACAATCGATCTCGCCTTTGAGAAAGGCCTTCATCGCGGTTTCCAGCAGGTCCACCTGCATCTGCCCGTGCATGACCCCGAACCGCACGCCTGGCAAAAGTTTTTGCATCCTTTCATGGACCCGTTCGATCGATTGCACGCGGTTGTGCACGAAATAGACCTGCCCTTTGCGCGCCAGTTCCCGCTCGATCGCCTGTTTGATGATATTTTCATGATATTCCATGACAAAGGTCTCGACCGGCATCCGGTTCTTAGGCGGCGTATCGATTACCGACATATCGCGCACACCGAGGAGCGCCATATGGAGCGTCCGCGGGATCGGCGTGGCCGTCAGCGTCAACACATCTACTTGCGTGCGCATCTGCTTGAGCTTTTCTTTGTGCCTCACGCCAAAACGCTGTTCCTCATCGATAATGACAAGCCCGAGATCTTTCATCCGGATATCCTTGGAAAGCAGGCGGTGCGTACCGATCACGACGTCGGTCGCACCCTCTTGAAGGGACCTGGCAATGGCCTTTTGTTCTTTCGGCGATTGGAACCGGGAGAGAAGCTCGACGGTCACCGGAAAATTTTTCGCGCGCTCTTTGAGTAAAATATAATGCTGTTCGGCAAGGATTGTGGTCGGCACCAGGAACGCCACTTGCCTGCCTCCCATCATCGCCTTAAATGCGGCGCGCATCGCGACTTCGGTCTTGCCGTAGCCCACGTCCCCGCAGAGGAGCCGGTCCATCGGCCCCGTGGATTCCATGTCCCGTTTTACTTCTTCGATCGCACGTTTTTGTCCTGGCGTTTCTTCAAAAGGAAATTCGCTTTCGAAGTCTTTTTGCCACGGCGTGTCTTTGGGAAAAGCGAGCCCCTGCAAAAGACTGCGTTTGGCCTGGATCTCGAGAAGATCTTTGGCGACTTTGTGGAGCGCCGTCCGGGTCCGGTGCTTGATCCTTTCCCATTCCTGCGTGTTGAGCTTGGTGAGCTTCGGTCCGGCGCCGGAACCGCCGATGTAACGTTCCACAGGTTCTTCGATGGAAAGATAGAGGATCTCACGCTCGGCGTATTCGATCGCCATGCAACGGGTGCGCACTCCCTGCATTTGGATGACTTTGGTGCCGAGAAAACGGCCGATCCCGTACTTGAGATGCACCACGAGGTCCCCGCGCTCAAGGTCTTGGGTGCCGGCCACGGGCTCAAAGGTCTCAAGCCGTTCCTCCATGCGCCGGAGTTTTTTCCGGAACATGTCGGAGACTTGGATCAGGAACACCTCTTCGAAAGTCGTCTGACTCTCGCCCGTGGCGATCGAAAAATCACGGATCTGGGTAGGTATGTCTCTCTGGAACTGGACGCGAACCGGAAGCCGGTAGGTCACGGGATAAATGTCCACCACCCCGCCGCGCACGGCGAACTCCCCGGGCAGCGCGACATATTCTTTTTTCTGGTAGGAGAGCCCGGTGAGAAGCTCCTCCAGCTGCTCAATCCCGATCTCGGCGTTAATCCTAAGTCGTCTGATCTCCATAAGGGAGGTATTTTAACACAAAGTGGGCCCGCTTATTTTGTAAGAAAGCTGGTTTTGCGGTTTGGAAACTACTTAAAAATGGAGGCGTCCTGGATTTAAATAAAATAATTGAAATCCAGGACAGCACTGATCTTCAATAAATTTTTATAGAGGATCAGGCGATGCGCTTGACGGCGAATTGCTTTCTCTTATTTTTTATTTAAAAATCGAGGAAATTCGTGTTGCCGCGGTTTCGATGTCTTTTTCGGAGGTAGCGTAGCTCATGCGAATATGATGAGGACTGCCAAAAGGCTCGCAAGGAATGACCGCGACATGGACTTCATCGAGAAGTTTCTTGGCGACTTGAAGGCCGGTAAGGCCCGTGCCTTGAATATCCACGAAAAGATAAAAAGCGCCACTGGGCTTAAACGGCTTGAAGGACTTCACCGGTTTTAGTTTTTCGATGAAAAGATCGCGGCGTTTCTGGAAAACCGCGCACATCTTTTGGGCCTCCGCATCTCCTTGATCGAGGGCGGCCACACCGCCGGGCTGCGTAAAAGAAACCGGGTTCGAGGTCGAATGACTCTGGATACTCTCCACAGCTTTGGCCAATGTTTTTTCAGGAAATGCCGCGTATCCCAAACGCCAACCCGTCATTGCGTAGGCCTTGCTGTGCCCGTTCACGATAACCGTGCGTTTGGCGACCTCAGGATCCAGGGACGCGATCGACACGTGTTTGCGGCCGTCAAAGGTGAGCTTTTCATAGATCTCATCGCTTAAGACAATCACGTTCGGGAACTTTTTAAGCACCGCACAAAGCGCCGAGAGTTCTTCCCTGGAATAAACGGCCCCCGTGGGATTCGAAGGCGAATTAAGAATGAGGATCTTGGAACGCGGGGTGAGCGCCTTTTCGAGGACCTCGGGGGTAATCTTGAAATTTGTTTTTTCGGTCGACGGCAGAAAAACATTCGTGCCACCGAGTACCGTCACCATTTCGGGATAACTCAACCAGTAAGGCACCGGGATCAACACTTCATCCCCCGGATTCAGGAGCGCGAAAAGCACATTGAAGATCACATGCTTGGCGCCGCAACCGACCACGATCTGCTCGGGAGTAAAATCAAGGCCTTGGTCGCGCTTCAGCTTTCGGCAGATGGCCTGGCGGAGCTCAACGGTCCCGGGGACAGGTGTGTACTTGGTATTCCCCTTCCTGAGGGATTCGATCGCGGCGTCTTTGATAAAAGATGGCGTATCAAAATCCGGCTCGCCGGCGCTCAGGGAAATCACGTCGATCCCCTGCGCCTTCATGGCCTTCGCCTTGGCGGCGATCTCAAGCGTGACGGAAGGTTTTACCGCGAGAACTCTCGTGGAAAGGTCCATAAAAGGATCCCTCAGTTTTCGTCTCCCTTGAGGAATTTCCGGAGCTTACCCAAGAAGCCGCCCTTTTTCTCCGCGTCTTTTTTCTCTGCCTGCTTCGGTGTTTCGGACTCTTTTTTCGAGTCCGCGGCTTTGGAGGATTCCTTCGCCGGAACTTTTTCGCCCGTCTTATCGGCAGGCTTTGTGGTCTTCTTTTTTTTGGCTTTCCTGGCGGGGGCTTCAAATACCGCGGTCCATTCCAAAAGAGCCATCTGAGCGCCGTCCCCGGCGCGATACCCCAGACGAAGCACGCGAGTATAGCCGCCTTCGCGACCCTTAAAAAGCGGGGCGATCTGGGTGATCAGAATACGCGCAATCTCCGGATCCCGGACCTTGGTGATCAGAAGCCTGCGGGCGTGAAGCCCTTCGCGCTTTGCGATTGTGATCATCTTGTCCGCGAACGCACTGGTCTCTTTAGCCTTGGCGTGCGTCGTCTCGATGCGTTTTTTCAAGACGAGCGCGCGCACGAGATTCCTGAGTTTCGCCGTGCGATGGGCGGTGACAACCCCTAATGTCCTTCTGCGACGTTGATGGCGCATGATCGATCCTATTCTGCCGGGGTCGCGTTCGAAGCGCCCTTGTTCGGCAAAGAGTCCTCAACGTTCATCCCGAGATGAAGGTTCATTCCGGTCAGGATCGCATTGATCTCGTTGAGGGATTTTTTCCCGAAGTTTTTGTATTTGAGCATCTGCCCTTCCGTCTTCTGGATAAGATCGCCGATCGTTTTGATGTTGGCGGCCTCAAGACAGTTGGCGCTGCGGACCGAAAGTTCCAACTCGCTGATGGGCTTATGAACCATGTCCAAAAATTCCTTATCCTGGACTTCCTCTTCTTCCTCTTCTTCGGGCAACTCGCCGTAGTTGACGAAGACATCGAGGTGCCTCTGGAGGATGTTCGACGCATAAAGAAGCGCCTCTTCCGGCCCCATGGCCCCGTTCGTCCAGACTTCCAGGACCAGACGGTCATAATCGGTGGCCTGCCCGACGCGCGTGTCTTCCACGGAGAAATTCACCTTGGTCACAGGCGAAAAAGCCGAATCGACGGTCACCACGCCGATGGAGGCGTCTTCCTGCTTGTTCTTTTCGGCGGGGACATAGCCCCGGCCGCGGCCCACTTCCATTTCCATCTTGAAGGTGTGGGACTTGCTCAGGGTGCAGAGCACGAGGTCTGGATTGACGATCTCGACCGTTTCATCCGCCTGGATGTCACCGGCCTTGACCGGGCCCTGTTTTTTGATGTCGATATAGATCTTCTTCGGGCCCTTGCCGTGATAACGAAGCACGAGCTTTTTGACGTTCATCACGATCTGAGCGCCGTCCTCGACCACGCCCTCGACCGCGGAAAATTCGTGCAGCATCCCGTCGATCTTGATGCTGGTCACCGCGGCGCCGTCGATCGAAGAGATCAGGACGCGCCGGAGGGCGTTTCCAATCGTGGTTCCGTAACCCCGCTCGAACGGTTCGGCAATGAACTTGCCGTAATTAGGCGTCAGCGATCCTTGTTCCACTTCGAGGCGCTTCGGCATTTCAAATGTTTTCCAGCGAATACCCATTGTATTTTTCTCCTCCATGAGTCCCGCAACCGCGGGACGAATTGAACCCCGCCCTTTTAGGCCAGAGTTACTCTAAGACAAAATTGAACTATTACTTCGAATACAACTCCACAATCAGCGCCTCTTCGACCGGAAGCCCCGCGTCCGCTTTGGTGGGAAGTCTCGTGATCGTTCCGACCAATTTCTCGCGGTCAAGCGCGAGCCATTCCGGAGCGCTGAGATCCTTCCACTTCTCCATGCTGGCCTGGATCCTTTTGATCTGCGGTTCTTTTTGTTTCACGCTGATCTTGTCCCCGACCTTACAAATGTAGGACGGGATATCCACCTTCTTGCCGTTGACAATGATGTGCCCGTGTCCGACCATT
>Ga0182027_10003817_pt1 | contig 23646 bp, 18 predicted proteins | sample 712E1DmetaG_FD_121300 | JGI IMG/M metagenome (GOLD analysis project Ga0182027, IMG submission 121300) | Permafrost microbial communities from Stordalen Mire, Sweden - 712E1D metaG (Illumina Assembly) | ecosystem: Environmental > Terrestrial > Soil > Wetlands > Permafrost | place: Sweden... | reverse complement strand
CAGATCCCAGTGATAGCCCGGTAATTGCACCTTTAAGCGCCTGATTGGCATCCGGAGTACGTCTGCCGTTCATCCAGTCAAGAGCAATGACTGATGTTTCTTCAAACGTGAGTGATTCAGCCTGTCTGCTTAACTCTGCAATTATCTTATCAGTCGTTTCTTCTTTGATCTTATTTTTTGTTTTTTCATCAAGCCAGCTCATCTTTGATATGATGTTGGTCACCGGCCATAAAAGTAGTTTCCCAAACCAGGCATAAATGTCACCAAAGGCTGATTGTCCTGCTTCCAGACCAAGCATTCCGGGAATTATTGATCCGTCTACCTGACCACAGATTCCGGAGACGAGTTTATCACCCACTTCAGTCATGGGCGCCACAATCATGTCGCAAGTGGATGTTCCCATAACTTTGACGAGATGATATGGTTTTATCTCTCCGCCAACAGCGCCTGTGTGCGCATCAAATGTACCCGCACCAACCTTCACGTCAATTGAGAGGCCAAGTCTCTTTGCCCATTCCGGAGAAAGCCTCCCGACTTCAGTATCGCAAGTATATGTATTGCTGAAAAGTCTTTCCCTGAGATCGGTAAGCAATGTATCCAGTTTTGAAAGAAACTGTTCATCAGGTAAACCGTTGAAGTCACTATGCCACATTGCTTTATGTCCTGCCGCACAACGACTCCTTTTCAGTTCCAGAGGATTCGTTTTTCCAGTAAGTAATCCTGGTATCCAGTCGCAGTGTTCAACCCATGACCAGGTATTTTTCCTTACTTCATCACAATGACGAAGCACGTGTAGTATTTTTGCCCAGAACCATTCCGATGAATAAATCCCTCCTTCGAATTTAGTAAAGTCTATCCCTCCCCATGTTCTTGCCAGGTTGTTAATCTCTGCAGCTTCCTTGACAGCAGTATGATCTTTCCATAGTACGAACATGGCATCAGGGTTGTTCTCATATCCGTGCTTCATGGAAAGAGGAGTTCCTTCCTTATCAACGGCCACTGGGGTTGATCCGGTAGTGTCAACAGTAATTCCGACAATGTTATTTACCACTTCAGGAGACAATCCGGCAAGAGCACCTTTTACAGATTGTTCAAGACCTTCAATATAATCAAGAGGGTGTTGACGAAACTGATTGATTGATGGATCACAGAAGAGACCTTTCTTCCATCTTGGGTACTCAAATACGGATGTCCCGATAATTTTACCATTGGTCGTATCAACCACTACAGAACGAACTGAGTCAGTACCATAATCAATACCTATCACAAATCTTTTTGCCATATCTTAACTTTCTAATTTTACTCAGATTTTCCCTGCCCATAATAGGCATCACTGCCATGTTTCCTTTTAAAATGTTTATCAAGCAGGAATTGACTTATTGGTTCTGTTTTACCGAGCAGAACAGTATAAAATGCCATTCTTGCAATCTCTTCAAGAACTACGGCATTATAAACTGCATTTTCAGCATCGGTTCCCCAGCAAAAAGGTCCATGACCATTAACCAGTACTGATGGAACTGTCAATGGATCAACTGCTCCCAGTTTTTCAATAATAATCTTTCCTGTATTGATTTCGTAATCATGCTCCGTTTCCTTCTTCGTAAGTATCCGGGTACATGGAACTTCACCGTAAAAGTGGTCTGCATGCGTTGTTCCGAATGGAGGGATCCCCCTTCCTGCCTGTGCCCATGATGTTGCATAGGATGAATGTGTGTGAACTACTCCTCCCAATGACTCATAGGTTCTGTAGAGCAACAGATGAGTTGTGGCATCAATTGAAGATTTATATCTTCCTTCTACAACCTTACCCTCAGGATCAATTACAACCATATCGTCTGGTTTCATAAAATCGTAGCTCAAACCTGACGGTTTAATTACTATAAACCCGCTATCTTTATCTCTTCCGCTTGCATTACCCCAGGTATGAATAACCAACCCCTTTTCAACCAGGTCAAGATTAGCCCTGAATACATCATTCTTTAATTTTTCTAACATCTTCTCATAACTTTAGTCACTCCAAACTTTAGGCACTTTAGGCACTCATTTCTAGTTTACATCCAGATTGAAATAGAACCCATTCTGTCTTAATCTCTTATAAATGTCCTCATTAAACTTATAATAATAAGCTCCTTTTTTTGAAGTTTCTCTCTCTTTCTCATCAAGCTTTTCAAGAATTCCCATTGATAATATTTTTTTCCGGAAATTCCTTTTATCTACTTTTCTCTGGTAAATAGCTTCATAAAGATCCTGAAGCTGGACAAGTGTAAACTTCTCGGGCAACAACTCAAAGCCAACCGGCCTTATCTTTATCTCATTCTGAAGATCTGTAAGCGCACGCCTGACCATTATAGGATGGTCAAAGATCAAATCAGGTAATCTGGATAATGAACGCCAGCTAACTCCATTTTGCTCAGCAAGTTCCTTATTGATGTCCCTGATTGCAATAAGAGCAAAATATGCAATGGAGATAACCCTGTCGCCTGGATCCCTGTCGGTTTCACCATAAGAATAGGATTGCATCATATAAACAGACTCAAGCCCGGTGAGTTTTCGGAGAATCCTGATGGCAGCATCGTCGAGACTTTCTTTTGGCTCGACGAATCCCCCTGCAAGTGACCATCTGCCTTTTGCAGGTTCAAACATACGTTTAGAAAGAAGAAGTTTTATTTCCTTTTCAAGTATATCGTAACCGAATATGATGCAGTCAACTGCAACGAAATGCTTGGTATAGTTTGAATAAATTTTCATCTTCTTCAAAAAGGATTCTGCTAATTTAAAAAAGTAATCAGTTTAGTAGCTAAAATATTCCATCGGAGATATGATAATATATTTCATTCCACCTTAATTCATTTTTAAAAGAAGTAAGATCGCACTTCTCACCGATAAGTACATATTCAACTCCCATCATGCAGGCAAAATCCTCAAGGTATTCTGAATTAATTGATGTACTGAAACCTGTATGATGAGCTCCTCCGGCCATGATCCATGCTGCAGCACCTGTCTTCAGATCCGGTAATGGCTTCCATAGGACACTTGCCACAGGAAGGTTTGGCATATCGGGACATTTAACGACTTCAACCTCATTCACTATCATTCTAAACCTGTTGCCAAGATCGATAACAGAGACATTTATGGCATTTCCCGGGGCAGTCTTGAAAACAAGTCTGGCTGGATCCTCTTTACCTCCGATTGAAAGCGGATGTATCTCAATTGAAGGTTTAGCGAGAGCAATTGTCGGACAGACTTCAAGCATATGAGCCCCCAGAACTCTCATTCCTTTCGGATCGAAATGATAGGTGTAATCTTCCATAAATGAAGTTCCGCCGTTCAGCCCCTTGGACATAACTTTCATCGAGCGTACAAGAGCAGCTGTTTTCCAGTCACCTTCAGCCCCAAAACCGTAACCTTTGGCCATCAATCGTTGTACAGCAAGTCCGGGCAATTGTTTAAGCCCGTGCAGATCTTCAAATGTTGTAGTAAAAGCCCTGAAGTTCCCGGCATCCAGGAATGCTTCCATACCAAGCTCAATCCTGGCAGCTTCTTTCAAAGTATCGGATGAGGCCACTTTTTTAGTTAACTTATATTCTGACCCATACTCAGTTATCAATCTTTTAATTGCACCCGGAGATACTTCGTTTACTGATTTTACCAGGTCACCAATACCAAAGCCGTAAACTGAATAGCCCATTTTCATCTGAGCGCTTACTTTATTTCCCTCAGTTACAGCAACATCACGCATATTATCTCCAAATCTTGCAACCTTCATATTAAGTGCATCATTGAATGCGGATGCCGCTCTTATCCAGACAGCTATCCTATCGATAGCTTCGGGATCCTGGTAATGGCCAACAACCACTTTCCTGTTCAACCTCATCCTGGTACCAATAAACCCGAATTCACGGTCACCATGGGCAGACTGGTTCAGGTTCATGAAATTCATATCGATTGATTCCCATGGGATATCCCTGTTAAGCTGAGTATGAAAATGAAGAAAAGGTTTATTAAGGATGGATAAACCTCGTATCCACATTTTAGCGGGAGAAAATGTATGCATCCAGGTTATAAGACCAATGCAGTTTTTTGAATTATTTGCCTCGGCACAAAGCTCAGTTATCGAATCAGGTGTAGTAAGAACAGGCTTAAAAACCACCTTCGGGGATATTTTTGGTGATTTATCAAGAGCGATAGCTATTTTAGCTGAGTCTGAGGCTACCTGCTTAAGGGTCTCAGGACCATACAGATGCTGACTGCCGGTTACAAACCAGATTTCATTTGTCTTAGTTTTTTCCATAATATTTATTTTTTTACCCTACCAGAAATATATATAAAATGCCACACAAACTGCAACAACTACAAGAGAGGTAAGGATGTCCCAAACATTCCAGCTATCGCGTGTTTCTTTAATTTGTTCCGGTGATTGGGAGAAATATGTAATACCCTGCAGTTGCTGTTCTCCGGCTTTTGGAGTGAACATGCTGATTACAACCATCAATAACATTGTAAAGAAGAACAGGAATATGCAGAAATGGATCCAATTTATTCTTAGAAGGCTAAAAATTCCTGTATGAAGGGTTGTATCAGTAATCATCTTATGTGTAACAGCATCGAAGCTGGCCCCAGGGTCGAAAATCATTAAGCAAAGCCTGAGAAGGCCAATTAATGCACCAATCAACAATCCCCATTCACCGGCTTTTGGTGTAATTTTGCGGTTAAATACACCCATGAGGAAAACAGCTGCAATCGCAGGTGCAATAAGCGATTGAACATTTTGTAAATACTCATAAAGTACAGAGCCAAGGCTTTTCATTATAGGGATCCAGATTAAACCTAGCAGAACGACTGAAACGGTTGCAATACGTCCGATCATAACAAGGCGATGTTCACTTGCATTGGGCCGATAGTTTTTGTAGAAGTCTATAGTAAAGAGGGTAGCTGAAGAATTAAAATGTGCAGCCAGGGAAGTCATTAAGGCAGCAATAAAACCTACAACAACTATACCTTTAATTCCTACAGGTAATAATTTACTTACCAGACTGCCATAAGCTTCGTTGTTATCACTGAACATGAGAACCCCTTTAGCTCTCAAAGCGGCGGCTATCATACCCGGAATTAAAAACATGAATACCGGGAGAATTTTAAGGAACCCCGCAAAAATTGACCCCTTGCGGGCATTATTTAAGTTTTTTGCAGCAAGAGCCCTTTGCACAATATGCTGATCCGTACACCAGTACCAGAAACCTATGATTGCAGCACCAAAAATCACACTGACTCCCGGGAATTTATTGTACCAGGTGTCGCCCTGGTGATGAACAAGATGCATATTTGTCATTCCGTTTCCACTTGAAAATTTTACAACTTCATGCCATCCATCGATTAAACCTCCGCCACCAACTTTTAAAAGGCCAAGGATCAGTATTGTGATAGCACCTAATATCAGAATAGGAGCCTGAATAACTGAAATCGTCATTATTCCTTTCATCCCGCCAAGAACAGTAAAGACACCGGTTAAAAGTACGAGACCAATTGCACCATACCAAAAATCGATGCCTATTACTGACTGAAGGAAAATACCGCCGGTAAAAGCTGTCACCGAAACTTTTGTCAAAACATAACTTACAAGAGTAATTATTGAAAGAGTAGAACTTGTGTTTTTGTTGTACCGTTTCATAAGGAATTCAGGCATTGTAAATACCTTACTATGTGCATAAAAAGGTACAAATACCCATCCCAGAATTAATATCATCCACCCTTGCATCTCCCAATGAGCCATAGCCATTCCGCTTTCAGCTCCTGCTCCGGCCAGTCCAACAAGGTGTTCAGAACCAATGTTTGCCGCAAAAATTGCAGCACCTACTGCCAGCCATGTTTCGCTGCGACCTGACAGAAAATAATCGCTTGTATTGTCTTTTTTGTGTTTAATTACCCAGAATACAATCCCTATAAGGCATGAAAAAAATAAGATCAGAACGATCCAGTCTAATGTAGCCATAATAATTACTTTTTGATATTGTTGATAATTACGCTATATGAAAAGTGAAAATAACTCTGGTTAATGGGGAAACTCCAAATTCAAAGAAAAACTTTTGTAAACTATGATTTGTACTCAACAAATTTATAAAAATTAATTTAAATGTAAGGATTACACTTAAAAAAATCTTGGAACACCTTAAAGTAATTAGTTTTGCTAGTAAAACCCCTGCTGTCAGCAGTGCTGACATCTCCCCTAAAGGGGAGCTAATTCTGTGATATTTAGATGAATCACACTGGGTTGCAGAGGATTTTTCCCTCCTTTGGGGGAATAAAAAGGGGGTTTCAAGGGCAATAAGCAGATCCTTACTTCCACTCCTCGAGTGAGGATTTAATAAAATCTATAATTCTCTGATTTTCCTCTTTCCCATTACCGGTAATCTTCATTGGCTCACCAAATTTTATATGGATCTGTTTATGATGATCAAGAGGGCCAAGTTCCTTTATCAGCTTTCCATTGTCCCAGAAATCTGTCTTTAATGCTATCGGGACAACTTCAACGCCTGCTTTCTTTGCCAGTTTCACCCCGAGTGAATTAAATTCCTCAGGCTTGAATTCAACACTTCTTGTGCTCTGCGGAAAAATGACAATTGAAATCCCATTATTTAACAGATCAACACCACCATTCATAACTGCTTCAAGATCTTTCCGGGGATCAGTTCTTCCGACCACAACAGGATTTCTCGACCTCATTACATCACCAAATAGCGGATGCTTTACCAGACTCTCCTTTACAACAAATGTGAGTTCCTTATGTGGACCTATTATTGAAGGTAAGATCATGGTTTCGAGAGTGCTCATGTGATTGCTGATGAAAAGAACTGAACCTGGAGATCGTGTTATATTTTCCATGCCTGTGATGTGGAATATTCCGCCTGTCTTTTCAATTAACCTTAGAATCTCAAATGAAGAATCAGTCCAGGCTTTGGTATTATAGACTTTCCTGATAGCTTCTTTCCTTGTTCGCAGAACCACAGAAGCATATTTTAATGTAAAGTATATCCTGCTGTCAAGTCGAATTTTGTCTACGATCGATAAAGTTTTCTTTTCCGGAGAATAGTAATTATTGGAGTCAAAATAACCCTTCTGCATAGAAATCATGTATTAAGCCCATTCTCAAATTCTCAAATTCTCACATCTTCAAATTATAAATGGTAAAGTTAACTCTCATTTCCAATTTTAAAAGCTAAAAGATGCCTGACCAAACCTGAATAATATTCGAGTTCTGATTATTCTTACTTATCAAAAAAAATTAAGGATAAGCCATGTCGCAGAAAGGGCAATTAGCAGTACAGTTGCTAGCCATCCTATAATGTTTGTCAGGGGCTTATTAATATGAACCCCCATGATTTTCTTGTTATTGACGAGAATTATCATGCAAATAAGTACAACAGGAAGAAGGATACCATTCAAAACCTGTGACCATAAAGATATTTTGATAAGTGGGGCTTTCGGAATAAGGATTATTATTGCTGAAATTACCAGGATCCCTGTATATAAACTAAAAAACTCTTTTGCTTCGTTCCATTTTTTATCTATACCTGCTTCAAACCCGAAGGCTTCACAAACATAAAAAGCAGTTGCCAAAGGAAGAATTGTAGCCGAGAAGATCGAAGCAATAAAAAGACCAAAAGCGAATACCTGGGAAGCCAGTCCGCCAGCCAGCGGTTTAAGAGCCAGAGCAGCATCCTTAGCTTCTTCAATATGGATGCCATTTTCATGAAGAGTTGAAGCACAAGCAACGATAATAAAAAATGCAACAACAACAGTTGCGACACACCCGACAACAATATCTATCAATGTATAGTTGTAATTCTTCATTTTAAGCCCTTTTTCTATAACCGATGACTGCATGTAGAATTGCATCCATGGGGCAATAGTTGTTCCTATTATTCCAATCACCATTGCAAGACCTTGGGTGCTCACATCCATCTTTGGATGTATAATTGACGATCCTATCTCCTCCCAGTGAGGTTTGCCCATCATTGCTGAAATTACGTATGTAAGTAGTGAAACACTGAATATCAGAAAGATACGCTCTGCTATCTTGTAATTCCCTTTTACAACAAGTATCCAGACCATAAATGCAACAACCGGGACGGAGAGATATTTGGATATACCAAAAACCTCCATACTGCCTGCCACTCCTGCAAATTCAGTGGTTGTGTTTCCAATATCAGCAAAAAGAAGTCCGATGAATATGAAGAAAGTCACTTTTACTCCTGCATTTTCGCGGATCAGATCAGCCAAACCTTTTCCTGTCACGATTCCCATCCTGGCATTCATCTCCTGAATGATTAAAAGGAGAACAAATGATGGTATCAATGTCCATATAAGGCCATAACCATACATAGCGCCAGCTACGGAGTAGGTTGTAATCCCTCCCGCATCATTATCGACACTGCCGGTTATAATCCCCGGACCGAGTATTGCAAAAAAGATTGCTGCCTGTCTGAGAAGTCTTTTTACATTGAACTTTGACCCCCGCATTTCTCTGACTTTTATCTTTTATTTGTCCTCCGTTTACGAATAAGGTCTTCAATAACATCATCAATAACAACCATACCCTGTAAACGATAGTCCTGATCAACAACCGGTACAGCCAGTAGATTGTATTTGGAGACTATCCTGGCTATTGCGCCAACTTTCTGCTCATCGAAAAGGTAAACAGGCTCAGACTTCATTAGCTGACTCATATTCACAGTTGGCTCTGAAACAACAAGATCGCGTAAATTAAACATTCCGATCAGCTCATCGTTTGACTCAACTACGAACATATTGTAAAGTTCTGCAGACTCGGGTTTTCTCGCTCTCAGTTCAACAAGTACTTCCGCTACTGTCATTGTGGCACTAAAAGAAAGAAAATCAGTAGTCATAATGCTTCCTACACGGTCATCGTCATATTCCAGCAGGTCCCTTACCTCCTGTGAAGATTCTTTATCCATCTCCTTTAATAACATCTCAGCCTTATCATCTTCGAGTTCATCGAGTATGTCAGCGACCTCATCGGCGGGCATCTTTTCAAGTACATCGGCGGCCTTGTTTACAGGAAGGTTTTCAAGAATATGTATTTGCGCATTTGGTTCAAGTTCCTCAAGAACATATGCAGCTTTTTCTTCATCGAGGGATGCAAATACTGACATACTCGATTTTTTACCCAACTCTTCAAGAATATCAGCTATATCCGATGGGTGAAGAGTATGAAGTTTTGCATAACTCTTTGAAAGTCTTATATTAAGATTTGAATGGTCGATAGCCTGAACATCATCCCAAAGGATGAATTTCGCAGGTATATTTATTTTGAAAATGGAGAGTAATCTCTTTATCGGTGATGCTATTCCAATTCTGCGCAAGAGTCCTTCAATCCCGATATCAACAGCAATGGCGAATGTTCCTGCAGGCAGAGTAGCAAGCCTCACATCATTAACCCTTACAAGCTTGCGACCATTCATATCCACTATTTGCTTGTCGAGAATAGTTTCAACGAGCAAAAGTCCATTATTAACCTCCTCCGTGCCAAGCTCAATCAGTTCGGTACAGGTCACATTAAGAACTTCTCTTGCTTTCGTAACAATAAAACTTTTAAAGGAATAAACCCTGATTTCCTTTTTTATCCTGAGCCTGATGCCGGTTACGAGTTGCTGGTTCGGGTCACTGTTTCCCGAAGGCATTGTGTTAACAAGTAAATCCTTAATTATTCCAATTGCGTCACCATCGGCGCCAAATGCTTCTTTACCGATTATTCCGCTTAAATAAAACGTTGTGAGTGATGTCATAGTCACCTCCTTGCTTTTACTGATAAAGAAGGAAGTTACCTAAAGTACCGGTTAGCCTCCTAGATCAGGGTTAAGATTAATATATTCGCCGGGTCGTCGTCCATTAAATTCTTAAAATTGATTTCGCGAACAAAAGTAAATTTTTCTTTTAAATTATAGTATGTATATGTGCTTAATTTATTTTTATATTAACCTAAAAGAACAGTATTTCTTCTGTTTTATTCTTTTTTTGTTAAATTTGGACTCGATTATAACATCATTTAATCTATATAGTGGGAATTTTAAAAGAGAAACTTTCAGGTTATGATGCCCCTCAGAAAGCAATGCGGGCCGGCATCTACCCCTATTTCAGGGCAATAGAATCCGAACAGGATACAGTAGTAATCATTAACGGCAAAAAGGTTCTGATGTTCGGCTCGAACAGCTACCTTGGGCTCACAAACCATCCAAAAGTTAAGGCCGCTGCAAAAGCTGCAATTGACAAATATGGTACCGGGTGTGCCGGTTCAAGATTCCTTAACGGGACACTTGATATCCATATTGAACTGGAAAACAAGTTAGCCCAACTGGTAAATAAAGATGCTGCATTATGTTACAGCACAGGCTTCCAGGTAAATCTTGGAGTTGTGTCATTACTTGCAGGACGCCATGATTATCTCCTCCTCGACGAACTCGACCATGCTTCAATAATTGAAGGGAGCAGGCTTTCTTTCTCTAAAGTGCTTAAGTTTGCCCATAATGATATGGATGCACTCAGAAATAAATTAAAATTATGCCATAAAGACCGCATAAAACTTATAGTTGTTGATGGAATTTTTTCCATGGAGGGCGATTTGATTAATTTGCCTGAAGTAGTAAAACTTGCTGAGCATTATGGTGCGTCAATTATGGTTGATGATGCTCATTCACTTGGAGTCCTCGGAAAAAACGGATCGGGTACAGCCTCTTATTTCGGTCTGACTGATAAAGTCGATCTCATAATGGGTACCTTCTCCAAATCATTTGCTTCTCTTGGAGGATTTATCGCTTCTGATAAAGAGGTTATAAATTACATCAAACATAATTCAAGGTCGCTGATATTCAGTGCCAGCATGACTCCTGCGTCAGCTGCTTCTGTGCTTGCCGCTATAGAAATAATGGAAAATGAGCCTGAAAGAATTAAGCATTTGTGGGATATGACTGCAATAGCTCTTAATGGTTTTAAATCAGCAGGTTTCGACACAGGTAAATCCGAAACACCAATCATTCCTCTTTTTATCAGGGACGACATAAAAGCATTACAGTTGACACAGAATCTGCTTGCAGAAGGAGTTTTTGTGAATCCGGTTGTATCGCCGGCTGTACCTAAAAAGGATTGCCTGATCAGATATTCTCTTATGGCAACCCATACAAAGGAACAGGTTGAAATTTCAATTGAAAAAATAACGAAAGCAGCAAAAGCACTGGGTATATTATAGTAAACCATATTCTTTAAGGTATTTTTTTTGTTACACATTTATAAATGCCACCCTGCCCCCCTTCAGGGGGGTTGGGTGGCAAAAAACACATATGAAAAAAGTCATTCTTATAACGGGAATCTCATCAGGTTTTGGTAAGCAAACAGCAGAACTTCTGGCAGCAGAAGAACACACTGTTTATGGGACGGTCAGAAGAGATGTAGAAATCAGCTCTGCGATAACCGGATTAAAACTCGACCTCACAAATAGTGATTCTATCCGGCAGGCTGTGCAAACAATCCTGCAAAAAGAGGGAAGAATTGATGTCCTGATAAATAATGCCGGCATGCATACGGGAGGACCAATAGAAACTTCACCGATGGAAAACATAAAACTCCAGATGGATACTAATTTCCTCGGGATGGTAAATCTTACAAGAGAAGTATTGCCTGTAATGAGGAAACAGGGTGGTGGCACAATTATTAATTTCAGTTCAATAGGCGGATTAATGGGTTTGCCCTTCCAGGCATTCTACTCTGCGGGTAAATTTGCCATTGAGGGTTTCAGTGAGGCGCTCAGAATGGAAGTCAGACACTTTAATATAAAAATTGTACTTATTAACCCGGGTGATTTTCATACTAATAACTCTGCCAACCGGAGGAATTTCCTGGCACCGACTGATACCAATGATCCTTATCATGAACAATATTTAAAAACCATGGCTATAATTGAAAAAGATGAAGGCAACGGATGGGAACCGATAGTTCTAGCCAGGAAGCTTGTCAGGATTGTTGAGTGCAAAAATCCGCGTCAGAGATATATTATTGCCTCATTCGAGCAAAAGTTGGCAGTGGCTCTTAAATACATTTTGCCTGGGAAACTATTCAGAATGATCCTGGAAGATCACTATAAAATCAAATAACATATTTGAATACTTATTTTTTTTAACCACGGAGGTCACGGAGTTGCACGTAGTCAGATGCTCCCTATCTCCCATTTTTCCATTCTTCCATTACACAATTGTGCCTTTAGTACGATTTATAATCCGTCTCCATCACATTAAGTGTCTGTGGTATCCACACTGTGTAGCGTGAATCTTCACCCCATGTATTGCCGGCTGATGCAAAGTCACAAAAATTAATCTGTAAAGGATTACGGAATTCACCTTCGAGGTCGGTACCAAGAACCAACGGAGCCGTAAATGACATCCACATACTGGCAGATTTTTTTATGGACGGGATCAGGTTAACTTTCCCGTTTTTAGCTATTACAACCGCTGATTCGCAAATAAACCCGTCGCCAAACCGGATATCGCGGGCTAAAACAACAGGACCCCTTACAATTGCCTGATAACCATTTAGAGTTACTAACCTCCCAGTAAGATCCAACTTCAAAACTACCTTATCAGCCTTATACCAGATACGTTTTATTTTCTTATATGTTCCTGCAGTTATTCCGGATATTTCAATCCCGTTGACACTAATTACTGTATTTTCACTCCATGACGGGATACGAAAAGCAATCGTAAAACTCTCGGGTATTTCAGGATTGATGTTTATCTCAACTTTGTCAGAGACAGGATAATCTGATTTCTGATTAATGTTAACCGTATTATTTTGGTTAATCGGGATAACTGATTCATTTTGTCCATACATATTAATAAAAATCTCATTCTGCGCCCCCATCTCTGCAAAGCGTGGCAGCATCATGAACGCCCTTGGACCGTTGGCATTACAGCAATTGATGTGCATACCGCATTGCTCTTCACCAGCATGTCTTATCCCGCCTAACGGGCTATACTTGGCAATCTGTGACCCGTCACCCTTCATGGAAGCCATAAGAGCATTATAAGTCGATTTTTCAATCTGATCAGCATACATCGGGTTTTCAGTTAACCTTAAAAGATTAAAACACAGTTTCATCCAGGTCATGGTTACACAGGTCTCCATAGTATGATATGTAGGTTCCGTCTGATACCTGGCACCTTGATAAAAACATTCAAAAGCTGTTCCTGAACCTGCAATATTTATCTCACTCCCAATAATATTCTTAACAGCCATCTCCACAGCTTTCAGGTATGTTGGCTCCCCGGTTATGCGGTATAATTCAAGAAGTCCCTCATAGCATGACATCATCTCATAAGCTTTTTGCCCGTTTTCGTACGACCACCATATTGACGGGTGCGGAAATCTTTCTGAAACCGGTGTGCCTGCCAGTGCACTGCTGATGAGCTTTGGACCATCTTGCGTTTCCCATTGTTCAACTATATATTTTGCAAAATCGAGATACCTCTTATCCCCTGTCCTTCTATAGAGATATACCATTGGTTCAAGAATAGAGCAGCTAGGCATTCCGCGATAATTGCCTGTTTTTACAATATTCACTTTCCCAGGTCCGACCTGGCTGAGCAGATTGTCGGCCAACTTGCAAGAACCATTTAGTGCAGCTTTGTCACCTGTCAGGTCATAGTATGCAAGCAACCCAAGCAAGGTATATTTTCTGCCCCAGATATCCCATTGCTGAAGCTGTGCACTATCGGTGTAATTACCTATGTAACCTGATGGCATCTGTGTAGCAAGTAATTGATTTACTGCTTTTTGTATGATCGTAAGCATTTCAGGATCTCGGTTATAATCATAAGAAGCTATTGCAGATTGGATCCATTTCCCCCAGAATTCGCTTTGCCATAAATGGGTTTCATTCTTGTGCCGGAATGGTTCAACCAACTGATCAACATCCTGGCTTTTAATCCGTTTCTTTATAACCAGATTTAATTTTTCCCCAAGGTAGCCTTCAATTTTAATTGAATTGGGAGAGTAAGAGAAGATCTTATCCGAAACAGTATTTACAATCTCTGGTTTTGTTTCAGGTCTCTGTCCTGGAAGAAATGAAGTTGTATATAAAAATAAATATGTAATAAATAATTTTTTCATGTTGTTTTGTTATATCTAATAATTTGATGCTCAAAGTTAATTCCGTTGGAAAACAATTCCTTAAATCATTTGTTAAAGTTATGAATTATATAATCTGACAAATTTAATATCATGGAAATTACATTCGGCGAAGGCAAAGTTGTAACTGCTCATTCTCACGGACATATAATAAAAACCGATCAACCTGTACATAGCGGTGGTCAAGACTCAGACCCTTCGCCTTATGAACTATTCCTGGCTTCGATTGGAACCTGCGCCGGAATCTACGTAAAATCATTTTGTGAAAATCGACATATCCCGACTGATAACATTAAAATAATTCAGACTGCTGAATTCGATGAAGAATCGGGATTGCCAGTCAATATAAAGCTAGATATTAAACTGCCTTCGGACTTTCCGGAAAAATATAAAGAAGCAGTAATCTCGGTAGCAGAATTATGTAAGGTTAAAAAGACTATGGCTTCTCCGCCTGTCTTTGAAGTTATTACCTCTGCTTTATAATTTGCCCCCCAACCCGGATGCCAGTTGGCGTCTATATTATCATTACGCTAGATATATATTGATCATCTGTTCATAAAGCTCCTGTTTACCGCTTCTTGTTTCAGGTTCTCCAAGCTCAGATGCAATATCTCTCAACTTAGCAAGGGTGAGTTTGCCTTTTTCAAAATCTTTCCCGGCTCCCTTATCAAACGATTCATATCTTTTCTTTCTCATCTTAAGGTAGTCACTGTTTTTCAGGATTTTATCAGCAATGACGAGAGCCCTTGCAAATGTATCCATACCGCTTACGTGTGCGATGAAAAGATCTTCAATATCTGTCGAATTACGCCTTACTTTAGCATCGAAATTGATGCCTCCCGTTGAAAATCCGCCAGATTGTAATATAACCATCATGGCTTCAGTTATCTCATAAATATTTGTTGGGAATTCATCGGTATCCCAGCCGTTCTGGTAATCACCTTTATTGGCATCAATGCTTCCTAGAAGTCCTGCATCTGCTGCAACTTGAAGCTCATGATGGAAAGTATGGCCCGCAAGAGTGGCATGGTTGACCTCAATATTAAGTTTGAAATCTTTATCCAGGCCATGCTGACGCAGGAAACCGATTATTGTAGCTACATCAAAATCGTATTGATGTTTTGTGGGTTCCATCGGTTTTGGTTCTACAAGGAATGTCCCTTTGAAACCTATTTTTCTGCCATAATCACGTGCCATGGAGAGCATCATTCCCATATGTTCCAGCTCTCTTTTCATATTCGTGTTGTGAAGGCTCATATAACCTTCCCTTCCGCCCCAGAATACATAGTTTTCTCCACCTAAGGCAACAGTTGCAGCAATCGCATTCTTCAGCTGCACAGCTGCATTTGCCACAACGGTAAAATCAGGATTTGTGGCAGCCCCATTCATATACCTCGGGTTCGAAAAGAGATTTGCGGTTCCCCAAAGCAGTCTGACTCCGGTCTGTTCCTGCATCTTTTTCATAACCGGGACAATCTTTTCGAGTCGTTTTTCGATTTCGAAGACTGTTCCATCTCCGACAATATCAGTATCGTGAAAACAATAATAACCGGCACCAATTTTGGTGAAAAACTCAAATGCAGCGTCGAGCCGTTGCTTGTTCTTACTATCAATATTTGTCACATCATCCCATGGATAAATCCTCGTGGCTTTCCCAAACGGATCTGAACCATCACCACAGAAGGAGTGCCAATAAGCAATCGCAAAACGAAGATGGTCTTTCATCTGTTTGCCACCCACTTCCTCTTCAGGATTATACCATCTGAATGCCAGAGGATTTTTCGATTTTTTACCCTCGTATTCAATCTTCCCTACTCCGGGATATGCCTCTTTTTTTGCTTTGTAAATCATAATAAATATGTTTATGTAAAATTATTTAAAAAAACCGTTAACCGCAAAGGTCGCAAAGTTTGTGCAAAGCACGTAAAGAAAAATTAAATATTTAAAGTCCGGAGAGCAATTCCTTCCACTTTAAATATGCCTTTTCATAGTCACCTGATCTTAACTTATCAGGTTCTGTAACACCAACAGCTGTAAGTCCTTTAAATGCCTCCTTTTCAGATTTGTAATAACCGCAACCAATACCGGCGCCTCTTGCAGAGCCTATTGATCCATCAGTATTATAAAGATGTATTACAGTTCCGGTTACGCATGATAAGACCTCCCGGAAAACCTTGCTAAGGAACATATTGGCTTCCCCGGCTCTTACCACCAGGGGATCAATTCCGACTTCCTTCATAATATCCAGACCATACCTGAATGAAAATGCAATTCCCTCCTGTGCTGCTCTGAACATATTGGCATTGGTGTGAATATTAAAGTTTAATCCTGTAATCCTAGCCCCTGTATCTTTATTGCCAAGCATTCTTTCAGCCCCGTTGCCAAAGGGCAGTATACATAATCCATCCGATCCGGGAGCAACTTTTGCAGCCATATTGTTCATATCATTATAAGACAGGTTACTGCTACTATTCCGCCTCAGCCACGAATTGAGTATCCCTGTTCCGTTAATGCACAAAAGCACACCCAGCCTGGTTTGTGAATGATTGTGATTTACGTGTAAAAATGTATTTACCCTTGAAAGATCATCATATTTCTTCTTATCAGTGACACCATAAATTACACCTGATGTACCTGCTGTTGCAGCAACTTCACCCGGGTTGAGAACATTCAGTGAAAGGGCATTGTTTGGCTGGTCACCTGCCCTGTATGAAACAGGGATTCCTTCCGGTAATCCCAATTCCTTCGCTGAAGATTTCAGAAGCAGTCCGCTTATTGAGAATGACGGGGCAGCTTCGGGTAAAAGACCGGAACTGAAACCATAAAATCTCATTAATTCTTTCGATACTTTGTTCAGGGAAAAATCCCAGAAAATACCTTCTGAAAGTCCGGTAAATGAGGTACTTATTTCTCCGGTTAGTCTTAATGCAATGTAATCACCCGGCAACATTACTTTGTGTATCCTGGAAAACAGTTCCGGCTCATGCTCCTTGACCCAGGCAAGTTTTGAAGCAGTAAAATTCCCCGGAGAATTAAGAAGATGAGAAAGGCAGTAATCCTTACCTAACGAGTTCAACGCTTTTTCACCATATCCGACTGCCCTGCTGTCGCACCATATGATGGAGTGACGAAGTACTTTATTGTTTTTATCAACGGCGACAAGTCCGTGCATCTGATAAGAAATACCAATAGCACCAATTTTGTCTTTTTTTTGGCCAAGCTTATGAGTGCATTCATTGATTGCTGCCTTCAGGTTTGACCACCAGATCTCAGTATCCTGCTCAGCCCATCCGGGTTTCAGTGCAATTATTTTCATTTCATCAGAAGGGGAAAAAGCTGTTGCTAGGCATTTTCCCGACTCACCATCAATAACCGAAGCCTTAACTGAAGAGCTCCCTAAATCTATTCCCAGTAATAACATATTTTAAGATTTATTTTATGTTGTTCTTATCCGTACTTTTCTAAAGTTACATTCTTTCATATCGCACAATCCGCAGGTGTAGGGATTATATCTGACATTCTTCCCGATACCTATAATACCACTAACCGATTTCACAGGATCCATAAGCGCGGAGTGAGTCAGATGAATATTACAATAATTATCAGGAATAAGCTGAAATAATTTATGCTGCTCTGCTACATCCCAGCCACAATATCCTGGGCTGTACCGGTTAGTAATTTTTTTTCCTGAATCAAGCATTGATTTTTCAAGGTCTGCCTGCATAAGATCTGCCGCTGCCTCAACTATCTCGCTGCCAACAACATCATAAACATAACCTTTTAAAAAATCTCTTTCTTCCATTGCTTTCCTGCTGCGGATTCCAATCTCCTCTCCGGCAGTACAAAGAAAAATTGCGAGAGAATCTGATTTTTTTACCTGACCAAAAACAATTTTTTTTATCTGGAATTTGATTTTATTAATCTCAACCGATTTTGTATCATCATCAAACTGAACATCATTAAAAACTGTGAATTGAGCTTTTATATTGCTAATCTCCTTAAATTCTGCCAGTGTTTCTTCGATCAGACTTGTGACAAGATTGCGGTCATCTCCCTCTTTATACCCTAATACAGTCTCAATCCCGGAAGAGCTTAGTTTCAAATCCTTAAATTCAATATTTAATGTCTTGGTTATCATACTTTTTCAGTCACCTTATTGTTTCTTTTTTCCAAGGCCCGATTCCGTTACAATTCTCTGAACTATTGATTCCCAGCTTAATGTCATAATATGTATGCCATTTATCCCCTGTTTCCGCTTTACAGAGTCAATCACCTCAAGTGCTATCTGAACTCCTTCTTCGGAAGCAGATTCTCCAGCTTTTTCCATTCTATTCATGATTTTTTCAGGCATAGTGACACCCGGGACATTCGCATGAAGATACTGTGCAATTTTTAAGCTTTTAAGTGGTGCAACACCTATCAGGATAAATACCTTATTCAGAATATTTCTTTTGTCAAGTTGTTCAAGCCACAAGTCAAGCCTTTCCGGCTCAAAAACAAGGTTAGTCTGGAAAAACTGGGCTCCCGCATTGACCTTTTTGTGATCCTTAATTGCCTGTAACACAGGATCTGATGCAAAAGGAGAAGTTGCAGCCCCCAGAAACAATTCAGGAGGATTCTTGAAAGTTCTCCCGTCCAGATAGACTCCATCATCTCTCATTTTCCGGAGTATCCAAAGCATTTGTACAGAATCAATGTCAAGTATATTCAGGTTACTTGTAGGAGATGGGCCTATCACCGAATTATCTCCCGTTATACAAAGAATATTTTTAATTCCTATGGCATTTGCTCCGATAATAGTCGATTGCAGACCGGTCCTTGTTGTGTCGCGGGCAGCAATCTGAAATACAGGTTCGGATTCCTGATCGATAGCTACCTTACAACATGCAATGCTTGACATTTTAGGTCGTGCAGAAGAGGAATCTGTAAAATTGATTGCTGTTACATAAGGCTTCACTGACACGATGTCTCTGATAAGTTTATTTGTTCCTGCACCAAGGGGCGGTGTCACTTCGGTAGCTACAACAAATTCACCTTCACGAAATCGTCTTTCAAGGTCAGAGACAGGTTCTCCGGGAGGCGCTGCATGATATTCAGAATCACCGTGCCACCATTCGGGCTGCCGGATAGTTTTGAAAACACTATCCCATATCTCAGATGTTTTTTCTCCGTTCCTTGATACAATTCCTCCAATGAACTTTCCTGTACCGACCTTTCTGATCTGACGGATTACATCACCCCACGTCTCAGTTCCAACTTTATTCCAATCGAGGGGTGGCAGTACCTCGAGAAGTGTCTCCTCACGTCCGGTCTTTAATGCTCTTTTATAAATAGTGTACCAGATACACCTGCGTGTTTCGTCGACATAACAATTTCTTTCAGGGGTTATTCCTCCACAAGGGCCATTTCTCATTCCTTTAGGACATTCCATCGGGCAAATCAATGCTGTTTCCTGGAGAAGACAATTACCACACATACGGCACCCAAACAGAGGTCCCTTTACGCAAATCTCAACCTTTGCAAGAAGTCGTTTGCCAAAAGATTCTTTTTTAAACGGGAAAAAAGCTGGCTGCCATCTGCGGGCAGGTTTAATACCTGACATATTTTGATTTTGAACTAAAGCTAAAAATTATCAATGAGTTACTTGCGGTTTTGAAAATACTCTACAAACCTGACAGCAAAATCGTCTTTTCCTAAAACCAGGTCAGAAGCCCTTACTGCGGCAGTTATTTTTTCCGGATTAGCTATCGGACATGTCAGGCCATTAAGAATCGCCAAAGACATAAATACCGAGTTAAGATCATCCCTTCCTGGCAAGCCGAAAGAGATATTGCTTGCGCCCATGGTTATGTTGAGTCCAAGTTTCTGATGAATAAGCCTGATAGTTTCAAGAGTTACAACACAGGCTTTTGAGTCAGCGCTGACTGCCATTGCCAGAGGATCAATTATCACATCCTCCTCTTTAATTCCGGCTTTAACAGCCCTTTCAAGAATCTTTTCAGCTATAGCCAATCTTTTTTCAGGATCATGAGTTATACCGTCGTCATCCATGGTCAACCCTATTATTGCAGCTTCATATTCTTTTGCAATAGAGAGGAGAACTTTCAATGATTTCTCTTCACCATTGACGGAATTGATAAGGCATTTACCACCTGCTACTTTTAATGCTGCTTCAATTGCTTTGGGATTTGGAGAATCCAGACAAAGCGGAATATCAAAACTTCCTATGATCGCCAGAACTGTCTCGGGCAGAAGCTTAACATCATCAACTCCGGGGAAACCTATGTTTACATCAAGAACATCTGCTCCGGCCTTGATTTGACTTTCAGCAAGTTCAAGTACATAATCAAAGTTCCCTTCCTGCAAAGTGGATATAAGTTTTTTTCTCCTTGTGGGATTTATACACTCTCCTATGATAATAACAGGACCGTTAGTATCAATAATTACGTCATTGGTTTTTCCCCGGAGTATTGTCTTCATAATAAAATTGTTCTTCAGCTAAGAAGCAAGTTGCTTCAGATAATTGACTGCTCCCTGAGGATCGGGAGAATAAAAATCTGCACCGATTTTATCGCAATATTCCCTGGTTACAGGAGCACCGCCGATAAGAATTTTCGATGCGGAAAACTTTTCCTTTACAGCCATCACAATTTTTTTCATATTTTCCATTGTGGTGGTAAGTAACGCTGATAAACCAACAATTGCATCGGGATGTTCATCCAAGGCTTTCAGGAATTTTTCTGCTCCAACATCTACTCCAAGGTCGATCACTTCCCATCCGCCTCCTTCGATCATCATGGCAACAAGGTTTTTTCCAATGTCATGCAGGTCACCTGATACTGTCCCTATAATAAACTTCCCTTTCCTTTTCGTTTCACCCGACTGGAAAAATGGTTTAAGATGCGCCATGGCGCTGTTCATTGCTTTGGCTGACATTAACATCTGCGGAACATAAATCTCTTTTTTGCTGAACTTATTACCAACGTTAGCCATAGCAGGGATGAGAGCATTTTCAAGGATTTCATCGGGTTTTACTCCCTCTTCCAGGGCTCTCTTTGCAAGTTCATCAGCACCATCCTGATCTTTCATATTTGGAGGGTATGGAGATGTTTTATTAATCTTGCCAAATTCAACACATTGTGCTATTCTATTAAGTATTTCATTCATAATATTGCTTTATATATTTTGGCATCTTATTTTTTATGATAATGGATATGGTAATACCTTTCTAATTTAGCACCAAAATAATTCAATATTTTATGTTTGCAGCCAAAATTAAATAATAAATTATGCCCTGCAACCGATTGCGGATTTTTTTAGTCGCTAATGGTAAAATGAGTATTAAATGAAACAGAATTGATAACTACCATTATTTTAATCAATACACTGCTACTATGTTATCTAAAATATCATTATCTTTAAATCTATCATTTATAAGGCGGAGCCCTTGAACCAGGAATCAGTAACCAGAAATAAAATATTATAACTTTTAAATTGATCTATAACTATGAAATCCTTAATTATCCTTATGCTAAGTAGTTTATTAAATATCGTTTCAGCACAGAACACTCCGGTAGGAATATTCCAGGCAAATTCCGATATTGGAAATCCTAAAAAAGCCGGTTCAGCAATAAATAATCAGGCTGATCAGAGCTACACTTTGAAGGGAGGCGGGTATAACATCTGGTTTGAGAGAGATGAATTCCACTATTTATTCAATAAAATAAAAGGTGATTTTATCCTGACTGCAAATTTCGAATTTTTGGGAAAAGGTACTAACCCGCATAGGAAATCAGGATGGATGGTGCGGGAAACAACAGATGAAAAAGCATCTCATATTTCTGCAACACTTCATGGCAGCGGATTAACTGTTCTTCAATGGAGAGTATCAGCAGGAGCTGCAATGAGGGATCCTCAGGATGAGATATTTGCAAAGGATTCATCTTTTAATGTTATCCAGATTGAAAGAGCCGGAAAGAATATAATAATGAGGGCTGCACACAACGGCAAACCGCTTGAGACAATAGGCTCTCATGTAATGGAAAATATGCCGGATGAAGTTCTGGTGGGACCGTTCATCTGTTCACACGATTCCGATATAGTGGAAGCGGTAAAAGTATGGAATGTCAGGATTGACCAGCCTGTTGCTGAAAACTATGATCCCGGAAAATCCGGATATTTAGGTTGCAGGATGGAGACCATGAATATATCGGATGGAAAAAGAAAAGTTATTTTCGAAAAACCCGGCAGGTTTGAAGCGCCAAACTGGATGCCTGACGGCAAAAAACTTCTTTTCAATATGGACGGTTCGTTGTTTAAAATTCCTGTCGATGGCGGTGAGCTTGAAAAACTTAATACTGATTTTGCCAATAATATCAATAATGACCATGGTATCTCATTTAATGGTAAGCTGCTTGCTATAAGTAATTCACGCCAGGGGTTACCAGGTGGAGGCTCAACTGTTTATGTTCTCCCTCTTGAAGGCGGTGTTCCTAAATTGATTACTGAGAATACTCCTTCATACTGGCACGGATGGTCACCCAATAACAAAGAAGTAGTGTATGTTGCGATTCGTAACGGCAAGACTGTTTATAATATCTACAGGAATTCAATAGAGGGAGGAAAAGAGGTCGCATTAACTGACATTAAAGCCGGCGAACATGTTGACGGCTGCGAATATTCACCTGACGGAAATTACATCTATTATAATGGACATTATTCAGGTACAATGCAAATATGGCGCATAAAACCTGATGGAACAGGCAGGGAACAATTAACATTTGACAATTATAATAACTGGTTCCCACATATCTCCCCTGATGGAAAATGGATGGTAATCATTTCTTTCCCTCCTGATATCGACCCGAACAGCCACCCGTCATATAAACGTTGTATGTTAAGAATTTTGCCGGTTGCTGGCGGAGAACCACGGGTATTGGCATACCTGTACGGCGGACAGGGAACTATTAATGTTCCTTCCTGGTCACCCGACAGTAAACAGATTGCATTTGTCAGTAATTCAGGGAAATAAGCGTAGGGTCATGCCATGGGATGACCTTAATTTATAACATAATTTTTTACAAGTATTTCTCCATAAACTGTTTCGAGGAATGGTTTGCTATTTTTCAACCCTACATTTCCAAAGCCGGTTTCTGTTGAAATAAAACTTGTAAAGTCACCTATCCTTGAATTTATGAACATCTCCTGTGTAACAGCATCATATCTTACACCAGTCAACCCCTGCAGCATACCATAACTCGACATAGCCCTGGCATACCAGTGTCCACATTCATATTCATCAAATGGATTTCTGATTCTGCCATCATATCTGCTTCGACAGGCACGAACTATATCAAGCGCTTTTGCTGTTTCACCAATCATCAGCAGGTGAGAGGCTACCTGGTATTCTATGCCGGTCCAGACTTCATTACTGTAAACGAAAGGCAGGGAAAGCAT
>Ga0182027_10003815_pt1 | contig 23663 bp, 25 predicted proteins | sample 712E1DmetaG_FD_121300 | JGI IMG/M metagenome (GOLD analysis project Ga0182027, IMG submission 121300) | Permafrost microbial communities from Stordalen Mire, Sweden - 712E1D metaG (Illumina Assembly) | ecosystem: Environmental > Terrestrial > Soil > Wetlands > Permafrost | place: Sweden... | reverse complement strand
TAAAGCAAATAATATTTATTTGTAACTTGCATTGATAAACAAGTCGAATAAAACTCTGCAAAATAGAAACGGATAAAAATGAACCTCAGAAATTAAATTTATCCTATGCAAAAACATGTCAACCTATTTAGCTTTGTGAAAGTTTGCTGTCTTGTAACTTACCTTCTCAGTATTCCTCTAGTAATCTTTTCTCAAACAAATCTTGTAAAGGGAGTTGTTAAAGATGAACAATCGCTGAAAACAATTCCTGGGGTTAATATTAAAATATATGGAACAAAAACAGGAACTTTTACAGATAACTCAGGAAACTTTTTTCTAAAAATTAACAAACTGCCCTCAACCTTAGTTATTACCTGTGTCGGCTATGAGACGGGATATTATGAAATGAAATATCTTTCTAAATCGCCGATAGAGTTTTTACTAAGTCCTAAGTCATATCAACTCCAGGAGATTGAAGTAAATTCAAAAAAAAACTCATTTCTCTTTAAAGAGAAAAACTACTCTGTTCTTGATTATGAATTAATGGGTGGTGATATACTGTTACTTGTTTTTCGTTATCAGTTGAAACGATCTGAGCTCGTATTACTTACCCAAAACGGTGACACCCTGGCGATTTCAAAATTACCGAAAGTCCTTCCTGCTTCACTTTATAAAGATTTCCTTTCAAAGGTTCATTATTTTACGAAATCGAATGATGCCTATCAGTGCTATTACAATGAACCCGGAAAAAGCATTGAATTTTTATATAAAACTAAGGTGGATAGTTTAATGAACCATGTTGAACCATTTATTTTCAGGATGTCAGACCGATTGTATTTCCAGGAAAGCCTGGCTAATGGCTTTGGAACCGCAATTGGATTCTACGGGCAGGGTGCCGGTAAAAAATATATACGGCAATGCTTTAATGAAAAGAAAGCATCAGAGTTTAGGGATGATCAGAAATTTTATGTATCCTGGAATAATTTCGCGAAAAATGGGCGTTATGATGAATACGAAGCAAGGGCCCATCAGATTGAATATTTTAATATGATCTATCCGGTGATAAAAATTGGAGAAAACAATATTGCTTTTTTTAATTTTTCAAGTGAAGAAATAGAGATGATGAATGAGAATGGTGAAATTATCAGAACTGTCCCGATAACTTTCCAGTTAAAAACAGATTCAGGCTGGCGTTGGGGAAATACCATCCTGACAGATGATTATAACCATAATGTTTACGCGGTATTCCTGAGAAACGGAATGGTAAAGGTCCGTAAGATAGATCTTGAAACAGGGAAATTGGATAAAGGAACCGTATTGTCTTTCCCCTTTCCATTAAAAATTGAAATCTATCAGGGAGAAGTTTATTTTCTCAATAAGGATGAGGGAACCGATGAGAAATGGAATCTTTGTAAATGCTCTCTCTGATTCAACTTAAAAAATAATACCCACCCGAATATCTGCCTGAAAAATTTTAACTTACATGCGGTTAAAGAGAATATAACCTGCTAATATTCTGAATCTATTTCCGCTACGAGGCATAATAATGAGTGCTGAATTCAATTAATAATGGCAGAAAATGAGTAATGAATAATTACACAATTGACGAATTATTGAATTATTTGTTACTCATTAAGAAAAACTTAAATGTTCCTGATTTAACTAGAATCACCTTACTTAACAGGAAATACGATATCCGTTTCGACTTTCATCGGGTCTTTCTCCGTCATCGGGTCTGTCACATAGATTTCCCAGGGTCCGCCTGCTATCACTTTTCCGCTTTCCTTACAATACTGGTGGAGCGCATTATATACGGGACCTGTTTTATCGTAAGGTCCAAAGTAGTATGCAATTACTGCGTTTCCTGCAGGGATTACCTGAGCACGCACTCTTCCTTTTCCTTTTGCAAATTTAGTAACCGGGATTCCCATATCAAACACGGAAAACATCGTTACCGTATCATACTTGATATAAATGGCAAAAGGATGCTCAATACAATTGATCTTATTTTCTTTCGAAAATTTACCGATCTCCATGAACCCCTTGGTAAACACCTTTTCATAAGTTTTAGGTACTGCGCTGTCGCGGATCAGCAATACAGTTTGTTCAGGCATCATTCTCTCCTCGATTTTTGGCCAGTTTCTGCGTGATTCCACAACTTTTTTAAGTTTAGCAAGTCCTTTATCAAATTCAGGGTCCATCATCTTTGCCATAAAAAGACCCATGTAACGTGAAATCGGGTTATAGCCGAGATTTCCTTCATCGGTCCAGGAGACCTTGGCAGAATCACCCTTTGCTTCAATGCTCACCTTGCCTTTTGAGTTGTATTTTCCTTTCTGGAAGGACAAGTCGTAGCCCACCAGTTCACCAGGAATAAGCTGGGTAAGCGTCATTTGTCCATTCCCGATAACCTTGCCATCCCATTTTCTCATGGTACCCACTTGTCCATCGGGACCAATTAGTTCAAATACAGCTGTTGAATCTTTCTTTTTTGTCCAGGGAGTCCATATATCCCATTTGTTCAGATTACTGGTGAGATCATAGATAAGAGCCTTATCTCCTTTAATCACTGTACTTCGTTCAACATGGTAAGTCATTGGCAGAAAAAATGCTACGATTACCAATAATATAATGATTATTACAATCGCGAGAAAAATTTTCTTTAATGTTTTCATGGCTCGATGTTTTTTTTACAAATATATTGTAAAAACCATCAAAATAAAATGGAAATAATATAGGAATATCCGGCAGCAATTTTTTGATGTATTTTCCTGGGCTTTTGCTCCACGCTAATCGCAGGAATGCTTTCCTTCTTAACAGATAGCCTGTTATACGGATCGTATTTCCTTGCAAAATATTCGATGCGTTTCTGCATTACGAAATAATAATCCAATTCTGCCATACTTAATATTATTAAGCGTAAATAGCTATCAATTCCTTTATTAATTAAGCAAAATATTTTACTTCCTGACAAAAATATATTAATAATACTCTTATAACAAGGAAATTAAATGATTTTTTTTACTTAATCTTTCCGCGAAAGATGCACCTAAATAATAACTTAATATTATTAAGAAAATAATTAAGCTAAAATTTGCTTAAGTAAATAATTAAGTTTATCTTTGTACGCAGGTTAGTGCATGGATGTTAACAGGCTCATAGAATGCCCGTCATCTGAACCTTATAGAAGATTTTGATTAAAAAGCGTTAATTCCTTATTCTAAAATGAAAAGAGTGTTTTCTTTCTCGGAAAGACCGGTTCTTTTCATCCTCCAATTATTGCCATCTCTTCTCCCGGGTATCGAAAAGGTGATTGCTGTATATTATTCCCCTGATTCTTCGGGTATTACTTATAACCTGATCCGGAAAGACAACGGAGAATATGTTCAGGAGTCCTTCCAGGTATCGGATTCGCCTTCCATATTCAGCCGTTTACGATCTGACAATGCCCCCTATACCTGGTTAAGAAAGGAAGATCTACCCTTTGAAATACGATCTAAAGAGAAAGTTCAATTGGAGATATTCAATGAATTAAATAATAGTATTTTACTAATAAGAATACCGAATAGTTTCGATACAAAAAACGACTTGATTTTTATCTATTTCAATAAGGACCTGAGTAATTTTGGAACCATCCATCCGAACAAGATACTTTCGACCGAAAACAAGACGATAATTGGCCATATCCTGAGAAATTCAATTCTTACTTTCATACAAAATAACCTGAACGATAAAGCGCTTTTCGCAACTATAAATGAAAATACCCGGGCCATGATCAAAGAAAGGAACTTCCTGAGGGATGAATTGGAGATCACACGGGAGAAATACAAAGAAGGCCTGATCAGGTTGAGCAACAGCTATCTTACAGATCTAACCAAAAGCAATGGTGTCATATACAGGCTCTCTGAAGGTGCAATTAAAAAGATCAGGGAATACACCGGAGATATCGGAAACCTGAAACCGATCATTGTTCAGGCCTCCCGGTACGCCGAAACCATGAACCTGGAAGGAACCACCGGTGATATTCTGATTGCTGATATTCATCTTGTTATGGATGAAAAGAAAGAACTCCGTCAAAGAGAAACCATTTTTGAACCTGTCGGGGAGGTTCCGGTTAAATACAATAAAACTTTTTTGCTGCTCGATAAACTGGAAAATGCCGCCATACACGTGAAATCAAAGAATATGCTGTTGACAGGCGCCAATATCGGCCATGAATTCCCCACACCGGTCACTCCTCCTGCCATCACGGATGCATTAAAAAAGCACAAACAAAAGATCCTTTACCTTTTCCATGAATATCCTGATCGCTGGGAAATTATCCGGACTGAATTCAGACCGGTGCAAAACATCCTGAACATTAAACCATTCCGTGAGCAACTTTCTGCTTAATTCATCTGGTTCTTCACTTTCTTTTTCATGTTTTTCAAATCTTATTACCTTTGCGCCTTTCTCCTAAAGAAACAGACATGATAATTGCAATTACAGGTGCAAATGGGCACGTAGGTGTAAATTTATGCAAGGAGCTGATAGCCCTTGGGCATGAAGTGCGGGCGCTGGTACACAAGAACACCAAAGGGCTTGAAATGCTTGATGTTAAAATTTTTAAAGGCGACCTGCTCGATAAAGCATCGCTTATACCATTCCTCAAAGGAGCGGAGATCGTTTTCCATCTGGCTGCTAAAATTTCTATCACCGGCGATTCCCACGGCTCTGTCCGTGAGATCAATACAGAAGGAACCCGGTTTATTATCGAACTCTCGAAGGAACTCGGCATTCGACGGTTCATACATTTCAGTTCGATCCATGCTTTCCGCCAGGAACCGCATGACCAGGTTCTTGATGAAACAAGGCCACTGGTCGGAGAAGAAGCATTTGCTTATGACCGGTCAAAAGCAGATGGTGAACGGATCGTGATGAATGCTGCAAAAGATGGACTGGACGCCTTCGTATTGAGTCCTACCGCAATCGTAGGACCCATGGATTATGAGCCATCGCTCATGGGAAAAGCACTCCTTCAGCTCTATTACCACCAGATACCGGCGCTTGTTCCCGGGGGGTACAACTGGGTGGATGTAAGGGATATTGTTCAGGCTGCAATTCAATCGATCGAAAAGGGAAGAAAAGGTGAAAAGTACTTGCTGGCCGGGCATTGGCACAGTTTATCTGAAGTTGCCCGGTTCATCGAAAAACATACCGGCAAGAAGATCGTCCGGATGGTTATGCCGTTCTGGCTTGCCTGGATAGGTCTTCCGTTTATCATATTATCCAGCAAAATCAGCAGGAGAACACCTTTATATACATCCGAATCCCTCACTATCATTATCAAAGGCAGTAAGCAGATCAGCCATGAGAAGGCTTCACGGGAACTGGATTTCAGACCGAGAAGTATGGATGAAACCGTGAAGGATGTAATGAACTGGTTCGAAGTGAATGGATATCTTAACCAATACTAAAAAGAATGATCAGTTCAACTAATTTTTATTTACTTGTTTATATATGGATCGCCATTGCCATCCTGATATTTCCCCTGGTACTTAAGATCGTTGCACCTTATGGGCGGCATACCACCACTTCCTGGGGGCCATTGATCAATAATAAAGTCGGATGGATCATTATGGAATCTCCTGCATTGTTATTTTTTGCTGGTTTTTTCCTTTTCGGGACGAATCATCACAACCTTCTTCCATGGATATTCTTCGCTTCCTGGATGATCCATTATATAAACCGCACATTGATCTTCCCTTTCCGGTTACATACAAAAGGGAAAAAAATGCCGGTCACCATTGTGCTGATGGCTATCTTTTTTAACTTTATGAACGGTTATATCAACGGGTATTACTTAGGATCATTATCGGAAAAATATGCTTTATCATGGTTATATGATCCCCGTTTTATCGCAGGGTTTCTGATGTTCTGTTCAGGTTTGGCCATCAATTGGCAGTCCGATAATATTTTAATCCACCTGAGAAAACCGGGTGAAACAGGCTATAAAATCCCAAATGGAGGCTTTTTCCGTTATATTTCCTGCCCGAATCATTTCAGTGAGATTATTGAATGGAGCGGGTTTGCATTGATGACCTGGAGCTTACCAGGATTGGCTTTCGCCATATGGACGGTGGTCAACCTGATGCCCAGGGCACTGCATCATCATAAATGGTACCAGGCGACATTCCCGGATTATCCGGCTAAACGGAAAGCTCTGATTCCTTTTATTCTTTAGTTATCCTATTTTGATTATTTCTTATATCTGTAATACGCATGATTTTTATGAATAATGATATTTAACCCTCAAATATTAACAGCATGAGAAAATTCACTTATTTTTTTCTTTCTATTATCCTTGTTGGTGCGACATTTATTATGTCGTGCAGTAAATCCACAAAAGGTCCCACTATTCAATTAATTGCCAAAACTGGTTATTTTAACTCAGATCAAACAGTACAGATCACAACTCCTTTGTTATTTGGTATCGTTGCCAGTGCGGGTGACGGGAAACTGAACCATTTCGTTGTAAAACGCACTTTTCATGATACAACCACCACAGCGAAAGATACTTCTTTTGGTGCTATGAGCTTTAAATATGATCTTCATGCTTTTGCGGTGGGATCACCAGGTAATGAGAAATGGGTATTCACAGTTTTTGACAATAATGGTGGTTCCTCCGCTGTCTCAATAACGATCACTACGGCAATTCCTACTTCTGTTAATAAAAAAACCTCTCATCCGGAGGCTTTCTTATGCTTGTTAAGAAGGTAGAATAAAAACGAAATGGGGACCTTATCTGTTCGAAAAGATCCCCATCCGACATTCCGGCAACCGTGGTCACCGGATGCGTCAAGCTACAGTTATTGTGGCTAGTCTACTTAGTCAGGGTCTCCCCTATCCTTTCTTCCCGGTCACCGTTTCTCAGAATCCTTGCGGTCTCTTCCTTCCGGTGCCCCCTTCTGAAATTACTCCTGGTCTCGGCTTACTCTTGCGGAATCTGCTTCCTCCAGGCCGGATCTGCGAGTGCTGTCCCCCTTGCGGGTTTCTGCTTTCACTTTTCCTTTCCCAGAACGGGCCTTTTATCTCTTACTTGATGGATCAAATATACTACTCCCGCATCGGGAAAAGCAATTTTTCAGGCAACGGATTATAAACAACTTATAAACCCAAGTTATTAACAATTTGTTAATAACATTTAATTGCACGTACTATTACTATTTATTGAGGGTTTTGTAAAAAGAAGAGAAAATTCCCACAGATACTAACAAAGGTTATCATTCCATTGCAACCGTCAATTTGCGGTTGGTCAGTTCTTCCGCCATACTTTTCAGTTCCTGGTAGCTTCCTGATTTAATCATACACCTGCCTTTATAGTGTGTAACCAGGGCACATTGTTCTGCTTGTTCGAAGTCATGGCCGCATACTTCCATCAGCGATTCAATGACAAAATCGAAGGTATTGATTTCATCATTATAAAGAACCAGGTCGTTGTATGTATTGAGGAGATCCGCACTTGTATCAGCCGGTTTTGTTTTATGTCTGACCATAAATTCCTGAAAATTTTAACAATAATACAGATTTTTACCATTCGCAAATCGTAATTTTGTCAACATATTTACATCTTATTTATCCGAATGACCTTCACTGAATTCATCAACAGGCTGAAGCGAGAACTTGCTCTACCCCTACCCGGGATGAATGTTCAATTGCGGATGACATCCAACCGGAGAGTACGGGAAATGATGGAGTTCAGGAAGCCTGGACAAGCCATAAAAAGCAGTGTGCTTGTTCTTCTTTTTCCAGGAAAGGAAAATGCCCAACCTACCTTTGTGGTCACGCTTCGTCCAACATATGAAGGCATTCATAGCGGACAGATCAGTCTGCCGGGAGGACGATTTGAATTAACGGATGAAAACCTTATACAGACCGCCTTACGTGAAACTGATGAAGAGATCGGGGTGGATCCTGCAGAGGTAACCATTATCGGGCAACTGACAGAATTGTATATCCCCCCAAGTAATTACCTGGTTCAGCCATATGTAGGGTTTACCAGTGGATCTCCGGTATTCCATCCTCAGCCGAAGGAAGTTGAACAGATTATTGAGATCCCGGTGAGACAATTATTGGATGAACAAAACGTAGTGGAGAAGGAAATTTCTGTAGCAGGTATTCAATTCTCCACTCCTTCCTTTGTCATCGATGGAACGACCATTTGGGGTGCGACGGCAATGATCCTTAATGAATTTAAAGAGATCTTACGGAAAACAGGATTATGAATCCAGGAGAATGATCTCATCGGTGATCTCACACGAATTCTTCAGCATTGCAGAAACCGCACAGTAGTGATCTCTTGAAAGCCTGACAGAACGGTTCACCTTGATCCTGATTTCCTCATTATCTTTGAAACCGGGACCTGAAACCAGGTAAACCAGATGAATTTTCTGGTAATATTTTGGGAATTCTTCTGTCACTTCCCCGTTTACACTGATCCTGAATGCTGTGAATTTTACCTGCTTTTTACCAAGAATGGAAACAACATCCATCCCGGTGCAGGCTGCAAGCGCTGAAAGTACTACGGGTTTAGGCCGGGGACCATGTTGTGTCCCTCCAAATTGTTCCCCTGCATCAAAATGGACCTGATAACCATCGATTTCAGAATCAAACGACATATTACCGATCCAATCGGTATGAATAATCTCATTCATCGAATAAAGTGTAAATGTTTACTTTTTCTTTGATTGCGAAGTAAAACAGAAAGATCCGGGGATCCTGCCTGCAGGGAATGTAGTTATCAATGATCCTGTAACCTGGTTATACTGATAAACAACTCCGTTTTGGACATAATCCTTCGCATCCGAAACAAAGATATTTCCATTCGTTGGTTGGATCCCTAAGCCATAGAAAAGATGATCGTTGGCCGGAATGAAAGGGGAAGAAGGAAGTGTTGTTGAAGAGACCGGCATCTGGTAAACGCCATTGTTCAGGAAATACAAGGTATCTCTTTGTGCATTGATACATAGCCTGGAAGGTGTAGCATTCAAATTGGGAAAGCTGAATGTTTTATCAACAACGCGCAGGGAAGGATCTATCCTTACCAGCGTTGGAAGTTCAAAATGATCATAGCCACCGGTACAAAGTACCCAGATTTTTTCTTTCTTATCCATCACCATGCCTATTGGTTCCTTACCGGTTTTAATGCTATCCACGACCTGGTCCGATTTAATGTCAATGACCAGGATCCTTGGATTTCGTTTTGAACTTGCCACATTCTCCGGGCCGATAGAAGAAACGAACAGATAATTATTATACTGGATGAGTGATTCAGTCCAACCTATGGTAGATATGGATTTTTTGATGCTAAGAGTGGACAGGTCGAGGACTGTTATAGTATTTTGCATATTGGTCACATATGCTTTTGTCGAATCGATGATAACCATAAATCGGGGCGAATTGAAACCCTTAATGGATTTGACAGAGGTAAAATCCTTCAGGGAGACGACCTCGATTCTATTCGAATTGTTCACGATGATAAAACCCTTGCCATTAAAGGACTGCATGCTTTCTGCAACATCTCCGAGGCTACGGTCATTGTGCGTTTCAAACACATTTTGTTCAACCGTGGTATCCTTTGGATTGATAAAAGTAATAGAAGCATTCCCCCAGTTGAAATTCCCTTCATTGACAACAAAAATTCCGTTCTCATAGGTAGTGTTACCCGGAGGAGGATTTATGATATTTTTTTCACGTACCGGATTTTTACTGCAGGAAATTACAGCAGTTATAAGCAGAATGAAAGAGATATATTTCGAAAAGGAAAAGAAAAATATATTGTTTTTGTCCAATATCACCTTTTAAATGTTTAATAAAGCAACAACACCTCCAGGCTTTTACTTTCTGAAATTGAATTTCAGTGTCAATGCATAATTGCGTCCAGGCATAGGCCTGTCCGCAATTGACTGGTAATCGAGATCAAACAAATTGTTCAAATGCAACTGTAAAGATAGTATAAATTTCTTCATATGGAAATTTTTCCCAAAAATAATATTAGAAAGATAATAACCAGGCATGAACGAGCTGTAGTCAGAACTAGTATATCTTTCACTGACATAGGAAAAAACATAGGAACCATAAAACCCGCTTCTGTTAATGGTGAGGATTGAATTCAACGTATGTTCAGGAGTATAGATCAGTTGTTTACCGACTGAACTATCGTCCGGAACAGTGGCCTTTTCGTTGGTCGATCTGCAAAAATTATATGCATTGTTTAATGAGATTCTGAACTTATACAAATTCCACTCCAGGTTTAAACCAACCTCAATTCCCCTGGCATGAACTTCACTGATATTGGCCGGTTTAAAGTTGCCCGAAGAATCAGGCTGCCACAAGATGAGGTTGATCATTTTTGAATAGTACCCGGTCAGTTCTGTTTCAATAAAGAAACTGTCATCTTTTTTCCGGAAATTGTAAACTATTCCTCCTTCTAAGGCATAATCGGTTTCAGGTTTCAGATCCGGGTTTCCTAAAGGTTCATAATAAAGGTCATTTAAGGTCGGAAATCTGTAATTCCGGCAGAGGTTGGTCGAAATTGTCAGGTTAATACTTTTAAAAGGCTTGTATTCCATTCCCAATGCAGGAACAAACGGGAGAAATTTCCCGTCGATCATATCCTGTCGCAAAACCAGGGAGAATTGAAGGAACTTTTTCAGATCATAATTGAATTCGGAAAATACGCCAAGTGTATTCCTTGTTTTCACGCCATTGTAAGAATCTGAGATAACCCAGTCGGAATTGAAGTCAAGCCCGGGTTTGATAGTAAAATTTTTTATTCCTGTATAAACCAGGCGCAAACGGTCGGCCCATGAATAGGAATGGTGATTCCAAGATTGATTTTCGAGGGTATCATGAAAACGCATAAACTGATCAACGAGGGATGACCTGACTGTAAGAAAATATTTTTCCCCCGATCTTCTCCATTCAATCATGCTGCGAAGGGCCTGGTCTCTTTGATCTTCTTGATGCACGTTGGATGTGTTGGTGGTGATGGGTGGTATCTGGTGATTGTTATCGCTATACCAGATCCGTGCTGTAAGAATATCCTTCTTGGATAGCCGGAAAAATACTTCCTGGGTGATTCCTCCGAGTATATAAACGCCATTGATCAGTTTTTCTCTTGTTTTTGTCTGGTCGTTATTGTACGGAAAGTCATTCAGTGCATTGGAATAATTAAATTTCGTGACCGACTGGACATTATTGTTTCCCAAGGCCAGGCTGGCATTGGTTGTATAATTGCTGAAACTTGCGAAGGTTTGGGCCAGCATTAGATCGATACGATTATTCCAATCAGGATTGCTGACGAGGTTGATGATGCCGCCAAAGGCACCACTCGTTTTTGCCACGGTGGCAGCCCCATATAGTATCTCAAGGCTTTCAAACTGGGAAACCGGCACCTGGGCAAGGTCCATCTGTCCCAACATGGGCGAGTTGATACTGATCCCGTTCCATTCCACCTGCGTATGATTTGCCGAGGTGCCTCGAAAAGAAGGAGTCGATAAACTTCCATTTCCGTAAGATTTCACAAAGATTGTGGAATATTGAGAGAGAATGGTTGAAAGATCGGCACTCAGATATTGAACCAGGATGTTAGAATCGATATGAACTTTTTTAAATCCCTCATTGCGCAGGGTAAAACTACCAGTAACCTCAATCTGAGAAAGGTGTATCGTGTCCTTCAGATTCTGGGAGAAAAGGAGACAGCTCTGAAAACATAAAAACAATAAAAAAACAACGCTGTTATGTGTAGTGATTCTTGCCAAATATGTAGTTTGAATTCCTTAAACCGGTCAGCGCCTGATCATCTTTCTTACTTCCGTATTGCCATTTTCAAATGTAAAAGTACAAAAATAGATTCCGGCATTAAGAAAACCAACATTGATTGTTGAATTGTTTTTCACCTTTTCCTTTTCCCAGACCAATTTCCCGGATACATCGTGTATTCCCATATCAAATACGGACCCGGTTAAAATATTGATAGTAACATGATCCGTTACCGGGTTTGGATACAGAATTACTGACTGATCTTCCGTTGAATATGTAAAATGGATAATCCCCACTGCATCGAGGTCGAATCCCCCGGTGTTAAAAGGTGTTGGCCAGGGATCATTAATAATATTTCCCTTCGAGTCATATGTTGCAAAGGCCGGTTGGATGCAGCCCACAACATCAATAATTTTTATATGTGTAACCCTATTGATATCCAGGCCAGGGGTTCCTGAAAGAATTTCAAGATCAAATGGAGTTCCATACAGCGCCCGGTACTTCCCTGCCAGGTTGTCTAATTTCGTTGCATCCAGTGAACCAAATGTAGACACCTGTTCATTTGATTGTGTATTGGAGATAGAAGGAATCCTGAAAAAATTGACTCCATCGGAACTGACTTCTACAAAAGCAAGCTCAAGGAAGGAATCGTTAAGTCCATTCTCAAAGACTGCAAAATCATAACCCGGTCCGTTAGTTACCGGTTTATCAAAAGTTACGACAGCATATCCCCCATCACCAAGGCTAACCGGCGCATCATCAGCTTTTCCCAGGGCTGACCCTTCGGCTCCATAATTGGCTTTATTGTCGCCGAGATAGGTAAAACTGGTGTCGGAAATGGTGATATAGCCTCTCTGAACTTTACATCCTGTAGCCCATCCAACGAATACCGAACTATCTTTAAAGATTGCTGTCGATCCCGGCTGACCTGCGGGCGGTGGAAACTGAGCCTTGCAAGAAATTGAAAAACAGAGAAATATTGCCCCGATGCAAAAGGCAGATTTAATGATGATTTTCATCTTTTGCGAAAAAACAATCTGCGGTAACTTTCCCAATTAAATAATGAATCCAGCTAACTCTTGATAAATTTCCTGACTTTTGTTCCCTGGTCAGTCGTGACAGAGATCAGGTAAACGCCGGAGGGATAATCCGAAACAATGATTCTGATGTTATTCTCACCTTTTTGAAAAAATTTCGTATCGATTGTCCGGCCTGTCAGGTCAAGAATTTTAATTTCTTTCAGTGTTGCAGTGGAATTCAGGTTGATGCTGATGAAGTCATTAGCCGGATTTGGATAGACCGATATGGCATCCTGTAATGATCTCTGATTGGCTATCCCGGTCGGAGTTCTGAAATCGATGGCACATGCATCAGGGTTAAGCCCTGTTGAATAGGAAGTCAGAGAATCCCCATTCATTGAATACACCTCACCGTAGCCAAATAAATTGCGGTTTCCAAAGTTTGTGTAAAATTTATTGTTAACATAATCCAGGGCAGCCGAAGTCATTATAAGATTTGGATCCACTCCGAAATAATTAATGATTGCGCTATCAGCGATAGTTTGTGTATCGAGGTTGTAAGATCCGATTCCATTGCTCATTCCAAGATAGAGCAGGTTTCCTCCGATACCAATTCCTTCGCCTATCTTTACAGCCAACGTGTTGGTTACAAAATTACCTGTTGCAGGGTCGAATTGAGTTATACTTCCAATGTTTCCACCTCCATATGGAGTTTTGTTAATACAATAGAGATATCCGCCATATGAATAAATATCATTGATACCGTGGGCAGATGCACCGAAATTGAAAATAGTTTCCAATGTCCAGTTGGATGTATTGATTTTAGCAAGGCGCCCTTCGACTCCGGAGGATCCGCTATCAACAGCCACATAAGCAAAGTTGCCGTAAAGAGCAACCCCCTCACAATCGCCGGGGATCCCGTCAACAAGAGCCAGTAATCCAAGATCTTCGGCACTCAGCACTTCAACACGGAAACGGCCAATTGGATATTTCTTAGTGACAATCAGTTTATCATTGAATAGTGCCATTCTGTTCACCCCGGAATCTCTCACGGCTGCTATCCTTTGATAAGTATCAATGTTATACAGTACAACAGAATCCTGGGCTGTTACATAGGCATGATTAGTATTGATAAGGACATCCTGAACACTCTGGGTATAGATCGTATTGAAAACATTTACTGCCAGTGTTGAGAGATTATAGGATTCAACAGTCACATAATCTGTATAGGGTGGTACACTTTCAAATTTTCCACCATTGGCAATGATCACCTGTCTGGCTGTTATTGAATTTTGTGCCTGGACAAGGATGTTACCGACCAACAGCAAAAGAACCAGTGTAAATATGAATAAAGAAATCCTTTTCATTTTTTTAATGTTTTTAAATACGACGAAAAATACACAAATGTTATTTACTACGGTTTGATAATACTTTTACAAAAGTATAAAAATTTTTGCTCGTTATCAATTATAATGATAATTTTACTGACCTTTTATACGTGATTTGACCTATGAAATTGATCCGGCCAAAGTGCTTCTTTCTAACACTTATTTTTCTTCTTTCAGGAGTATTTTCCTCCTGTTCATCTCATTTAAGGGAATCTGCCTGTAAAGGAAACAGTACTTACAGAGGTTATACCCCAAAAAAGAATAAAAGCAGATACAATCAGAAATATACTTACAAAAACAGATCGGTCAGAAAAGATTATGTGATCAAGAATGGTATCGCACATTAAAAGGATCATCTCCCCGGTATTTTTATTATTATGCCTGTCCTTTACTTCATGCCATATTGCCCGGTATGTTTTCTGGAACTATGCCGATGTCAGCGATTATAAAAAATTTCCTGCGGATACGATCCGGGCAAGCCTTATTCCACACAATACGCCCCAATCTCTTCTTCAGAAACTCCTTCATACGCCTGAAAAGATCAGGAATGATGAGGGTTCCAGCGACCTGGATCAATTTCTCTCTGAGCATAAAACGCTTGCATTTATCATTCTTCGAAATGATACTATTATCTATGACAAATATTTTAAGGGTTATGGCAAGAATTCCGTGATTCCTTCTTTTTCGATTTCTAAATCTTTTATTTCCGCTTTAATCGGTATTGCCATTTCGGAAGGAACCATCCGTGACATCCATCAAACTGTCTCAGATTATCTTCCCGAAATGAAGGATCCCGGATTTCATAAAGTCACCCTGGAAGACTTGCTGACCATGCGTTCAGGCATTAAATTCAATGAAGGTTATAAAAACCCATTCGGGGAAGCTGCAAAGTTTTACTACGGCTTAAATCTGAGAAGATATACCAGGAACCTGAAAGTGATCCATACCCCCGGATCCTTTTATGAATACGAGAGCGGCAATGTGGAGATCCTGGGAATGGTGCTGGAAAAGGCTACCGGCAAGAGGCTATCCGAATATTTCGAGGAGAAAATCTGGAAACCGATGGGAGCTGTTAACCCGGCAACCTGGAGTGTTGACAGCAAAAAATACCGGGAAGCCAAAGCGTTTTGCTGTATCAATGCAGTACCGGAGGATTTTGCCCTTTTCGGACAGCTCTATCTTAGAAGAGGCGTTGCAAACGGGCATCAGGTTGTTCCCGCAACCTGGGTTGAAGAGACTTTGACTGTTCGAAATGATTCGAAGGATTCACAAGGTTATCCTTACACTTATTTATGGCGGGTCATGAACAACGGTAGTTTCTTTGCAAAAGGAATCATGGGACAATTCATTTTTGTTTGTCCTCAAAAACAAATTGTTATCATCCGTATGGGAGAAAGTGACGGAAATCTTGACTGGCCGGAATTCTTCCGGCTGCTCACTGATCAACTCTGATCATTCTTTGAAGAAAGCTTCTTCGCCCGGATAAAAGAATGATTCTTTCGATTTTTTCTCAGAAAATGTAAAATAGGTGATCAGCGCCTCTGCGCAGAGTTCGTTTTCCTTATTATAAATCCCGACCTGGATATCGGCAAGGTTTCGACGCATCCGTAACACCTTTGAACGGATCATTATTGCTCCTCCGGCCATATAAACAGGCTTATGGTAACGAACATCCATAAGAGAAGTCACTCCGGCAGCCTTGACTTTCACATATACGACCCAGCTGGCGATTTCATCCATGATGGTAGCCTGGATTCCGCCATGAAGCACTCCATGATAGCCTTCAAATTGGGGTTTCGGCTCCCATGTGGCAAAGATCTCATCCCCATCTTCGAAAAAAGACATCTGAAGGCCGGATAGATGATCGGGAGAACAACCGAAGCAGTGATACCCTTCCCTTTCCCTGAAGGGATTATGGATTTTACGCATGACTTTCTGAGAAATCAGAGAAATTATTTGCTGACGCCGTTTTTATATTTGGTCTTCTTAACAGCTTTACCCGTCTCATCATAATCTATCCATTCTCCTTCTTTCAGGCCGTTGACATATTGTCCCGTCACTTTTTGTTTCCCGTTACGGTAAAATTCCTCGTATGCACCGGCATAGATATTATTAGAATAGTTTGCAACCGATTGAAGGGTGTCATTTTCATAGAAGGTCTTCTGCAACCCTTCAAACATGCCATTGATATAATGGTATTCGGCCATCACCTTGCCTGTTCTGTCATACCAACGTGCGATTCCGTTCTTTGTTTCATTCTTGAAAGTAGCCTCTTCCTGCATTTTTCCGTTATCATAAAAGATTTTAGAGCTTCCGTTTTTCCTTCCTTTGGAAAAATAGATCTCTGTAAGCGGAAATTCATTGTATGTGCTGTAAGTGATTGAAACCCCATCCAGAAGACCGTTTTTATAATATTCCTGTCCGATGATACGGTTCCTGCGGTCGAATGCGATCGAGATCCCATCTTTCCTGCCATTGGCATAATTTTCAACTCTGACAAGGAGGTTATTGGTCGTCTGGGTGACCCAGCATCCTGTCTTGTCATTGTTCACATAATTGCCTTTTGCTATCTGATCAGCCTGTTGTTCTTCCCAATATCCTGATTTCTGGCCCTGAGCATTCAGGCGGTTTATGGTATCGTTTTTCTGTTTTATTCCTTGTGAGAAAATAAAAACCGGTACCATCATCAATACGGAGAGAAAAAATGCAACGCGTTTCATAGGTTCAATATTTTTGGCAAAAATAGTAAAAATAACTTCAAATTTTAAAACAATCAACTATGTCAGCGTAAAGGTCAAAATCATCTGCTGAAGTGATCCGGGCCTTATAAAAACAGCCGATTTCAAGGTTTTTGCTTCCTTTCAGTATCAAGACTTCATTGTCGATCTCCGGAGAATCAAATTCGGTGCGGCCGATGTAGTACTCCTCATCCTCCCTGTCGATGATGATCTTCATTATACTGCCCACTTTTCTGATATTTAACTCAAGTGAAATATCCTGTTGCATCTCCATCAGGATTGCAGCCCTTTCCTGTTTTATTTTATTCGGAACCGTATTTTTCAGGGAATAGGCGGTGGTTCCTTCCTCGTGAGAATAAGTGAATACTCCAAGCCGGTCGAAGCGACATTGGCCAATGAATTCCTTCAATTCAACGAAATCTTTATTCGTCTCTCCGGGATATCCGGTAATCAGGGTTGTACGGATGACTCCCTCCGGTAATTTTTCACGGATCAATTTTACAAGGTCAAGGGTTTCTTGTCTGCCTATTCCTCTGTTCATTGATTTTAATATCCTTGAACTGATATGCTGAAGGGGGATATCAATGTATTTGCAGAGGTTGTCATTGCGTTTGATCACTTCCAGCAATTCCAGCGGAAAGCCATCAGGATAGGTGTAATGCAGGCGGATCCATTCCAGTCCCGGAATTATTGCAAGCTGTTCAAGAAGTTCGGGTAACATTCTCTTTTTATAAAGATCCAGACCATAATAGGTTGTATCCTGCGAAATGACGTTGATCTCCTTCACTCCCTTTCCTGCAAGGATTACAGCTTCCCGGATGATCTCATCCAATGGCCTTGAAATGTGCTTTCCCCTGATGGCAGGTATGGAACAGAAGGAACAATGCCGGTCGCATCCTTCAGCGATCTTCAGATAGGCATAATGGGACGGCGTTGCCAGTATACGTTCACCGAGCAGGTCCTTCCTGAACTTACCTCCTATCCTTTCCACGATCCGGCTCAGTTCATTGACACCATAGAATGCATCCACTTCCGGTAATTCCTTTTCCAGCTGTTCCCGATAGCGTTCAGAAAGGCAGCCCATGACGAACAGGGATTGCAGGTGGCCATTCGTTTTAGCCTTAACAAACTGCAGGATCGTCTCAACAGATTCATTCTTGGCATCGAGGATAAAACCACAGGTATTGATAATTGCAGTATCGATCTTATCTTTATCCGATGGATCCAGGATGATCTGGAAGGAGGAAGCGTCGAGTTGTTTCATCAGTACCTCTGTATCCACCAGGTTCTTAGCGCATCCCAGAGAAACAATTCCAATCTTATGGGAGATATGTTTCGTCTTCAAGGAAAGAAAAATTAGGTAAAGAGGCTGTCGACAAACTCAACGCGGTTGAACAACTGAAGATCTTCCATTTTTTCCCCGATCCCGATGTATTTCACAGGTATCTTGAACTGGTCGGATATCCCGATGACCACGCCTCCTTTTGCAGTTCCGTCGAGTTTGGTGAGCGCGATTGCATTTACTTCGGTTGAAGCCATGAATTGTCGGGCTTGTTCGAAGGCGTTTTGCCCGGTTGAGGCATCCAGGATCAGGAGCACTTCATGCGGTGCCTGAGGGATCAGTTTCTGCATAACATTCCGGATCTTTGAAAGTTCGTTCATCAGGTTGACTTTGTTGTGCAGTCGCCCTGCGGTATCAATGATCACGACATCGGTATTTCGCGCGATGGCAGCTTTAACGGTATCATAGGCAACAGATGCAGGATCGGAGCCCATATTCTGTGCAATAATGGGGACATCGGCCCGCTGTGCCCAAATTCTCAATTGGTCGATAGCTGCAGCCCGGAAGGTATCAGCAGCGCCGAGCAGAACTGTTTTACCGGCTTTGCGGAAGTTATATGCCAGTTTCCCGATGGTGGTAGTCTTACCTACCCCATTTACCCCCACGACCATGATAACATATGGGTTCGCATCAACGGGAATATTGAATTCATCGGTATCTTCCGCATTATTTTCCAGAAGGAGTTGTACGATCTCATCCTTCAGCAAGGAATTTAATTCACCGGTGCTGATGTATTTATCTTTTGCAGCCCTGGATTGAAGCCTTTCGATGATTCTGAGGGTGGTTTCCACTCCAACATCGGAAGAAACGAGGGTCTCTTCCAACCGGTCAAGGACATCCTCATCCACGCGCGACTTCCCTGCAATAGCCTTGGAAAGCTTTGTAAAAATGCTGGTTTTGGTCTTTTCAAGACCTTTATCCAGGGTCTCCTTTTTATCTTTTGAAAACTTCGAAAAAACGCCCATTGGATATGATTCTGTTCAGTTGACAATTTATAAAAAAAGCTTTTTTCACAGGGAAAAAAGCTTTTTCACACTGACCGGTGAAAGATTTATTTATTGGCGTTAGCCAGAAATTCTTTTACCGCATCATTGGGAACAATGTTTTCTTTGAAAACGTATGCGCCGGTCTTACCGGATTTTGCCATGCGGATCACTTTGGTATAATCTTTACCGCCGCTGGTCTGAAATGTTGCAACAACTTTCTTTGCCATGGGTTATCCTCTTTATTTGATTTCTTTATGAACGGTAACTTTCTTCAGGTAAGGGTTGTATTTTTTCAATTCCAGCCGCTCCGGAGTGTTTTTCTTATTCTTCTTTGTGATGTATCTCGACATCCCCGGTACTCCGCTGGTCTTTTGTTCGGTACATTCCATTATAACCTGAATCCTCTGATCTTTACTCTTCTTCGCCATTTTTAATACGCTTTTTATTTTGGGATTGCAAAATTATGCATTTTCAGATTAAAAACCAAAATATTTTCATAATTTAGCCTTGCCTGAAAAATTTCTCCACTTTGTCAGACTGGTCTTCTTTTATCAAAGGTTACAAGGCATATCTTCAACTGGAAAAATCGTTGTCGATAAATTCTGTTGATGCCTATATACATGATGTGCACAAGTTCGCACAGTACCTTGATTTCGAGAACCTGAACCTGTCGCCGGAAAAGATCGAATTACATCATTTCCAGGATTTCTTAAAATGGATCAATGGTCTTGGAATGACAGCCCGGACACAGGCGAGGGTAATTTCGGGTATCAAAGGGTTCTACAAATATCTCTTGCTCGAAAATGTCACGTCCATTGACCCGACAGAGATGCTGGAATCGCCGAAGATCGGGCGTAAACTCCCGAATACCCTTAGCGTTGAAGAGATCGACATCCTGATCAATAGTATTGATCTGAGCAAGCAGGAAGGAGAAAGAAACAAAGCCATCCTGGAAACACTCTACGGTTGCGGCCTACGTGTTTCCGAGCTGGTAAATATCCGGGTATCCAATCTTTTTTTTAATGATGGATTTATACGGGTCACAGGAAAAGGAGACAAAGAACGCCTGGTCCCACTGGGAAGCATTGCCCAGAAGCACATCAGTATTTATATGGATTCCGTGAGATCACACCTGGAAGTCAGGAAAGGATATGAGGATATTCTTTTTCTGAACCGCAGGGGATCCAGGCTGACCCGCGTCATGATCTTCACTATAATAAAAAAACTTGCATTGAAGGCAGGCTTAAAGAAAACCATCAGTCCGCATACCTTACGTCACTCTTTCGCCACTCATCTCGTGGAAGGCGGCGCCGACCTCCGGGCCGTCCAGGAAATGCTCGGCCACGAATCGATCACCACCACGGAGATCTATACCCATCTTGACCGGGAATACCTCAGAAGTACGATTATTCAGTACCACCCCAGAGGATAGAATTATGAATTCAGGATGCAGGAATGCGGGAATGCAAAATTATTCGTAACCTTTTTTAATTCACCAGTTCACCATCTCACCACATCACCAACTATTTAAAAGGCGAGTCCGGCTCTTTTGCCATATGGTTGTACACCATTTTATCCATAAAGGATGGCAGGAACTTGTTCACGAGAACCGTTATTTTTCCCTGGGTGGTAAGAATCAGGGTTCTTTTTCTTTTCCCGATGGCATCTGCGATTTTCCTTGCTACGGTTTCGGCAGGCATCAGCTTGCTTTCATCCAGCGGTGTTTCTCCTTGCTGGCTTCCATCTTTTGACAGCGCCACGTTCCTGATGTTCGAAGCAGTAAACCCCGGAGCAGCTATAAGCACGTGAAGTCCTTTTTTCCGGTTTTCGATCCGGATCACTTCGAGTAAACCCTGCATGGCAAATTTAGAGGAAGAATACCCGGTTCTTCCCGGTAATCCTTTGTATCCTGCTATTGAAGAAATCCCAACCAGCGATCCTTTAGATTTCAACAGGTATGGAAGGGCAAATTTGGAACAATAAACGGTACCCCAGAAATTAGTATTCATCAGACTCCGCAAAACCCCCAGTTCGACCTCTTCAAACAATGCCCGCATGGAGATACCGGCATTGTTGATCAGCACATCGATGGTTCCAAATTCCTCAACAGTTTTCCTGACCAGTTCCCTGCAATCATCTTCAACGGAGACATCGGCTTTCACCGGAAGAACCTTTATCCCGGTTCTGAGAATATCTTCCGAAATTTCCAACAGCTTTTCATTATTCCTGGCAGAGATAATCAGTCGTGCTCCCCTGGAAGCACATTCATAAACAAGGGCTTTGCCGATACCGGATGTTGCCCCGGTGATGATGATGACTTTATCTTTCATTTTATGCTGATTTGATGCTGCGAATATAGTTATTTCCCGACAAGCCGGATATCTCCGGAATTCGTAATTTCGCAGAAACAATGGCAGCGAAATGACAGAGAGAGAGTTATTCTTCCGTTACCTTGGCCTTCCCTCCCACCAGCCGCTTGGATTGGAGATTGATTCTGCAGAAGGCATCTATATCTACGATGTATCCGGGAAAAAATATCTTGACCTGGTTTCCGGTATCAGCGTAAGCAATCTTGGACACCGGCATCCTGCCATTATCAGTGCCATTGAAGACCAGCTAAAAAAATACCTGCATCTGAACGTTTATGGCGAATTCATACAATCACCCCAGGTAAAGCTTGCTCAAAAACTGGTCAGCGTGTTACCGGATAACCTGGATTCTGTTTTCCTTGTCAATTCGGGCAGTGAAGCCATTGAAGGCGCCATGAAACTTGCCAAACGGTACACCGGGCGGACTGAAGTCGTGGCCTTTCATAACGCTTATCACGGCAGCACGCAGGGAGCACTGAGCGTCGTTGGCAATGAAATCCTGAAGAATGCTTTCCGTCCCCTGATCCCTGATATACGTTTCCTGGAATTCAATAATTTCAGGGACCTGGAAAAAATTTCTGAAAAAACTGCCTGTGTTGTAGCTGAAACGATCCAGGCCGAAGCCGGGATCATCATTCCTGAACAAGGATTTCTGGAATCACTTCGTACAAGATGTAATGAAACCGGTGCTTTGATGATCATTGACGATGTACAGATGGGTTTTGGCCGGACCGGCAAACTTTTCTCATTTGAACATTTCAATATTATTCCGGATATCCTGGTACTGGCCAAAGCCATGGGCGGAGGCATGCCCGTGGGCGCCTTTATTGCTTCAAAGAAGATCATGGATATGCTGGCTTCTCTTCCTGAACTCGGACATATCACGACGTTTGGCGGGCACCCGGTGTGTTGTGCAGCTGCCCTGGCCAGCCTGGAGATACTTCTTAGCGGTAACCTGATTCCCCATGCAGAAATAAAAGGAGCCATCCTCGAAGGTCAAATCAGTTCCCATCCCATGATTAAAAATATTCGCAGAAAAGGATTGATCCTTGGAATCGAGATCAAGGATGGAGGTAAACGGAATAAATTAACTGAAATTCTCCTGAAGAATGGCGGCATTATCGACTGGTTCCTTTTTCATCCCTGTACTTTCCGCATTGCACCGCCGCTGACCATTACCGAAGAAGAATGCCGTTCAGCTTGTAACCTGGTTCTTAAAAGCCTGAATGAAATCTGAGGAAAAAATGACTGTCTTCCAGCTTCCTGATGAATTTTTTTTTCCGGATCCTTCACTGGCAGAACCGGACGGGTTGCTGGCTGTCGGAGGTGACCTGAGCCCTGAACGGCTTTTAGCGGCTTATAAAAACGGCATTTTCCCATGGTATTCAGAGCATGAGCCGATCCTATGGTGGTCGCCTGATCCACGCTTGGTGTTATTTCCGCAGAAATTTAAAGTATCCCATAGTTTACATCAGAAGATAAAGAAGAATGTTTTTTCGGTCAGAATGGATTCTGATTTTGAGCAAGTCATCAGCGCCTGTGCCGAAACGGAACGGGACCACGAAAAAGGAACCTGGATCACGGATGAGATGAAAGCCGCTTATATTGAATTGTACCATAAAGGATTCGCTCACTCGGTAGAATGCTATTCCGACGGGAAACTGGTTGGAGGACTATATGGTATATCGATTGGCAAGGCCTTCTTCGGTGAATCGATGTTTCACATAATGACCGATGCTTCGAAGGTTGCTTTGTTTTATCTTGTCGAAAAAGCGAAAGAATTTGATTTCCTGTTTATTGATTCACAGGTAGAAACGAAACACCTTATCAGCCTGGGGGCTGAACTCATTCCAAGGGAAAAGTACCTGAAACTATTGAGTGAAGCGATACATTTCCTCTCGCAAAAAGGGAAATGGCGAAATGGCGAAATAGATCGTATGTTTGAATAAAGCATAGATCTTCGGAAAATTTCTAAGTTTATAATGCCAAAAACATAAACTTAAAAAACCAAAGACCTATGCAAACACAAAGTAAACGAAT
>Ga0182027_10003814_pt1 | contig 23675 bp, 24 predicted proteins | sample 712E1DmetaG_FD_121300 | JGI IMG/M metagenome (GOLD analysis project Ga0182027, IMG submission 121300) | Permafrost microbial communities from Stordalen Mire, Sweden - 712E1D metaG (Illumina Assembly) | ecosystem: Environmental > Terrestrial > Soil > Wetlands > Permafrost | place: Sweden... | reverse complement strand
TTTTTTATCTGCGTTTATCAGTGTGATCTGCGGGAAACAAAAATTAAAAGTTCCTGCAGATTTCGCTGAAATTTGCAGATTTAAGTATTCAATTCTTTAACAAGCAGTGATATAAAAGTATTTATATCCTCCTCTGTTGTATCCCATGAACACATGAGCCTGTATTCCGACTTGCTCTCGTCCCAGGGATAAAAGAAATACTCCTTCATTACTCTTTCGGCTGCTTCTTTGGGTATTATTACAAATATTCCGTTGGATTGCACTTTCTGAGTAATATGAACGTTTTTAACCTCCTTCAGTTTATCGGCAAGTATAGCAGCCATAGCATTTGAATGCGATGCGCACTGTTTCCACAGATCATTTCTAAAATAGGCAATAAACTGAGCCGATATAAATCTCATCTTTGAGGCAAGCTGCATTCCCTGCTTTCTGATATATTTAAAATCGGGAGTCAGCCCAGGCTTAAGGAAGCAGATGGCCTCCCCTGCCATCAATCCGTTCTTTGTTCCGCCAAACGACAACACATCGACGCCGGCATCAGTCGTAAATTCCCTGAAGGGAAGGCCGAGATTGATCGCAGCATTCGCAAGCCTGGCACCATCCATATGCAGAAGAAGTCCTTGTGAATGGGTATAGGCAGCTATCCTTTTTATCTCTTCTAAGGTGTAAACTGTTCCCATTTCAGTGGACTGAGTTATTGAAATGATCTTTGGCTGGGAATGATGCTCAAAGCCGAAGCCTTGAATATGCTTTTTAATCATTTCTACAGTGATCTTGCCATCGGGAGTATCGACGGTCAGAACCTTGCATCCTATAAATTTTTCAGGTGCCCCGCATTCATCAGTATTAAGGTGAGCAGTATTAGCAGTCACGATAGTATTCCATGAGCGTGCTACACTGCTTATCCCAAGAACGTTGGCAGCTGTCCCTGTAAAGACAAAGAATACTTCGGCATCCGGGCCAAGGTGCTGTTTAAATAGCTCCCTGGCCTCTGCCGTATATCTGTCTCCGCCATAGCCGATCTCATGACCAGTATTGATCCTGGCAAGCTCTTTAAGTATTTCAGGATGAGCACCTGCATTATTATCACTGGCAAAGCCCCGTTTTATCATGATCTTATCTTCGATCCTTTTACTGCAAAGAAGGTAATATATGCATAATAGATAAACAGGCAGCTGATTGCAACGATAAGGCCAACGCTCTTCTGAATGCCTCCCATCATGATCGGTAATATTGCAGCTCCGATTACGGATGTGGCAATTACTCCTGATCCGACTTTGGAATGAGGGCCGAGGTCTTCAAGAGCAAGGTTGTAAATACATGGCCACATGATCGAATGCATTAATCCGGTTCCAAGAAATAATACAAGTGCGACCTTGTCCATTCCCATGCTGCCCAGCACGAGAGATAGCAACAACATCACAGCTCCGCAGATCGCATTGAAGCTGAGGATTGTTCTTGCAGAATACTTCCTCAGAATGAAAATACCTGCGACACGGCCCACCATCAATCCGGCCCAGTAATAAGCCAGCAATTTTGTCCGCATTTCGCCATCAAATGAGAAGTGAAGCTTGGCTGAATAATCGGCAAAGAAACTTGGGATCCCTATTTCAACGCCCATATAAAAGAAAATGGCAAGAGAGCCGAGCCACATATGCGGATATTTATAAGCACTCGATTTGACTTTACTTACAACTCCTTCGGCTGGATCACCCTCTTTTATTTCGGGCAGCTTGAGGAAGAACATTATTACGACAATGACAAGTGTTGCTATTCCTATGCCTGCAAATGGGCCCTGGACAGTTTTGGGATCAGAAGCCCCTCCTGTATTTGCTGAAACGATCAGAATGGAAACAAATAATGGTGCAATTACAGTCGCCAGGGAGTTAAGAGCATTGGTAAGAGTCAGACGACTGGCGGCAGTTTCAGGAGTACCAAGGGCATTGACATAAGGATTGGCAGCTACCTGCAATAAAACAACACCAATGGCAAATACGGAGACAGCACACAAAAACCCGTAATATCCGGCTGCAACACCCGGTATGCAAAGGAAGAATCCTAAGCTCACTAATCCAAGCCCGGTCAGTACACCGTTTTTATAACCAATACGATTCAGCAGATACCCAACTGGTATTGACAGAATGTAGGCTCCGTAAAAGAAAGTGTTTGGCAGTTGCTTCTCAACTTCGTTGAGCCTGAAGGCATCCCTGAGGTAATTGATAAGTGAGTTGTTCATGGTAGTGATAAAGCCTAACAAGAAAAACATCGAGGCCATCACAATCAGAGGGAACAGGAATTTGTTTTTTTTGTCTTCCATTTTTGTAAGTTTTATGATTTGATAATTACTTTTTAACACTGAACTTATATGCACATATGTGTTTATATTCTTCTCCTGGATTCAGGATCGTCGAAGGGAAGTGCGGTTTATTGATGGCATCCGGAAAATGCTGGGTCTCAAGTGCGAATGCCCAGCGCCGGCCATATTTCTTACCTCCTTTACCTTTCTCGCCATTGATCCAGTTAGCAGAATATAACTGCACACCAGGTTGTGTTGTGTAAACTTCCATAACCCTTCCTGACAGCGGATCACAAGCAGATGCAGCAAGTCCCAGATCACCGGTACGATGGTTCAGAACGAAGTTATGATCGTATCCTGCACCGAATTTAAGCTGTTCATCAGCCTTATCAATGTCCTCTCCTATCTTCTTCACTTTTGTGAAATCAAAAGGAGTGCCTTTCACCATTCGAATCTCCCCAGTAGGTATAGATGTTTCGTCCATAGGTGTGAAGAAATCAGCATTGATCATCAGCTCCTGGCTATAAATGCTACCTGATCCTTCACCTGCAAGGTTGAAATATGAATGACCTGCAAGGTTCACAACAGTAGTTTTATCAGTATTAGCCAGGTAACCGAGCCGGAGTTCGTTTTCATCAGTAAGAGTGTATGTAACTGATACTGTGATATTTCCTGGATAGCCTTCTTCACCATCTGCCGAATGGTACTCCAGCTTCAGGGTTGAAGGGGATGATTTGACAACATCCCAGACAATCTTGCTGAAACCTGTTATGCCGCCATGTAAGTGGTTGGGGCCATTATTGACAGCCAGTTTGTATTTTTTGCCTGAGAGGCTGAATTCGCCTTTTGCAATGCGGTTGGCACAGCGTCCGCATACAGCACCCATATAGGGCCCGTTACCATTTATATATTCACCGATGGTGTCATAACCCTGGACAATATCCGCCAGCTTTCCGTTACGATCAGGAACCTGAATGCTCACGATGATGCCTCCGTAATTTGTTATCTGAGCTACAAGCCCGTTCTTATTCTTTAGAGTATGAAGGCTGGTTTGTTTTCCATGATGCACTCCTTTGAACGATTCTTCCGGGATGATATTCATGATTGATTTTATAGTTAAAATTTAGTCTATATATTTTCAAGTAATTATAATTCAACTTTTCCTGCCCCCTGATGCCTTATAAACAGATTATGGCATGAATCTTTTCCATAAACATGTTCCAGGGTTTTTATGTACTTATTGAGAAGCTTCTGCGGCACGAATGCCTGGATTGTTCCAGCAAATCCGCCGCCATGAACACGCCATGCTCCCTCACCCTTGAGAACAAGTTCGCTCAATGCCAGTGCAAGAGATACTCCCTGTTCCCTGACATTGTTAACCGGGTAAATATTCTGGTTGTACATAAAGGAACTGTAACCCGATTCGATTACCATTCCAAGGAATGCCTTAAAGTCATTTCTTTCAAGGGCAGCCACCTGATCAGCAACACGCTGATTATCGCCCTGGAAATGAATGGAACGGAGTATAGCGCGGTCGCCTACCTTTTCCCTGATCTTCGGAATGATGTCTATTATCTGTTCCAGAGTGACCTGACGCAGTACCTTGGCGCCCAGTTCTGCAGCTACTGCTTTCATATCGCTGGGAAGCGAGGCATATTCTTCATTGAGGTCAGCATGATTGCCGCCTGTATCAGTAATTACAAGAGAGAAACCTGTAGCAACAAAATCAAAGTTCACTTTTTTCACAACAGGCCTGGAGGGATCCTTGAAATCGATCGTTATCAGTCCTCCCATGGCACATGCGGTCTGATCCATCAATCCACATGGCTTTCCAAAATAGTTGTTCTCGGAATACTGCCCTATGATTGCGTTCTGAATGGGATCAACATTCCCGTTATTGAAAAGCTGACTTAGAATTGCACCGATAAGAACTTCAAATGAGGCTGATGAACTAAGTCCGGAACCTTTGGGCACTCCTCCGTCAATGCAGGCATCAAAGCCGCCGATAGCATATCCCGATTCCTTAAAACGTGAGCAGATACCCCTTACAAGAGCAGCAGAAGTCAGATGTTCCTTCTTATCAGGCTTAAGGGATGACAGGTCCACATCGAATCTGGGATAACCTTCCGATAAAATATGTATTACGTTGGAATCATTTTTTCCTGCAACACATACGTTATCGAGGTTAACAGCACCTGCAAGTACGCGACCCCAGTTGTGATCTGTGTGATTCCCGCCGATCTCAGTTCGGCCCGGTGAACTGAAGAACTCAACTTTCCTGCTTCCGAATGCTGAATTGAACTGCCTGAGCATGTCAGTGTATCTCTTTGCATTCCGTTTTAATTCAGCAGGATCAGTACCGTACAATTCACGGAAAGCCTTGTTGTCGCCATTATTAATCTTTTTGATCAGGTTTTCACTTATAACCATGGATATTTGATTTTGGAGTTATGATTGATTGTAAAAATAATAATTGTCAGGAATTAAACATAAAGACCGTCTCAAAATAAAACGAGGCGGCCTTCAGTGTTGTTTCAGAAATACTTTAAATTCTATAACCTATTTATGCTTGCTTCCTACAAGTGCAAAGAATACGATATAGAGGTAGCAGATTATCGGAAGAATAAATGCAAATTTAACACCCATTCCATCAGCTATAAGACCCATCAGAACAGGGACAATTGCACCACCTACGATCAGTGTATTGATGAGGCCTGAAGCCATGCTGAGTTCACCTTTATCGAGACCGTCGACACCCAGTGCAAAAATATTAGGAAACATTATCGAGTTAAAGAAGCCTACTGAGAGTCCAGCCCATAACAGCCAGCTTCCGTTCAGTCCCATTACAACAAACAGGAGCAACGCTGCAATAATACCAAACACGGCAAGCGACCTTGCGGCTTTTCCCCTTCCCAGTTGTATAGCAAGATAGTTAATGACAGCAATCCCTGCGAAGATCAGGCCATCAGTAATCTGACGCCTTACAAACCATCCAACAAATAATGCAAGAGCAACAACAAGGGCAGCATAGATGTATTTCTTTGATTTTTCAACATTTGAAAGCATGAATGATCCATAGAACCTGCCTACCATGGCACCACCCCAGTATAAGGCTATCATTTTTGCTGCATCGGAGCGTAACATATGCAATGCTTCCTGGAAATATCTCTGAAGCATAGCAGCTGTTCCCACCTCTGCACCTACATAAAAGAAAATACCAACAGCACCGAGTATCACATGAGGGTACTTCCATACGCTTTTTTTCTCTTCTCCCTGAGTAGGGATTACAGGCAATTTAAGGAAGTAGATGACCACTGCTATAATAAGTACTATAATACCAATGATCAGAAACGGTGTGGGCACTGATTTGGCTGCATCAGCCGGAGTAAGTGCATTGGAGGCTGCCTTAAAAACGAATACACTGGCGATCAGGGGTGCTAAATAGGTTGCGATCGAATTAAGAGCCTGCGTCAGATTCAGCCTACCGGATGCAGTCTCTGATGGTCCAAGGGCAGTAACATAAGGATTTGCAGCAACCTGGAGAAAGACAACACCACTGGCCATTACAAAGATGGCAAACAGAAAAAACGGAAATGACAATACCTTTGCAGCTGGATAGAAAAGGAAACTGCCGACAGCTACCAGTATAAGCCCAAAAATAACGCCGGCTTTATAACCAATCTTCTTGATAATGCTGCCGCATGCAAAAGACAATAAGAAATATGTAAAGAAAAAGGCACCGTTCACCAGCTGGGCCTGGAAATTCGACAGTTCGAAGACTGCCTTGAACTTGTCAGCCAGGGTAATATTAAAAGTAGTGACGAAACCAAACAGGAAGAATATCATTCCCATGAAGGCCATACCAGCCGCCTGCGTATTTTTCTGTTCTGTCATAGCGTAAATATTAGGTTTAATAAATAATCAAATAATCTATTGACTGAAGTAAAATTACATTTTAAATCGATTCTCAAACAGATCGTTCTTATTAAATATTAAGATTTTGAATATTTTTTCGAATAAGTATATTTGCAGAATGAGTCCCATGAAAACACGCTATTTTATATTTATCTCATATAAAGGAACATCCTACCATGGCTGGCAGCTACAGCCCAACGCTGTTACGGTCCAGAAGATCCTTAATGAAGCCATGAGCAGGGTGCTTGAAGAAGAAATCACAACAACAGGTGCAGGCAGAACCGACACTGGTGTCCATGCATTATTTTTCTGCGCGCATTTTGAGAGCGAAGCAAGTGATATAGATACTCGTAGAAACCTGGTATTCAGATTAAACCGTTATCTTCCAAAGGATATTTCTATCTCCCGGATCAGAAAGGTCCTGCCGGATGCTCATGCACGATTCAGCGCGCTGTCAAGAACCTATAAGTACTATATTTCCAGTGTAAAAGATCCTTTCCGTGAAGAATCAGCATGGTTTGTCCATGGAAATCTGGATATTGATTTAATGAATCAGGCTTGTACAATCCTCATGGAACAGAATGACTTTACAAGTTTCAGCAAGCTTCATTCAAATAATAATACAAACATATGCAAAATCTTTTCTGCTTTATGGGATGAGGAGTTGAACGGGATTGTATTTACTATAAGGGCCGACAGATTCCTTCGGGATATGGTAAGGGCAATTACAGGTACAATGATTGAAATAGGCAGAGGGAAGATGGGATTGAGTGAATTCAGGGAAATAATTATTGCCAGCGACAGGTGCAGGGCAGGAAAATCGGCCCCTGCCAAAGCTCTTTTTCTTGCGGGTATTGAATATCCCGATGAGATTTTTATTTGATCCTTTACTTATATTTGCGAAACATTTTAGTCACTATTTAAGAAAATAAGAAATTTAAAATTATTCAATATGGTTCATTTCTTAATATCAACTCTCCCCGGAGCCGTTCCAACGGTCGCAAACGGCCAGGTTACAAGCATTCTCGACCTTATGATGAAAGGGGGGATAATTATGATTCCGATCCTGCTGCTCTCTGTCATAAGTGTCTATCTCTTTATAGAAAGATATGTGTATATCAGGAAATTATCAGCTATTGACAGGAACCTAATACCTTCTGTTATTAGTGAACTGAAGGCGAAAAATCCTGATAAAGCGATGACAATGGCCAGCAATGACCAGAGTGCTCTTGGAAGGATCATGGAAAGCGGAATTGAAAGCTCCGGAAAGACATCCGCTGACGTTGAAAGGAATCTGGAAACAACAACGAACCTTATGGTCACAAAGATGGAAAACCATTTGGGATACCTTGGTATAATCGCTGGTATTGCACCCATGCTTGGATTCGTTGGTACTATAGCAGGGGTAATCAAAATTTTCTATAACATATCGCTTGCAGATAATATAAGTATAGGGATTATATCAGGTGGATTGTACCAGAAAATGATATGCAGCGGAACCGGCCTGATCGTTGGTGTTCTGGCTTATACCGGATACCATCTTTTACAGATGATGATCGACAGGTATATGATTAAGTTGCAGGAATCGCTTATACAGTTTCTAAAAGCTTTCTGAGATGAATATTAGAAGAAACAGGCAATTCAAGCCCGAGGTAAGCACCTCGTCCCTGAATGATATTATGTTCTTTCTGCTTCTATTCTTCCTCATTGTTTCCACCCTGGCCAATCCGAATGTGATCAAAGTTCTTCTTCCGAATTCAAAATCCGCGCAGGATATAAATAAGCAGCAGATCAACCTTACGGTTACTGCGGATAAAAGGTATTATGTAAATCAGAAAGAGGTTCAGTTCGGGCAGCTTGAGCAGGAACTTATCGACCAGACCAGAAATATTGAAAGCCCGACTATTATCCTGAGGTTCGCAAAAAGCCTTAACATACAGGATCTTGTTGATGTTCTTGAAATCGGGGTGAGACGTAACTTCAAGCTGGTTATGGCAACGGAAAAAGTAGCGCAATAACCCCCAACACCCTAAAGGGAGCTTAATATAGTAAACAATTTTTGCCCCCTTCAGGGGGCAGGCAATCCGCCAGCAGGCGGATGCCGGGGGTCAGTATTCATCCGGCAGCTTGTTTAGCTGCGCAAGTGTGAATACAGGGCCATCCTTGCAGACATAGACCTTCCCTACATTACAGCGGCCGCATTTCCCGAAGCCGCATTTCATGCGGTTTTCCAGTGTTGTAAATATATTTTCGTCACTAAAACCCAGCTTGGCAAGCACCGGAAAAGTATACTTAATCATAACCGGAGGACCGCATACTATTGCTATTGTATCCATTGAAGAAGGTGCAACTTTTTCAACAATCGTCGGAACAAAACCCACTTCACCTTTCCAATCAGGAGATTCACCTCCAGGATCGACAGTCGTAATAAGCTTTACATCAGGGCGGCTTCCCCAATCCTGCAATTCATGCTTGTATACGAGATCCTTAGTGCTCCTGGCACCGTAGATAATTGTAATATCCTTGAAATTTTCACGGAGGTCGAGAGCATTCCATATAACGCAGCGCATGGGCGGAAGAGCTATTCCTCCGGCAATGAAGAGAAGGCTTTTGCCTTTCCATTCGTTAAGGGGAAAAGTATTACCGTATGGGCCGCGGAATCCAATTATACTGCCTTCTTCGCAATCAGATAGGGCATTAGTAACTTTTCCAGTCTGCCTGAATGTACATTCTATATATCCTTTTCGGGTTGGTGATGATGCAATGCAGAATGTCGATTCGCCAACTCCATATACTGAATATTCACCGAACTGCCCAGCCCTGAAATCGAACTTATTCTGATCTTCTTCATTAACAAATCTGAGCATGAATGTCTTTACACCGGGTGCCTCATAGGTTATCCTTTCAACCTTCATCTGATAGGGCATATATAGGTTGTTTGTCATAGAACTGCCTCTTTTATTGAAATTAGATGTTCAAGAATATTCATATCTGCCGGACAGGCACGGCTGCATCGTCCACAGCCAGTGCAACCGTAAACGGAAAGTCTTTCAGGCATATAGGAGAATTTATGCATAATCCTTTGTCTCCAGCGGGCTGATTGCACATTGCGCGGGTTGTGGCCGGAAGTATGAAGGGTAAAGAGCGAGAATCCGCATGAATCCCAGCATCTTACCCGCGATCCAAGTTTCCCGTGCGAATCATCCTGAATATCAAAGCATGCGCATGTAGGACATACGTAAGCACAGGCTCCGCATCCAATGCACCTTAGCGATTGCTCTACCCATTCATCACTTTCGAAGAATTTCTCAAGCTTGCCAAATATCTCCTTGTGACTGAACTTAACAGGTACATCAGCAAGGAATTTCTCCTTTTCAATATTCCCTGCTGTCTCAAAAAGTTCAGGTGAAAGCGCAATAACTTTCTCACCTTTCTCAGTCAGTATCTCTGCCAGATAATCGCCATTCTCACCAAGCTGCGTGAAAAGAATATCACTGCCATCGGTATTACCGGGATTGCCTCCAACTGAGGTACAGAAACAGTATTCATCAGCTTTGCCGCAGCTGAATCCGAGCACGGTGACTTTAGAAAGTCGGTTATTATAAATCTCATCCTTGTAATCCCAGTTGAATATTGAACTAAGCTCTCCTATTCCCAGTGCGTCGCATGGCCTTATTCCCCATAGCATTATCTGGGGTATCTGGTCAGGTTCAATTCCCTTTACTGACATTCCATCTTCATTTTTGGAATAATCGAGTATCTTTTCGGTTCTGGGAAATGAAACTTCCTTTGAAGACTGGGTTGTCTGTATATAATCAGTCGCTATATCGCTGAATTTTTCAGTTTTGCGATAAGTGGTTCTGCCGTTTCTTGAAAATGGGGCATAAACCTGTCTGTTGTCCCCCTTCAGTACTTCAAAAAGCTTTTCAAGCGAGCCTTTCCTGACTAATCGTCTGTCACTCTTCATTGTTACATTATAAAATTATCCTTATCCTCAGGTTTATATGTCGACATCAGGTGGTCGGCCTTGATAGAAGGCTGATATCCTCCGAAATGTTCTTTTGCGTCAATCAGCATTCTCTTTGTAAGAAGGTTAAGAGGAATGCCAAGAGGGCAGGCATTATAGCATGCATCGCAATCGATGCACCTGCCTGCAAGATGGATCGCCCTCATCATATGCCATTCAAGGTTTCCGAGATCATGTGAAGGAACCGGTATCCATTGCGGCTGGTTGGACTCCACGGCACACTTGTGGCAATAGCACATGGGGCATGCAGCGCGGCATGCATAGCATTTAAAGCATGGTGAAAGCTCCTCTATCCAAAAACTCCATCGCTCCGAAGGAGTCATCTTATCGAGCTTCTCAAGCTTTTCGCTGTATTTTGCTTCTATCTCAATTGTATATTTGTGGACAAATGATTCAACCTCTTCAATATCCTTGAATTCAATCATTTTGCTTTCAGGGGTGATTCCCAGGACAAGAAGATTATTATCATTTACCTGGAATTCAGAAGTCAGCTGAATTATCGCCCTCATAACCGGTAATGTGGCTGTAATTGCCATTCTCCCTTTGCCTTTTACTTCTGCTTTTGTCAGATATGTAGCAAGGTTCATGATGCACCTGCTGTCAAAAATAAGTTTATCTGCATCCTTTGCTTCTTGGGCAAACAGAGCCCTTGTCTTATCGGCAGTACCATTTTCATAACCGATCACCACTTTTACAGTTCCGGCCTCAAGAAGCTCTTTTGCCCTTTTTTTCAGTTCATCCATTGATCACCTCCTTTACCGGTTTTTTAGCAATTTTCTGATATTCTTCGTAAGGTCCCAGTTCGCGGATTGAAGCAACAGTTGAGTTGACAATGTCGGCCCATTTTGCACCTTCAGCTGCTGACACCCATGAGAACTTGATCCTCTTTATATCTATACCTATGAAGTCGCATAATGAGCGGAACATTATCCATCTCCGCCTTGCATGGAAATTTCCTGAGGTATAATGACAATCGTTGGGATGACATCCGGAAACGATAATACCGTCAGCACCTTCATCAAAAGCCTTGACCAGGAGCATATAATCGATTCGCCCTGTACAGGGAAACCTCACTATACGGACATTTGAGGCATATTTTATGCGGCTGGTACCTGTCAGGTCTGCACCTGCGTAGGTACACCAGTTGCATACAAATGCCACAATTTTTGGTTCAAACTCAGCCATTAATTCTTAAGATTAATATTCATTCAATAAAGCCATCACTTCAGTATACATCTGTTCATGTGTATAACCTTGCAGGTCAATCGATTTTGTACGACAGAAAGCGACGCATGTGCCGCATCCCTGGCATAGTCCCGGGTTCACCCTGGCAAGAGTCTTAATAACCTCTCCTGCCCTGTTTTTTATCTCCTCCTTCTCGATAGCCTGATAGGGACAAGCTGAAACGCAGAGGAAACAACCGACACATGAAGAATAGACCGGCGGAGCCGTACGGTTCACAACAGCAATCAGAGGATCACGGGTCAGTTCGTCCTGCGAAAAGAGACATGCAACCTTAACTGCAGCGCCTGAAGCCATTGACACCGACTCAGGAATATCGCGCGGTGACTGGCAAGCTCCCGCAAGGAAAATGCCTGCTGTATTCGTTTCAACCGGTTTTAGTTTTGGATGAGCCTCTGCAAAGAATTTATATGCATCATAAGAGACATGAAGCTTCTGAGCAAGAGCTTCTGCATCGCCGTTGGCGACTCCAGCAGTTGCCAGAACTACCATATCAGCTTCGATATCAACAGGCATCGCCCCGAGAAGCGTATCAACACCCTTGACTATCAGCTTACCGTTCTTCTCATATATCCTTGAGACTCTTCCACGCACATAATTAACACCATCTTCCTCAATGGCGCGTCTTACAAACTCTTCATAGTTCTTCCCACCTGCCCTGATATCCATATAGAATACATAGGATTTGCCTCCGTGGACCTTATGCTGGTAGAGCATTGCATGCTTGGCAATATACATACAGCATATCTTTGAGCAGTATGGAATTCCTTTAGCTTCATCGCGCGAACCGGCACAAGCTACAAACACGATATTCTGCGGCACTTTACCGTCAGATGGTCTGCGTATCTCGCCTAGCGTCGGCCCTGATGCTGATGCCAGCCTTTCAAACTGGAGGCCGGTGATCACATCTGGATATTTGCCATAACCGTATTCCGGAAAGAAATCGGGCTGTTTGACAGAGAAGCCTGTTGCAAGAACAATGGCACCTATCTCAATTTCCTCAATAGTATCCTCCTGGTCGAATCTGATTGCCTGAGTAGGACACACTTTCTCGCATATCCGGCATTTACCCTTTAAATAATAGGTACAATGCTCCCTGTCGATGACGGGTTTGTTAGGAACTGCCTGCGGAAAGGGAACATATATTGCCGTCCTCATGCCAAGACCCTCGTTGAATTCACTTGGTATTTTCTTTACAGGGCATTTGGTTGTGCAGAGCCCGCAGCCTGTACATAGTTTCTCATCTATACTCTTTGATTTCCTTCGGATCTTTACCTTGAAATTACCAATAAACCCATCGATACTTTCAAGTTCAGTATATGAGTATAATGTAATATTAGGATGCTGGGCAACTTCGACCATTCTTGGCGTTAGTATGCACTGTGAACAGTCGAGCGTCGGAAATGTCTCAGAAAGCTGCGACATATGGCCGCCAATAGAAGGATCCTTCTCTATAAGGATAACCTTATGGCCGGTATTTGCAATGTCGAGGCTTGCCTGGATACCTGCAATACCACCTCCAATTACCAGTGCTCTCTTCGTGACAGGCACCTTTATTGCATTCAGAGACTGGTTATACTTCACCTTTTCAACCAATATCCTTACGAGGTCTATGGCCTTTTCAGTGGTAGCCTCTCCTTTTTCATGAACCCAAGATACATGCTCACGCAAGTTGGCCATTTCACACATATATGGATTTAAGCCAGCCTCAGCGCATGCTTTTCTGAATGTCGGCTCATGCATCCTCGGTGAGCAGGCTGCAACGACCACACCAGTAAGTCCCTTTTCTTTAATCGCGCTCTTGATAAGACTTTGTCCGGGGTCTGAACACATGTACTTATAATCGACGCTGTATGCTACACCATCTAATTTACCTGATGTCTCCGCAACCCTTGCACAATCGACCGTTGCACCTATATTCTCACCGCAATGACAAACGAATACTCCGATTTTTGACATATGATTGTCTTAATATACTAATTAACTAAATAACCATTAGACTGTTACTTTAACAAAATGCCTGTCAAGACCAAGCACTTTCCTGTCGATGCCGACAGCAAGTCCGAGAACCTGGGTAATATACATAACAGGAATATCTACTTTTTCTCCCAGGTACTTGTTTATTTCCTTTCTGCGCATATCGAGGTTTGACTGACACATCGGGCAGGCAACAATTATAGCTTCTGCTCCACGATCTTTGGCATCGCCGACAATCATTCCTGAAAGCCTTCCAACTGAAGGGGTCCTGGAAATAGATAATCCGGCACCGCAGCATTCTGTCTTAAACGCCCAGTCGATCGGAGTTGCTCCAACCTTCAGCATTACCTCATCCATTGACTGTGGATCTTCCTCACGGTCGAATTTAAGTATTTCATGAGGTCTCACCAGAAGGCATCCGTAATAGCATGCCACTTTATGATCAAACGGTTTCACGACCTTTCCCTCGAGATTCGGTGTGATATATTTATCGAGCAACTGGATAATGTTCAGTATAGTAACGGTGCCTTTATATTCCATCCCGTTCACCTCCGAAATTCTATCCTTAAGTTCCTTGTCCTTCGCAAGTTCATATTGCGTAACTGTAAGCCTGCTGTAACATGCAGCGCACGGAACGACAACTTCAGTCAGCCCTTGCTTTTCAGCCAGGGAGAGTATCCTTGCAGGAAGAGCAAAGGAGAGTTCCCTGTTCATGTTATGTGCTGCTGTAGCCCCGCAGCAGTTCCAGTCCTTTATCTCTTCGATTGTGATATCGAATGCCTTTGCAACAGCAAGAACTGATTCAGCATATTCGCGGGATGATCCTTTAAGCGAGCAGCCTGGATAAAATCCGAGTGTCATATTATTAGTCTTTATGTTTTTTATTTGTTTTCCTGAATATTGATGCCATGCCTGATCGGTCCTTAATCATTTCAGGAAAAATTCCAAGCTTGCCTCTCTTCATCATTGGCAGGGCAAGATCCATGTCGTCAAATATTCTCAGGGTCCTTGTTTTATAATCGGCAAGAAGGCCTATTTCATAAAGTCTTCCGGTATATCTTATCGAATCAAGGAAGGATTTATGGAATGCAATGATCTCCTTTGCTTTGCGATTAGCCTTTTTTTCTTTGAGTGCTTTCTGACGAAGCTGGTCCATCATCTTCGGGATATCGATGCTCATGGGGCAGCGTGCAAAGCACATTTCACATGTGAGGCATACCCATATTGTAAATGAGCGCAGCACTTTTTCTTCAAGGTCCGGCCTTCCGGTCTGAAGCATTCTCATTATCATACTGGGCGGGAAATCCATTTCAAGCGCAAGCGGACAGCCGGCTGTGCATTTCCCGCACTGGTAGCACCTGGTGACCTTTACATCAGATTGTTCAAGCAATTCCGTTCCAAGTTCGGTAAGTGCTGAATGATGGTTATCTGAACTCATAATGCATATTTTAATTTCTAAAAGGGGACCACTTAAAAAGTGGCAGAAAATTAGCAATTTAAAATCAGAAAAGAACATGAATAAAATCATATTGCCTGAGACATTTCTTATTTCCTGTTTTTTGTTTTTTTTTTGAAAAAAAAGTTAAATTTGGCCTGACCTGAAAACAATTTACCTGTCTGGTCTTTTACTGATAATTATCATTTTTATTAACTGTTAATAATTTCACAAAGAATAAAAGAAATTATATTTTTGTGCGGCTTTCAATAAAACTAAATCCTTGTTTATGGGTAATCAATGGCTTGTTTTATTCTTCCTCGTAGGGGCTTTATTTGTAGGTTTGGTTCTTATCCTTGCCAATATAATCGCTCCCAGATCATTCAATCCCCAGAAATTTGAACCTTATGAATGCGGTATCCCGACACAGGGAGTTACCTGGCTTCAGTTCAGTGTTGGATATTATATGTTCGCGATCCTTTTTCTGGTTTTCGACGTAGAGACAGTACTGGTGTTTCCCTGGGCCGTAGTGATGAAAGAGGTTGGCATGGTTGCATTTATTGAGATATTGATTTTCTTTATCATTCTGGGTCTTGGCTTATTATATGCCTGGAAAAAACATGCGCTTATATGGGAATAAAAGGAATGAAATATGAAGAGTTCGGGGATAATGAAAGCCTCGAGCTATTAAGGAAATCCGGTTCAAATGTTCTTTTGGCAACTATTGATGATGTCATTAACTGGGGAAGAAAGAGTTCATTATGGCCGCTTACGTTTGCCACGAGCTGCTGTGGAATAGAAATGATGCAGACAGGGGCACCAAAACATGATTTCTCAAGATTCGGAATGGAAGTGTACAGAGCCAGCCCGAGACAGGCTGATGTTATAGTTGTTGCCGGTACTATTGTAAAAAAAATGGCTCCTGTTCTGAAACGTCTGTATGATGAGATGTCGGAACCAAAGTATGTTGTAGCAATGGGCGCATGCACTATAACGGGCGGTCCGTTTTGCCTTTACTCCTACACAGTTGTAAAGGGTGTTGATCTGATCATACCTGTCGATGTTTACATTCCTGGATGTCCTCCCCGTCCTCAGGCATTATTATATGGAATGCTCCAGCTTCAGCGGCTAATAGAAACCGAATCTGTGAAATCGAGGAAGATCAGGATTGCTTCTCACAATTACAAATGACAACATTATTTTTTCAGAAACCTGATTATCAATGGATAAAATACAATTAGCAGAATTTATTAAATCGCTCGACAGCGATCTTGAGGTAAAGGAAGGGAAACAGTACACAGAAGTAATAGTTCCTCCATCGAAAATACATTCATTGGCCAGTCAACTCATAGTGAAAGAAGAGACTTTGTTTGATTTTCTGGCTTGTATTACCGGTGTGGACTATGGACATGATCTGGGTGTTATATATCACCTTCGCTCTACAAAACACCAGCATATGCTAGTGATTAAAAGCCGTACTACCGACAGAGAAAATCCTCAATTCGATTCTGTGGCTGATATTTGGGAAACTGCTAATCTGCAAGAGAGAGAAGCATTTGACCTGCTGGGAATAAAATTTGTGAATCATCCTGACCTGAGAAGACTTTTTCTTACCAGTTCATGGGGGTTTCCGCTAAGAAAAGACTATGTTGATAATGATAATATTACCTCGTAATCTATGGAAGAAAAGGTAAAAGATACTGGCACTGAGGAGAAGCAGGATTATATTATTAATATAGGTCCTCAACACCCTTCCACTCATGGAGTAATGCGACTGGTAGTTTCACTTCAGGGTGAAACCGTTAAATATGTTGAACCACATCTCGGATATATTCACAGGGGAATTGAAAAGATGTGTGAGAGCCTTACATACCCGCAGATAATACATCTCACTGACAGGATGGATTATCTTTCTGCCCATATTAATAATGAGGTTTTTTGTCTTGCAGTGGAAAAGGCTCTGGAAATTGATATCCCGGACAGGGTAAAAGTGATCCGTACATTAATGTCTGAGCTTACCCGTATCCAGTCACATGAACTCTTTTGGGCATCATACGGGATGGACCTCGGCGGACAAACCTGTTTCTTTTACGGGTTGCGTGACAGGGAAATGGTGCTGGATATATTTGAAGAGACGACCGGCGGCAGAATGTTAGTCAGTTATAACTGCCCGGGCGGGGTTATGTATGATTTACATCCGAATTTTCAGAAAAGAGTAAAAGAATTTCTGACACATTTCAGGAAAGTCCTCCCTGAATATGATGAAATTCTTACAAACAATGTGATTTTCCATGAACGAACTGTAGGAATCGGACCACTCTTGCGTGAGGAAGCTATTTCATATGGTATTACAGGCCCTTCAGGCAGAGCTTCAGGTTTCTCCTGCGATGTAAGGAAGCATGAACCATATAGTGCTTATGACAGGGTTAAGTTCAACGAAGTATTGTATACCGAAGGAGATGCATTTCACAGATATCTGGCGAGAGTTGAGGAGATGAGGGAATCAATGAATATTATTGACCAGTTGATAGATAATATTCCTGAGGGCCCTTATGCTGTAAAGATGAAACCTGTAATAAGACTTCCCGAGGGTGAATATTATCAGAGAGTTGAAACCCCACGTGGAGAACTTGGAGTGTTTATTATCAGCGACGGCAATAAGACCCCTTATCGCGTCCATTTCAGAACTCCAAATTTTGCAAACCTCTCTGTGCTTAACCATCTGGTAAAAGGTTTTAAAATTGCCGATCTTATTTCAATTTTCGGATCACTCGACTATGTTATTCCGGATATTGACAGGTAAAATAAGGCGAAAGGTGAAAGACTAAAGACAATAGATAAAAGACAAAAGATATGTTAACAAGCTTTGGCATTATTAATTATCTCTCAGCACAATCAGGACCATGGTGGAAAGTGTTTTATGATTTCACTTCACTCACCAAAAATATTGACGCCAGTCTGCATAACACAATGTCGCCATTCTGGACAACTGTTACGGAATTGGTTATTGTCGGAGTTCTTTTCATTCTGTTTTATGCAGTCATCGGACTTTTCCTGGTTTATGCAGAAAGAAAAGTATGCGCATTTATTCAAAACAGGCTTGGACCGAACCGTATTGGTCCGTATGGGATATTTCAGACAGTTGCCGACCTTATAAAACTTCTTTTCAAAGAGTTGATCCCAATCAAAAATGCAGATCATTTTCTGTTTAACCTGGCACCATACATTGTAATTATTGTGAATTTTATGGTTCTCGCTGCTATCCCGTATGCATTGGGAGTGCATGCGATTGACTTAAATATTGGGATATTCTATGTCATTGCAGTTTCATCGATGAGTGTTATTGGAGTTCTTCTGGCCGGATGGTCAAGCAACAGTAAATATTCACTTTTAGGTGCAATGAGAAGCGGCGCCCAGATAGTAAGCTACGAGCTGTCAGTAGGACTTGCCCTTGCTACAGTCGTGGTACTTGCAGGATCAATGCAGCTTTCAGTAATTGTTGAAGGACAAAGAACAGGCTGGTTTATTTTCAAAGGACATATTCCTGCTGTTATTGCATTTGTGATTTATATTATTGCAGGTACAGCTGAGACTAACCGAGGTCCTTTCGACCTGGCTGAAGCTGAATCTGAACTTACAGCCGGTTATCATACTGAATACTCAGGGATCAAATTCGCTTTCTTCTACCTTGCCGAATTTATTAATATGTTCATAGTGGCATCAATTGCTGCCACTATATTTTTCGGAGGATGGATGCCACTTCATTTTGGTGCCAATAACGGATTCAACAGGATTATGGATTTTATCCCACCGGTAATATGGTTCTTTGGAAAAACATTTTTTCTTATATGGATTATAATGTTGTTCAAATGGACTTTCCCCCGGTTAAGAATTGATCAGCTGCTTACACTTGAATGGAAATACCTGCTGCCAATTAATATTGTTAATTTATTGGTTATGGCATTTATAGTCCTCATGGGCTGGCATTTTTAGTTATTAATTTTTAATTATCAAATTATATATCTCTGAATGAGAAGCATAATAAATTATCTGAAGGACATATTTTTAGGTGTCAGGTCGCTTCTGAAAGGTATGAAAGTCACATCAAAATACTTCTGGAGTCCAAAGTCCATTGTGACAGAGAAGTATCCTGAGAACCGGAAAACACTTGTAATGTTAGAACGTTCCAAAGGTGAAGTGATAATGCCTCATAACGATAAAAACGAACACCATTGCACGGGTTGCGGAATCTGCCAGATAAATTGTCCCAACGGGTCGATTGAAGTTATTTCAAAAATAATTGATACTGAGGACGGCAAAAAGAAGAAGATAATTGATAAATATATCTATAAATTAGGTCAGTGTACTTTCTGCGGATTATGTGTAAAAACTTGTCCTTCGAATGCTCTTGCCTTTTCTACAAAATTTGAACATGCTGTCTTTAACAAGGCTCACCTGATAAAAGTGTTAAATAAACCCGGTTCTCAATTAATGAAAGGAGTTGAACAATGATAGCCAACCAGATTATGTTTTTTCTTTTATCAGCTATGATAATTGTCTTTTCAGTTCTGACAGTTACAAGCCGGAAGATACTGAGAGCTGCCGTGTACCTTCTTTTGGTACTGGTATCTACTTCAGGACTCTATTTCATGCTGAACTATCAATTTCTTGCAGCAATCCAGCTTACACTTTATGCAGGTGGCATTGTCGTCCTGATAATTTTCTCAATCCTGCTTACAAGTCATATAAGCCAGAAATTTGAACCGACAGGATGGAAAAAATCATTGCTTTCAGCTCTTGCATCTGCTGCCGGGTCAATACTTGCAATTACAACAATCCTCGACTTCAAATTTGGAGCATCAAGAGAAGCTGCTATGGAAGTAGACATGCACGCCATCGGTAAAAGCCTTCTTTCTCTCGGTTACGATGGTTATATTCTTCCATTCGAAGTAATCTCCATTCTGCTTCTTGCTGCGATGATTGGAGCAATTGTAATCGCAAAAAAAGGCAGCCCTGATAAGCAGGAATCCAAAGACTTAAATCAGCAATAAAATGAATACAGGTATTCCACTTCAGTTTTTTCTGGTACTCGCTACTATAATGTTCTTTATAGGAGTCTACGGTTTTCTTAGCCGCAGGAATCTTATTACGATCCTTATGTCGCTTGAGCTGATACTTAATTCGGTAAACATAAATTTTATGGCTTTCAACAGGTACCTTTTCCCTCATAAGATGGAAGGAATGTTTTTCAGCTTGTTCGTAATTGCAGTTGCCGCTTGTGAAGCAGCTGTCGCGATAGCATTAATACTTAATATATACAGGCGCTTCACGACAATTAATGCTGAAGACGTTGATGAAATGAAGTACTGATTAAAATTTACGGGAGATATACTTTATGATAAACTTCACCTACACCGTCTGGATACTAATTATCCCCTTCCTGATGTTCATTTTTCTGGGACTTTTAGGTCATAAGATAGGACCCAAACTCTCAGGATTACTGGGGACCGGTGCACTTGCAGTTATAACTGCACTATCTTATATTGCTGCTTATCAGTATTTCTTTGCTACGCCAAAAACAGCTGATACATTTAAAGCTATTCTCGCCGTAAACTCTACCTGGCTCCAGTTTTCCGATAAGCTTCATATAGATTTAGGAGTATTGGTCGATCCTATTTCCGTAATGATGTTAATCGTCGTCACTACTGTTTCGTTCATGGTACATATCTACAGTACCGGCTATATGAAAGGTGAAAGAGGCTATGAGCGTTACTTTGCATTCCTTTCACTATTTACCTTTTCAATGCTTGGACTGGTGGTAGCACCTAATATTTTTCAGATGTATATTTTCTGGGAGCTTGTAGGTGTCTCTTCCTACCTGCTTATAGGGTTCTACTACGAAAAGCCTTCAGCAGTGGCAGCATCAAAGAAAGCATTTATTGTGACAAGGTTTGCAGACCTCGGTTTCCTGATCGGTATACTGCTACTCTCCTTCTATACAAAAACTTTTGATTTTATAACGCTTACTGATCCATCCGGACCGGCAATAGCACATATAGGTGGTGCAACATTTCTGGGCCTTTCGGTAATTACATGGTCGATGATCTTCGTCTATCTTGGAGGTGCCGGAAAATCGGCAATGTTCCCGTTCCATATATGGCTTCCTGATGCTATGGAGGGCCCTACACCGGTATCGGCACTTATACATGCGGCCACTATGGTGGTGGCCGGAGTGTACCTTGTTGCCAGGATGTTCCCGGTTTATTCCATGGCTGCGCCAGTCGCACTGAATGTTGTGGCTTATGTCGGGGGATTCTCATCCTTGTTTGCTGCAATTATTGCATGCACCCAGACAGATATAAAAAGGGTGCTTGCATACTCTACAATATCGCAAATCGGTTACATGATGCTGGCACTTGGAGTTTCAGGATATGGAAGCCATGAGGGACTGGGCTACACCGCATCAATGTTTCACCTCTTCACACATGCAATGTTTAAAGCGCTGCTATTCCTGGGAGCCGGAGCAATCATTCACGCAGTTCATACTAACCTTATGACTGAAATGGGAGGACTTCGCAAATACCTTCCGATTACCCATCTTACATTCCTCATTGCCTGCCTCACCATTGCCGGAATACCTCCTTTTTCAGGGTTCTTCAGCAAAGATGAGATCCTAGCCGCAGCATTTCAAAGCAACAAGATCCTGTTTGCGGTTGAATATGCTGTTGCAGGGCTTACCGCATTTTATATGTTCAGGCTTTACTTCAATATTTTCTGGGGAAAAGAGACTCAATATCAGCATACGCCGCATGAGGCTCCGTTTTCAATGACCATACCACTTATAATACTTGCTTTGGGAGCAGTATTTGCTGGGTGGATTCCTTTCAATAAGCTTGTTACAAGTGATGGGAAGGCTTTTGAATCATCAATTGAATGGGGTGTTGCAATTCCATCAGTACTGATCGGGGTCCTTGGAATTATCGTTGCCATGGTAATGTACAGGAAGGAAAACAATATCCCGGAGAAATTGGCAGCTGCATTTAAAAATACCTACAAGCTGGCTTATCATAAGTTTTATATCGATGAATTCTATCTTTTTGTTACCAAAAAAATAATTTTCCGATATATATCAGAACCTATAGCATGGTTCGACCGGCATGTTATTGACGGCACAATGAATTCAATAGCAACAGTTACCCAGGTAGTATCATTCAGAATCCGGAAATTCCAGTCAGGACAGCTGCAGCAATATGCACTTGTCTTTATTTCAGGGGCAGTTTTGCTGGCTGTTATAATGATCTTATGGTACTGGTAGTTAAATAGATAATGTAAGAACACTATGAATATTTTAACCTTTTTTGTCGTAATTCCTGTCCTCACCATTACCGGGATAATATTAGTAAAGGATATTAAACGGGTAAAGCTGGTGGCATCAATTGGTATGGGAATGCAATTTCTCCTGGCTGCTTTACTGGTAGTACTTTATGTTATGCAGCGCAGGGCAGGGAATACTGAAGAAATGCTTTTCATCAGGGACTTTGTGTGGTTTAAGAGCCTGAATATTCATTTTGCCCTTGGAGTGGATGGCATATCAGTAGCAATGATAGCACTTACATCTGTGGTTGTCTTTGCAGGTGTCTTTGCTTCGTGGGAAATGGCGTTTCTTACCAAAGAGTTTTTCGTATCGCTTATATTACTGGCTACAGGGGTATTCGGATTCTTCATTTCGATTGATCTGTTTACAATGTTCCTCTTCTATGAACTGGCGGTGATCCCGATGTATCTGCTTATAGGCGTATGGGGAAGCGGTCCAAAGGAGTACTCTGCGATGAAGCTTACCCTGATGCTGATGGGAGCATCAGCCATCCTTCTTGTAGGCATACTTGGGATATATTTCCACTCTGCTCCTAACGGAGAACCCCTTACCTTCAATATACTCAGGATCTCAAATTATGTAATACCAATCCAGGCACAGCGGGTATTCTTCCCAATGACGTTTGTCGGTTTTGGAGTTCTGGGAGCGCTTTTCCCTTTCCATACATGGTCTCCTGACGGCCATTCATCAGCTCCCACCGCAGTTTCAATGCTCCATGCAGGCGTACTTATGAAGCTTGGAGGTTACGGAGCCTTCAGGGTGGCAATCTTCCTCATGCCTGAAGCTGCAAAAGAAATGTCATGGATTTTCATTATCCTTACTTCAATCAGCGTAATTTATGGTGCCTTCGGGGCAATGGTCCAGAAGGATCTCAAATATATCAATGCATACTCATCTGTGAGCCATTGCGGCCTGGTGTTATTTGCAATTCTGATGATGAACAAGACGGCAATGACCGGAGCAGTTCTCCAGATGATCTCTCATGGACTGATGACGGCACTCTTCTTTGCTCTGATAGGAATGATCTATGGAAGGACACATACAAGACTGATCAACGAAATGGGCGGGCTGATGAAGATCATCCCCTTTCTTTCGGTGTGCTACGTGATAGCCGGCCTGGCATCCCTCGGACTTCCCGGGTTAAGCGGATTTGTTGCTGAAATGACAATATTCGTAGGTGCCTTCCAGCATCCGGACCTTTTCCACAGGATCATGACAATAATAGCGATCACTTCAATTGTCATAACTGCCGTTTATATCCTGAGGGTTATAGCGATCCTGCTCCTTGGGCCTTCTCGAGATAACCAGTATGAACACATGAATGATGCAAAATGGTATGAAAAAATATCTACAGTTACATTGATTGCATGCGTTGCTGCCATTGGACTTGCTCCATTCTGGCTTTCAT
>Ga0182027_10003813_pt1 | contig 23677 bp, 54 predicted proteins | sample 712E1DmetaG_FD_121300 | JGI IMG/M metagenome (GOLD analysis project Ga0182027, IMG submission 121300) | Permafrost microbial communities from Stordalen Mire, Sweden - 712E1D metaG (Illumina Assembly) | ecosystem: Environmental > Terrestrial > Soil > Wetlands > Permafrost | place: Sweden... | reverse complement strand
TATTTCATTTTAACTTCTCCAAAAAGTATTCTATTATTTGGTCAAGGATAGATATTACTGCTGCAAACACAAGTACTTCAACTATAATATTCTTCATATCAAGATTAAAGACATTAATTGCAAAAACATTAATAGCATAAAATAATAATGATAAAATTAGATATCTAATTTTATTATGGGTGCTTCTATTTAAATATTCAGGTTTCTTGCTTCTTAAAATACCAATAATAAATTTAGATACAAAATCTCCTATTATGATTAGTAGTGCCGTGCTTAATATTAAGATATATACTTCGGAATTAAATACAAAATTGTAAATAATTTTAAAAGATAAAATAATTTCAACCGTTGCCACTAGTAACAGATAATACACATACTTCCAAGGGTCTTTACTAAATATTTCTTTTATTTTCATTTTATCCTCTCATTGAATTTATTAACCAAATTCCTCCTAAAACCATCCAAAACCAAACTGGTATTTTTGCCAAAGCTGCTCCTATATTAAATGCTGTTTTAAATCCCCCACCAGCTCCAGCAATTAATATAAATATAACTGCTATAACACCAAATAATAATGTGGCACTTAAAAATGACAAGTCTCTTTTTCCATGATAAGTATTCTCTGCCATTATCTTTGACCTCCCTTTTTAGATGAATTAACTATAAACATTAAAATCAAAAATCCACCAATTATAATAATTAAACCATCTACTGTACAATCATTAGTTATTTTAATGAATTTTCCAACTTTGCATAACATCCCTCCCAAATCAAATGGGACTTGATTTGGTTCTGCAATACAAATTCCAACTTTAGTTGAATCCCCTTTATTTATTGCATCCTTTAACTCATTTGAAAATAAATTACCCACTCCAATTACTCCTTGTGAACCCAATTCTGTAACTCCAACTAAAGCTATTGCCCCTGCAATCCCACAACCAACAAGTGTTGTTGCACCTAAAGATACTGGACCTAATCCATAACCAATAAGGCAAAAAGCTGCCCCTGCACCACCACCAATTAATCCTGTGGCAAGCATTGATTTTCCACTAGAAAATAAATCTTTTTCTCCTTGAACTGTCATTGTACCTTCAGTAACTAATGTAGCAACTGGAACACAAGAAGCAGTATAATTAACTCTTCCTGAACAATCTGTACTATAATAACATGCAGAAGCTAATAAATCTCCTGAAGTCCTTCCAGCCTTAATCTCATCTTTTGTTAATGGAAATTTTGTATAAGATTGATTAAATTCTTGGCTCCCTGCACATTTCTTTGTCCCACCTATTGACTTCTCCCAGAAAGTACATTTATCTCCTAATTTAGAACAGTCAGTACATGTTTCTCCAACCGAACAATCAGCATTATCTTTACATATAGTTCCTGCAGATGTTCCTGTTCCATTAATATCTAATCTTGTTTCATACAATTTATCAACAGCATTTGTATGTCCCTGGAATATTCCATTTTCAGAATAACAACCATTTTTAATATCTATATATAAAATATAATATTCTGAAGAAGGGTCCCAGTAACTTGAAGGATTTGCATCTGAAGCACCTTCATTAACCATCATACACATATTTTCTGTATCTTTGTTTGGTACTTGAATTTGTATAGTATGTTCTGATGTGGCATAATCTTTTACATCTCCGTCAAGAGAATCCCATGTTTTTCCAACCAATGTTTTTGTGAATGTTGTTCTGTCTGCAAGTATATTTGGCTGTCCTACTTCACAACAACTTGATACATCTGATTTACCTTTAGCCGCAAATAAATTAAATATAGAAAATGTTCCAGGTTCTTTTTCTCCAAACCAAGCCTTTGCTACACTTGCTGGAATTATCCCCGTTTCTATATTATACTCTTTATTTGAATCATAAATTAATCCACCCGTCCACACATTATCTAAACACTCAAGTGCATTACTGCAAAATCTTGCTGCAAAATCAGCATATGGAACATTTACTGTAAACTTTACAGTTAATGTTTGTCCAGGTTGTAGTGTAGTATTAGATGTAACTTTATCTCCATCTGCATTTGCTACTCTTACATTTGTTATAGTTATTCCTTTAATAGGGGGGTCTATAGGACAATCAGCAGAACAATAATTTGGATTTAGACCATTAGCATCATATTGCTGTTCTCCTTTTTCACAAACACCATTTCCACAATCTGTTGGACTTGCACATGCATCACATGTTCCACCACAATCTATTCCAGTTTCAGCACCATTTAATATTCCATCAGTACAAGTAGGATTTACACCACAAGCTTGACAATTAGGTCCTCCGCAGTCAATTGCTGTTTCTCCTTGATTTTTAATTCCGTCAGTACAAGAAGGAGAGCTAGAACCAGAAGTAACACATTGGTTATTACTACAAGTAAAACCACTTGAACAACCAGGTGAACACGTTCCACCACAACCATCTGCACCACATTCTTTTCCTGCACAATTTGCAGTACAAGTGTTACTACATCCAGAGATTGAATCATGCTTACACAAATTGCTTACACAACTATCTGTTGTACATGAATTTCCATCATTACATTGAGAAGCAGAAGAACAATAATTAGTTATAAAAAGATTTGAACATTTTCCTGAAATGCATAAATCTTGAGTATTTGCTTTTCCATCACTACAATCCAGATTGGTTGCACAACAATTATTTATTTTAATATTAAAACAAGAGAATGTATTTCCACTTTGTTGACAAATATCAGTTGTGCATTTATCTCCATCATTACAATCGCTAGCAGAAGCACAACAATTAGATATAGGAATTAAAGAACATTTGCCATTTGAACATAAATCCATTGTACATTGATTATAATCATTGCATTGAGAATCTATTGAACAAAGCTTGCAACTTGCTATAGCAGTATGTTTACAAGAAAGCCAACTACATGTATCTGTGGTACAAGCATTATTATCATTACATTGACTAGCTGAAGTACATGCACTTACAAATGCCCCTAACATTCCAATTAGTAATATTGTAGTTATTACTAGGGTTATCTGCTTTTTACTTATCATTTTAAAAAATTAAAATTAAATTCTTGGAAATTTAAGTTTCTCAGCAGAGAACGTTACTATTGTTGCTACTAATGTCAAGTTAATAACTAATCCAATTAACAAATTAAGTGCTATTCCTACAACTTGCCATTTCATAACTAATAACACTGCATATAATATTACATGTCCATAGAGCAATATAGCAAATATTCTTTGAGTTAGGTTTGTTCCTTTCCAAAGCTTTACATATTCTTGTTCATATAACCAAAAACCTACATATATAAGTACAAATACTCCAATGGCCATTGCTAACCATATACTAAGGTTTGCTACATCAAAATTTGTAAAACCGGTCAGATAACCCAATACAGAATTTCCTATTTGGGTTCCACCAACTCCGGATACTGGCTCTATAGCAAACATAGTTTGCGTGCTCTTTCCGATTAAAGGATATAACCCCTTGGTTAATATCATTTGTGCTACTAATACTGCTAAACTTAGCAATCCAACTTTTTTCAAATTAGGCATTTATTTTTCCTCCTTGTGCATTTAATTGAATTTGAAAGTTATCACTAATTTGTTTTGTTCTTTTTATTTGTTTATGCTTCATTTGTTCTCCTGATTATTATTGAACGTTTTTGTTTTAGGATTTGCGTACAAACCCTTTATCTTGGAAGTAATAATCTAATTCTTCCCAAATTTTAAAATATTTTTATACTTAAATTTTCTTTTCGTATAATTCATAAAGTACAACTGCACCTGATAATCCTACTGCTGCATAGACTATTACTGAAAATAATCCTGCTGGTACAAAATTTAATAAATTAAAAGTTGGTACTAGCTTATTAATTCCTATATTCAATGCACCTATTGCTGATAAGACTATTGCTGTTACACGAACTGGTTTTGATATTTCCATTTATTTTTTCCTCCTTGAATTTACTTTTAGTTTTACTAAGTAAAACTTTAAGCATTATAAATTACAGAATTCAAAAAGAAGATAGAGAGATTTATTTCCCTTTCTTCTTATTGAAAAATATAAAATATATTGCTACTGCTCCACCTATTAACCAGATTGGACTTATTCCTTTCTTTGCTGTTTGGCTTGCTGCTGTTGTATCTGTACCTAATGTACTTCCTAAACTATCTAAGCTTCCAAGTTTTTTACCAGATGAATCTTCTGCTGTGTATGTAGCAGTAGTTGTTCCAACATTTCCAGCTTTATCTGTTCCAGATATTGTTGCTGTCCATGTTCCAACACAATTAGCTACCCCACCTTCTGTTGCCATCTGAACATTAGTTCCTGATGAAGTTGTCCAAGTTTGGTCTGGACACTTATCTGAATTAGGACTGCTAAGAGTAACTAATGTTGAAGTCAATCCTGATGTTGCATCACTTGATGCCCAAGTTAATTCTTGTGTATTTCCAGCACCTACTCTATCTAACATAAAAGATACTGAAACCACTGGGGCTGTATTATCAATACCTATACCTGTAACTGCTGATGAATTTTCAGATGTGTCACCTTGAACACCACAAATAGCTTTGTAAGTTAATTTATCTGAAAAAGCACTTATACTTTGTACTGGGCTTGAAAACCAAGTTTGACTTGCTGATGTATTTGTTATCTTAAACCAAAATACATAAGCTGTTCCTCCTAATGGGTCTTCCCAACAAGTCAAGTTAAGATATTTTCCAGCACTTGATAATGCTGTAGTAACAGTAACATTCATAGTTCCAGTAGAATTTGTATTAGTAACTGGTTTAACTATCACAGTTGCTGCACTCATTAAAGGTACTAAAAGGATAAGAGACAATAAGACTGTTAATAGTACTTTATTATTTCTTTGTATTTGCATTTTTTATTTCTCCCGCATTTAATTGCATTATTTCCATAATGGAAAAATATGATTTCATTTGAACCTCTTATATAACCATTGTAATATTAAACCTAAAATGAAACCGACAATTCCAATAATTATCCCATAAACTAAATAAGCCATTGGGCTATAACCACAAATCCCATTTCCACATTTTGGTAACCATTTGAAATAAATATTTAAATAAATATTTAATACAATTAAAATTATAGCTCCTGCCCAACCCCACTTATTTTTTAATACATTCTTGTATTTTTCTTTCATTTGTTTGTTTTGTTCTTTTCTCCTTGTTTTGTGATTGAGAGTTTCCTCTCTGTGATTGCTCCATTGAGCGTTTGAATATGAAAAAAAAAATTTAAAAAAAATAAATTTAATCTTGACTAGGTTTAGTAACCACCGTTATTAGCAAACTGGAAATTTACTGAATTTGAATCATAAGCACCTACATCTTGTAAGTTCTCAGTATTTTCAGGTCCAGTCTTGAATCCTTCTGCTATGCTTGCAGCTGTTTTGTATGAAGATGATTTCCAAGTTGCTTGGTCAACCAACTTACATGTCATTGCATCTGTGCCTAATGGTGTTGCTGATGATAAAGCTGTAATACTTCCGCTAGCTGTTATAACACCCATTACAGGTGTCAACATCTTGTTGTATTCCCATGCATAATACACATAGCCTGCTGCTGCTGTTACTCTCTTAGGGAGAACTGCAACGCTTGTGACTGGTGTACCATCACTGAAACTTCCTATACTTACACTCTGAATAGCTGATACATTAACCTGACACAAAAGTATCGGTTGATTATATCCCTTTTCAGTCTGGTTAGCTACAAACTTTAAGTCGAAATTCTTAACTGCACCTGCACCTAGAGTAGTATTACCTGCTCTTTGTGGGTCAGCTGGATTTTCAATTCCTAAAATCTTAGCAGTTCCGTATGCTGTAAGTTCAGCGTTTATTGTGTCTTGTGCGATTCTTGGACTAAGGTCTACAGTTGCTGAATAATAACCAAGTGCATTGGTTGTATTCAAAAGAAGCAATTTGTAGTCTTTTCCACAAGCGACATCAATGTTAACTGTTCCATCAGTTCCTGTGGTTCCTTCTTTAATTAACTTGTTGCCGTTGAAGACATAATACTCTGCATTAACATTAGTTGCTGTAGATGCTAAAGCATCTTGCACATTTAATGTGTAAGTTGTTATACCATCTGTTGGGCAAGTGTCTGTTACCAGAGTTTGCTGAGGATTTACTTTATCAGAGCCTCCAAACCAACCATTAACTGTACCTTGGAATCCATTGAAGTTTGCAACATAAGCTACAACCAATGCAATAGCAATCCACATAAGAACAGTAGTGATTTTGGTTTCTCCACTCTTATTAAAAGCCATTTATTTTTTCCTCCATTTTGATTTAATTGTTGCGCTTAGAACCTAAAATGTCACCGTCACTATGTTTTTGTTATTAGAATCGTTGATTTTATGGAGGGAACTCGAGCGACATTAATTCTAAACTTAAATTATTTAAACAGTTTAAGTATTTAAATCTTTAGATTCTCATGAATATAGTCCCAAAAACGATAACTTTATAAATTTGAAATATATTTCATTATTGCTCTAATTCTATCTCAGTGAACACACAAAGCCAAAAGGATACATATAAAAAATCATGGAGAGAATAAAATGAAAGAACTGAGCATAGTTCCAGATATGATAAATTCAGAGAATCTAATTTTTCTAGACGAGAATAACATTCCTTTAACAATATGTAAAAAGTCTTTATACAAATTTACTAATAAATTTGTTGACCCAACAATTATAATTGATAATTTTGAAAGAGGAAGATTTAAGGAAATAGAAATAAGAAACCTTGATATTTCTCAATTAATAAAAATGGGGTATAGATTAATTTCATTTAAAGCAACTAGTGAAACAAGAAGCAGACCAAGGCAAATAAAATGTTATATGCTAGAAGATATAAATCGTCCAATTCCAAACTCAGAAATTTTATACAAAGTTCCTAAAGAACATAATTTAGAGATGGATACTGTTAATAACAGAATTAGAATTAAAGGTGTAAATGCTTTTCCATATCATAGAGCACAAGATGCTTCTCCATGGATGAAGGTGGTAACAAAGTGAAAGAAACATTTACCAAAGAAGAAATAAGCGTATTAAAGGAAATAGCCCAAGAAAAAATTAGATTTGATAATATCTTTACAAAGGATAAAAATGGAAAAGGAATACCTTACAGAAATAGATTTGAAACTTGGGAAGATGCACATAATAATATGAAGGCAATGGGTATGAATGAAAAAGAGATAATTAAAAGAATAGGGGTTAAGAAATAAAATGGTAGGGAAAATCATAAACATAGTTACTGAACAACCGTGGTTATTTAAATCCTCTTACGAAGATGGGACAGAGATATTTGAAAAAGTTGCTAAAGCATTAAAAGAAATGGAAGACCAGGAGAAGAAGAATGGTTAATCAAAATACTATGCTAAAGGCCGATTTGTGGGGAGATGGAATGCTAAGCAAAGAAGATAGATATTCTAAAATAAAGATTCAACATATCCCAGTAATGATTACAGACAATGGTAAAATACTTTGCTTGCCAAATAACTTGGAAACTTCTCATATTGGGGTAACCGCAATGTGTTATGATAAAGAAACTGAAGTGCTAACTTCTGAGGGTTTTAAGAAATTTAGTAAACTAAACAGGAAAGAATTAATAGCTCAAGTTAACCCAAAAACATTTGAAATGAATTTTGTAAAACCTTTGTCATACACAAAAGAAAGATACTCTGGAATAATGATTGGATTTAAGGGAAAGACATATGATTTATTTGTTACCCCAAACCATAATATGTTCTGCGGAAGGTATGAAGAAGTAAAAGATGAAAAGACAAACAAAATTATACCCATTGTTAATTTCTCATTTACTGACGCATTAAGCGTATACCAGAAGATATCACAATCTTATGCTGGTTTAACTCACATATGGTCAATATTAAATATAGAAAAAAATGGCAACAAGATTAATAAGTATATTACAACTATAACAGATAACAATAGGTATTTATTACCTTATAATGATTATGTTTATTGTGTTGAAGTTCCAACCCATTTGCTTGTTATAAGAAGAAACGGAAAGATATCTTTATGTGGAAACACCGGAAAAGGTAAAGGAATTCTTGGTAATACCTTATTAGGCTTTGAGTATTTTATGCTACATAAATTATGCTTAGTCTTAAATGACTTCCAGCAAGAAACATATGAAAACTCTCTACCTTGTTTAAATAGAGTCTTTATGAATAATTTAAAAATAATTGGAATTGCTCCAAGAGGGTATCCTATAGTTTATGTTTACCCTTCTAACAAGGACCTTAAGATTGGAGAGACAGAAAAACTATTTCCTCACTTAAAGATGAGTATACCAACAAGAGTTGTAATAAGCCATATTGAAGATTATTATAAGCTTGACAAGTCTGCTAGATATGTTACAGGATATATAGACAGATTTTTGGAATGTAGAGACTTAGAAGAAATAGAAGAAGTTATTGATGAAATATTAACTGAAAATTTTCCTGATAAGAAAGGAAGCAAATTTGAAGAGATGAAGTTTAAAATTAAAGTAACCTTTAAGAATATTTTTGATGAAAAGATAACTGATTCTGCTTCCCCAGATGCTCCTGCCTTTTTAACAATAAAAAGAAGAGGAAATATATATTCTAACTTTACAATCCAGGCTTTATTAGCATCTGGCCTTATTCCTTCAATTCAAACTTCAGAAATAAGAACCAAAAGTTGGTTCTCGTCTTATATGGCTTGGATAGTTGAATCAATATATAAAGATAAGTACGAAGATAAATATTTGAAGAATAAATCACTTTCTATGTTTGTTCCTGAAATTGATAAAATGTGGAAGGGGGATAAAGGAGAACTTATTAAAAATGCTTTAAAATTAATTGGAACAAATGGTCGTAGGGCCGGAATAGGTTTAAGATGGGATGCTCAGGATTATGATGCTGTTCCTGACGCAATAAGGTCAAATACCAAACATCTCTTTGTTTTAAGAAAGTCCAATGCAGAAGAAGTAAGGGGAATAGTAAAAGATTTTAGCATAGATAAAGAAGTCCAAGGATGGATATTAAAATTAAACACTGAACCAGAGAAAGGGATATTTGAATGTGTTGCCTTGACAACAGATAAATTCTATTTATACAGCTTAAGAGATGGAAGCATAACTACAACTAGAGAACCTCAAAGAGGAAGACTAATCACGCCAATGGCAGAGCACAAAATACCGGGCCGAAAGATAGATGAGGTAATAGCATGAATATTAAATACACTTTAATTCTTGAACATCCTTGTGGAATTAAAAACTACTTTTCTTTTCAATCCATACCTTCTATGGTCGTCCATCTAAAAGATATTACAGAATTGTGCCCTTTACACGGGGATAAATGTAAGGCGGTTAAAAAATGAATAAAATATCATGCGATAGATGTGGAAAGGATTGGAATAGTAAATTTTTGAAAATGATTATTCAAAGTAATCCTAATCCCCTGAAAAAAACTATATACAGTAGTGAAACACTTGAGAAGTTTGACTTATGTGAAGAGTGCTATTTGAAATTTATACAAGAACTAAAAGAGGATAAGAAATGAAAATAGAAGTAATTGAAAAGCATCTTAAGATAAATGGGAAAGAAATAAATAATGGAGATTTTGTAAAATTCAAATATGGAGATGATAATAAAGAATTTTCCGGATATTTTTACATGGCTACTTATGCTCATCCTCTAAATAACTTGCTTTGCGATTTTCTTATCTCAGATAAAAAGATAGAAGACTGGACATTTTGGAAAGGCGGTTACGACAAAGGATTTTTAATAAGTAAAGTTAAGGAGTGGAAGAAATGAAAATAATAATACCATTTAGAACTCCTACGATAAATCACATGTACTGGCATAGAGGAAATATAAAAATAATGACAACTGAAGCAAAGAAGATTAGAGCAGATATAAATGAAATTGTTTGCAAGTTAAATTCTAAGAAGTTACAAGGTAAACAACTTAAGGTTATAATAGACATTTACGAAGATTGGAAAACAAAGAAAGGAGAAGTAAAGAAAAAGGATGTACTTAACAGGGAAAAGTTTCTTAATGACAGCGTTTTTGAATCCCTTGGAATTGATGATAAATTTATATTTGAACAGACATTCAGGAAGATTCAAAGCAATGAAGAAAAATCAGTTATAGAAATAGAGGCAATAAAATGAAATATACAAAAAGACAGCAAATGCTAGACTTAGGATATCTTCCTTTAGTAATTGATGACGGTCTTGAAGTTAAACCTGTAAATTGGGGAGTTAACGGGGAAGAAGGCAAACACTTAGAGTTAGATATATTTGCAGAAAATGTTAAAGGAAAAAAAGTTCATCAACATATGATTTTTATAAATAAAGATAAATTTATGGAGATACTAAAAATAGCTAAAAAGCATTTTAAACTAAAATGAAAAATAAATATTCAAGAAAGGATAGAATAACAGAGAAATATAATTTTAGAGAGAAATATATAAATATAATTCAAAATATTAGTATGGGAACTGGATATATTTATTCATTATGCAATATGGTTCCTAGTTTTGTCAAGGACCATCATATAAGTGATAATGAAGCTATAAAGGTCATGAGTGGATTTTTAGCTGGAACACTTTCATACTTCTTAGGAAATTATTTACAAAAGGTTAATGAAAATAACAAGAATAAGGCTCTTAAAAATCTTGAAGAAAGAACAGAGGTTAAAGATTAATATGATTTGCGAAAGATGTAATAACAAATTTATAAGGGTTCCTTCTCACAAAAAGCAGTGGGGGAAGAGAGTTACCAGCAGAGCTAAACTTTGTCCAGAATGCCGTAAGAAAGCTAAAAAAATAAGAACAAAGAGGCTTCCTACAAAAAGGAGAAGAATTAAAAGATGAATAAACAAATAGAAGAAACAATATTAGAAACATGCATTAAGATTGGTAAGCGTGGAGAAGGAGCGATTATTCTAGTTGGAGATGCTAAATGTTCTCCTTTAGTAAATCAATCTGTAACTCCATTCAAAATAACTAATAATCCTAAACTTCTTGAATCTCTAGCTTTAATGGATGGAGCTGTTATTGTTTCAGAAGATGGAATGTTAAAAAGTTATGGGGTAAAGTTAGAAACGGGTAATGTCATAATGAGAAATTTTGGAACTAGACATTCTGCTGCTTTGAGTGCTTCTATGATAAAAGGAAATACTGTCTTTGTAGTAAGTGAAGAAGACAGAAAGGTTAGAATACTGAAAGAAGGAAAGATAATTTTAGAAATAGATTCATTAACAAAAAATGTTGAACAAAAGATTCCTGAAATAAGTAAGATTATGGAATCCGTGGGATATGGAACTTTAGGGGTATTAGGTATGAGCGTACTAACACCCGTAATAGGAATAGTTGCTATTCCTGGAATTACTATTTTTGTTGTAACAACTGGAGTAGCATATTTTATGAAAAAAGCTAGAGAGGCAAAAATAATAAAATGAAATACAAAAAAATTAAAGATTTAAGAAGAAAGGGAAATAAACAGGAGAAAACAGAAAAGCAAGTAGAAGCTCATAGAAATGCGGGGATAAAAAAAATGATAAAAAATAATCCAATGAAGAATCCTGAAATTGTAAAAAAGACTTTTGGACACCCACAAAGAAATAGCGGAAGAACATATTTTAAGAAAGGAAATACCCTAAAAAGATTTTCTGGAAAAAAGCATTCTGAAAGAACAAAGCTAATTATAGGTATGAAAAACTCTGGAAGAAAAAGCTCTGAAAAGCATAAGGCTATAGCTAGAGAACAGATGATTAAAGATAATCCAATGAAGAATCCTGAAATTGTAAAAAACTATAAAGAAACAAGAATGAAAAATAAGATACTAAGAACAAAAGAGAAGAAGAGAAAAAATGCATTAAAAAATGAAAATATAAAGAAATCACAATTCCTTCCAAGAATTCTAATAACAGATACATTGAAAGATAATATATGCTCTTTGTATAATGGTAATTGGTCCATTCAAAGAATATCTGATGAAATAGGTTTATCTGAAAAACCAGTCAGAAGGATATTATTAGAGCATGGAATTAAAATAAGAAATGGGAAGATATCTAAAGAAGATTTATCTTTACTTATGACAAACGGGCGTAGAATTGGAGTTGGTGTATTTTATAATAATATAACTAAGAAGGAGGTCATCAAATGAAAAATTTAATAATTATCTTATCTCTTGCTTTGGTGTTACAATTCTCTTTAATAAGCGCTATTGGAACCCCTGATATAACAAGGCCAAATGGAGAAAGCGGAATAGTTGTACAAATACAAGATAATACCATAAACATTAGTGGATATACTATCACTCTTGGTACCTTCGTGAATTTGGATTATTTCCCAATAAGTAAGGTTTCTAATCCACTTGGAGCAACTGTATCTTGTAATCAAAGAAATGTAACTGATGGAAATACAACTGTAATCTCTTATGAAAATTGTACATATAATGCAAATTATATAATAGACATCCCAATACCAATTATTAGCCAAAATGAGACTAACATTTCTTCATTACTTTGCCTTAGTCAAGAAAAGTATGATGAATGCCTAACATTAAAAGCCCAATATGGTGCAGGATTGGATGCATGTACTATTGCTAAAAATATAAATGATGGAGCAGTTGCAAATTATTCTACTTGTGCTCTTTCATTAAATACATGCCAGAGTGAAAGGTCAACTGCAACTTCTCAGGTTGCTACACTTACAACAGATGCTGCCAATACAAAAAATCAGAAATGGATATTTGGAGTAGTAGGAATAGCTGCAGGTATTTTTGGGACATTATATTTTAAAGGGTTTTTAGGAAAACCAAGAATAAGAAGTCCAGACGAAAGTTTCAATAGGAGCGGTTCACATTAAAATGGTAGAAAATCCAGAAAAGGAAATAATGCTAGACCCAAGGTGGGGAGTAATAGAAGATGGATTAGGATACAATGTTTTAGTAACCGGAGGTATGCCAAGTGTAGATAAAGAAGGAAGAGCAATTGTTATACTCACAATAATGCCGGATGATATAGTAAGAAAGAGATACAATCTAAGAAGAGATATAGAATTAGATAGTGATGGAAAAATGAAACTAATTGTTCTAAAAACAGATTTGATACCATTAAATATGTTTGATGACGCCAATAGAAAATGGTTATACACAAAAAGTTTTAGACATGAACCTACAGAATTAAGTGATAGAGAAGTATTTTTACAGAAAAAGTTAAATACCTATGAAAGAAAGGTTTTACTATTAGAAGCTGATGTTCTAAGACTTCAGGAACAATTAGAGATAGCAAGAACAAACCCAGCTAAATTCATAAAACAAGGAGCAGAAGTATTCCAAGAAAGTGCTAAGGCATTTTCTGAAATGATGAAGAGACCGGAGGAAAAACAATAATGGTAAACGAACAATATCAGGATAAAGTGTTTGATGATTCAAAAGAAGTAGCATATATTAATTTGGAACCACTTGTAAATGAGCCATACACTTATGAGAATATGGTTAATAATCCTATAATAAAACCAATTGCAGAACTAGATAGAAGTTTAAGGGATTTGGATGATATGATTAATAAAAAATTAATAGATGCTAAAAGAGGGCAGTCTTGGATTAATGCTGCAATAGATGATGTCCCTGCTTATCAAGATTCTACATTTATAACTAGATTGATTAGTTTGACTAAAGAAACTCAAGATGTTATAAAGCTGCAAGATATAGAACTTAAGAATTATAAAATGGCATTAAGAGAAATTGTAGATATTGTTAAAAGAATGTACGGAGTTCGTGTAAATGAAGAAGAATATACAGAAGTAGAAACTGTTCTCCCGCAAGAAGGATATGAAGGATATCTGCAGAATTTGGTGGATTCCAAAGACACAGAAATATCTAATATTGCTAAAACTATAAAGATTATATTTGACAAGGATACAGTAAGTAAAGGGGAAAAACAAAAGTTTGATAATTCCTGTGCAGAAGCGTATAAAAACGAAGCAGAAAAGTCAATTAAAGAAATAATCGGAAAGATTTTGAGGATGGAATTATAAATGAAAGGAGGTAAAAAATATTGTGGAAAACGACAAGTGTTATGAGATAATAATAGCAGATAGAGATATTCGTATATATCTTGGCCAATGTTTGGTAGACTTTCAAAGATATGACCAGATAGTTTTAAGTGCTGGGGAGGCTTATGTTGAAAAACAAAGATATATTGCTAATATACTTGAAGCAGTTGGAATTGTCATAGATGATAAATATCTTGGACCAAATAAAAAGATAAAACTTATTTCAGAGGAATCAGAGATTGTTAATGAAAGAACAGGAAGAAGAGAAATGAGACTCTTCCATAAATTAGGGTTGACTAAGATACCAGAATTGTTTATGTACACAGACCCAGATAAAGCTGTTGATGTACCTCCAATTGATGAAAGGGCAGAAAGAGAATCAAGTAAGAAAAGGAGATAAAAATGGAAGACATAGCAAAGGAATATACTCAGAAGAAAGAGAGTAAAGTAAAACATTTACTTTCTAACGTAAGTACCACTCAGGTTATTATCTTTGGCGGATTAGCATTTGTTGCTATAATGCTTAGCAATAATAAAAATGCTGACCCTAGATTAAATTATGTTATTTATGCCGTATTTATTATAATCATTCTGGTGTTATTATTTAAACCATCCAAAGAAAAAGTATTACTTCCTGAACATATTGTTAAGAGAATTGCTCAGGAAGCTTTAGACAGAAAAGTTAGGGATGGAAAAGAGTTTGGGTTTGATTCTAAAGTAGAAGTTTCTCCATATTGCCACTTGCAATGGGAAAATGATATGATGACAGGAAATATTCGACCTATTGCTTGGGATATAGGATACATTGAACATGTTCATAATTCACAATATAAAAAAGAAGGAGTAATAAGAATACATCCTTTTGAAGGAACAATTATTGGGTTAAGTGAATACCCTCTTGGTTATTCTGGAAGAGAAACTCATGATAAAGATATCGTTCCAGTTGGAGTTGTACAAGGGAATGTTAAAACAACAGATTTTGGAAATGGGCAACCAACTAATTAGTAATTACTCGCTCATTAGTTTAATATAACTTTCTGACTGCCAGCTATCTATTAATTTATTTAAGTCTGCTAAATATATTTTATCTTTAGTTTCAAACCATTTAATAGCTATTTTAAGAAAAAGATTATACATAATTTCTTCACTTAGTTCCACTTTTATTCACCTCTTCAATACTTAAGTCTACAATTTTATATTTACTACTTCCACCTGTAGCGCATTCACATTTGGTTCTGGGCCAGAATATCTCAATATTTCTTGTATACTCATCTAAAACTATCTCTCTTGTTAGAACTATTTCCTTCCCACAATTTATACAACTATACTTTGTTTTTAATATTTTTATCATTTTAACCTCCTTATACCTTTATCAATTATCTATCTAAATCTGCAGTTCTCTTTTTCTTATCAAATATTAAGAACGTTTTCCAAATGAGTAAAATAACTAGAAGGGATATAGTAATCCAAATAACAGTAGGATTTATCCCATTTTTATTATCCAACTTTGTCTGACATGAATCCAATTCTGCACTTAAGTTAAAATTCATATTCTTAAGCATATCTACTAAATTTTGAGCATCTCCACTTACTTCATTTGTGTTATTAATTATAAAAGTCTTATTTAAGATATCATTCACACATCCCGTAATACATTTTTCATTTGCATTTGATGGAAACATTGTATTATTATCATTAGCTGTTCCAACTATTGGAGGTATAAATGCCGCCAAACTAAATGTAATATATAATAAAAATATGCTAATCAATGCACCAATTAAAAATTGTTTTTTATTTATCATTTCTTATTCTCCTTCCTTCTATATAGAATTCAGTTGGGGTGTAAAATATATCACAATTTACTTTTAAGATATCTCCTTCTTTAATACCCTTTGAGTCCATTAAAATTGGAAATATTCTTTCTGGCTTATTCTTTTTAAAAGACAAAAAGAATCCTTTAAACCCTTTAGGATATTCTGGATTTCTTAAAACTACTATATCTTTATCTAACCCGCTTATTTCTTTCTCATGCTCAAGGATATAAAGGTTTATTTCTCTATTATTTATTATTTGAATTACTTTTCCTTTCTTTTCCATTATTTAACAACCTCACAATTTAAGAATTCATCACTTTCCTTTAATGATTTTAAAATTCCATCTTTTGCATACTTATATGTTTCATAATCTTTGAATTGTAAATCAAAGTCAGCTGTTCCTGACAAAGGCATACTTGTCTCTATTATACTTGAACAATGAATCTTTAAATCCCAAGTTGTAATTTGAGATTTAAGTAAAGTATTTTCTTCATTCAAATTTCTACTTTGTATTGTGAATATTACAAAAATAACCATAAGAAATAGGAACAGAGCTAAATATGTATAAGCAGTATCAGTCCTTTCTTTTAATCTTAATTCTAAACTACCCTTTTCCCATTCCAAATCTTTAATCCTTTCTTTATCTTTATTAATCATTTTCTAACCAATTCCTCCCAAATTCTGCTTTTGAAATTATTATAGATTAAATTTGCCCTACATTGAACACAATCCTTTTCAAACTGAGGACACATTTTACCATAATATTTAAAGAATGCTATATCCATTTTTTTAAATACTTCTTCAGCACCTTCCTCCATCTCTTCTTGAATTGACTTCTTTTCCTTTTGCTTTTTTCCTTTTTTATTCATTTTAATTTTGAACCTCCTTTTGCCCACCACTTGTAACTCTTCCTCCCTGATGTTGTCCTGAATATGCTCTCTTTATATCTCCTATAACTGCTTCATATTCTACACTAAACATTCTTGCTCCAAGTTCAAATATAAAGTCTTGATTTCCCTGATTCTTTATTCCAAATGTAAGTTCCCCTTTATATCCAGGATTAGTTGCAGTAAAATGCAAACTAACTCCTCCCCTCTGCAAAGAACTTCTTGGAAATATCTTAGGAACTAAATATCCTTCTGGAAAAAATTCATCATATTTTATCTTTTCAGCAGGGGATTGAATTATTTCCATTGTCGTTACAAGATAATATTCTCCAGGCTTTATTGTAAACTTTTTATTTCCATCTTTCTTTACATCACCTATTGTTTCAGTTTTAGAAGAATATCTATCTTTAACACCCAATAAACTCTCTCCAATTATCTTATGAATTTGACCAACTCTTAAGTCAAGAATAGTTCCCTCTGGATTTTCTAATTCCCTTTCACTAAGGCCTTCAATAAGATTATATTTTTCATTCAATTCTAAAACTTTAAGTGCTGATAATATCATTTTTAATTACACTCCATTTTAAGTTTAAATGAACCGTCATAATTTTCTTTGTATTGATTAAACCAAGATTCACTTTCTGAATATCCACAAATGCTATTTGTTGTAAGTGGTATTTGATTACTAACATCTATGCAAGACTCATTTGACATACTAATCTTAGAGATATTAGAATCGGATGTTTCAATAAATACAGAAACTGGATATATCTTGCCTTCACAATTATAATATCCGTGCTCTTCATAAATCTTACAATCTAAATTTTTAAAAGGAAAACATGATTGAACAGGAGCAAGAGCTTCATCATTAGGTTTATTTACATGAAAATCATTCCATAAAAAGATAAGAAATACAATAACTAAAAGTGCTCCAACTATTACATATAAAGCATGCAATATTTCTTTTGTTAAATCATCTCTACTCCTATTCATTCCGTCTCTTATAGCTTCTGCTAAATCTTCTTTATTTAATGCCATTTCTTATTAACCTCTTTAAAATTTTCTAAAATAAACTTGCTCATGGCAGGGAATGGCTTTTCAAACTCCATTTTAAATTCATAAGCATCTATTATCTCTTGGGGAGATAATTTTACACTACCAAAACCAAGACCAAAAATAATTGGATATTTGCTCTTATTCCGAACATGAATTAAATCACCAATTTCAAATATTACTTTATCCATTTCTTCTTTATTTAATGCAGCCATACTTTTTCTCCCACCTTTTCCGCTAAATATTCTTTAAAAGCATATATTAAAGCAGGTGCATGCGTTGGATATGTTTCACTGAATACTTTAAACGCATTTTTTATCCCATCTATCTTATCTTCCTTGTCCTGAACAAAACTATCTATCAATTTTGCTAGTTCCATAAATCTCTTTTCATCCATACAGATATCCCCATCAAATATAGAATATCCTAGCTCTGAAAATTCTTTCTGCGCTTCTTGATATCCTCTTTCTAAAATATGAGTTATCATTCTATCTTGACTTTTAAACCAATTTCTAACTTGCTCCATATAAAACATATCATCTCCACTTCCAGTTAAACAAGCAATTTCTTCTGCCTTAAGCAATTCATTTTTTATTTTTTCTGTGTCCATTTTATTTTGTTATTTCTCCTTTTTGGAATTTATTAATATAATTTGTCCAATTAACTTTCATTCTCTTTTTTCTTTCTCCGTGCTCTCTTGAAAAAGATTTAAAATTTCCTATTGCTAATTCGTGCTGTCCTTTCATTTTTTATTTAATTGAAGTTGCAGGCTAAGCCTGCAACCCCAAAAGCTCTAACCTTCCCTAATATCATCATTTATATGATGAACATGATTTGATTCTTCTATTCTTTTTGCATTGGCAATTCCTAATAAATACGCTGAAACTGCAATCATTACTGAAGAGATTATTCTTAAAAGAACATCGTGAGTTTTGTCTATCCAAAAAAACATAATTGCTATTAATAATATCAAAAGAAAGAATATCCTGTATTTGATTTTCATTTTTTATTATCATTTGCTATTAAACTAGGTACTTTATTTTTCTCATAAACACCAATCATATCCCGCAAGAGTTCATCTTGTGTAACTTTTGGTTTTTCCCTAGTAGTTAAATAACTCATGAAAGACTCAAAGAGTGTCTTGGTGCTTGGTTTAATAGCCAGATGCTCCCATTCTTTTTCCTCTATATTATCCTTCTGAATTTTCTTCGGCTTTTTCATCATCATTGTTTAAATTATTTAAAGTATTTAAACTTTGTGATTTCTCTCTCTCCTCTCTTTTAAAGGCTTTTGTAGCCTTTTTATAATCTGGAAACTTATATTTTCTGTAATTATGCATAAATTCTCCAGATTTCCAATACTTATAAATATCATAAACATAAATCACTAATAATAGAACTCCTACAGGATAAACAATAATTGGAGAAAGCTCAACAATTATAGATACAATCAAAAATACTAACAAAACAGCTTTTAGTATACTGGTTGAAGCTAATGCATATAATGGTCTTATCAATTGGTCCCATAAGAATGCTTTAATTCTATATCTCCTTGCTTCTTTTTTTGCTTCTTCTAAAGGTTCTATCATTTATCCCCTTTCAACTTCTTACCATTTTGTAATCTAACTACTGTTATAGTTAATTTATTTAATAACTTTATATCATCTTCTAAACCCCAGCATATATCTGTATCTATCATTAAATTATCCCATTCTTCATTTATTCTTCTTAATAATAAATCTCCAAACTTATGAACTTCATATTGATTTAAACTGAACTCTTCTCTTAATTGCTCTTCGTCTTTAGTTTCGGAATTATCTACCATTTTATCATAATCCAAAACTTTACTCTTACCTTTGGTTCCAAACCATTTTCTACAATTTTTACAATTAACCTTCTTTGAATTAAACGTTATTTTTGCCTTTGTTGGGTTAATAGCTTGATTACATCTATAATACATCTTATTTCCTTTTTTTATCCCTAAATGTTTTATCCCTAAATTATAAGGAACTTTCTTTGGAAAATTCATCTCACCTATTTTTTTCATTTTTTAGCCTCGTTTAATTTTTCTATAATTTTATCATAACCTAAAAAAACAAATATATCATGCTGTGCTCTTGTAAGCTCGTCAATAATTGCTTCTATTTCTTGTGCTGTCAATAGTACATAATAATCCTCTGGAACAATTACCCTATTTTCATCTACTACTCTTTTTGAAAAATCTATCATTTCTTTTTCTCCTTTAACTTTTCTTTCTTTATTATTTTTTTCATATCATTTTCAAACTCTTCCATTCTCTTTCTTCCTTCTACATCTACTTTTCCCCATATATTATAAAGAGTCATTAATATAGTTCTTTTTGCATACTCTATGGATTGACTATCATGTGCAAAGCCAAAATCAATATGATTCTTTCTTATGATATCATCTATACAGTCTTCTAACTTTTTCTCTGCTGTTGAATACCATTCAGGCAATATTTCTAACATCTTCTTTTGTTTCTTCCTTTATTTCCTCAATTTTTATAACTTTATATTTCATAGGAGCAAAGTTTTCTTTTAACCAATTATTAAAATTATCCTTTAGATAATTCTCTAAATAAGATTTTATTCTATCATCATCCTCTTCTGTTTCAACCTCAAATATTACTCTTTTTTTCATATTAACGGCCCTCTCCAAAAAAATTTGAATAAAACAAAACAAATTAATGTCCCAAAAATAACTGAAACTAAACAAGCTAAAGGAATTGTTAAATCTATTATTTTTTCTCTTTTTTTCATATTAATTTAAACTATTTAAACTATTTAAATGTTTCGTTTATTAGAAATGGGATATATTACTGAGAAATTCAATTTAGTTTATATATTTTTAGATTCATGGGAATATATGAAAAAAATTTATAAAGTAAAACGAATTAAAATATATGTGCGGTCTTCGGGACCTAGACTCCCTTTCCACATCGGCTCAGGTAGAAAATATACAATATTATTGTACATCCTTGGTAAGCAGGGAAAGGGAGTCACACACTTTTTTCTTTTTAATGCGTACCTTTGAATATTTAAATCTTATCAAACTCTTTTAAGAATTCTACTATCTTTTGGCCTTTTTCAGTTAGCTTAATTTGTTTGCTTTTATTGTCCAGTTCAGATAATTCAATAATCCCCAATTCTTCCATTAACCTTAAATTTTTACAAGTCGCAGAATATGTGCAACCAATGCCCCTAGCAATCCCAGAATAGTTTACTTCTTTATGATTTGTATACATGAAAATAACTATTTTTTCTGGAACACCATTTCTTAAAAATAAAGGAGATGTTTTCATGATACATCTTAATAATCTCTCTTATTTAAATATCTTTCTCTTTTTTCTTTCTCATGAGTTTTATCCAAATATATGCCAAAATTAAAAAAACTGTAAAACAAACAGTCATAATTGGAAAATTATACCCAAAACTTGCTACTCCTACAGCAGACCCCGTAATTCTAATCATCTTTTTTATAATCCTTCTTAGTTATTTTACTTAATTTAGAGATGCTTCCTAATAATGAAAGTTTCAATAATTCTAACTGAGCCAATGCAGTACTTAAGTCGGCAACATTTGGCTTATCCTTTCCCATTCTTAGCCTTGCCCTTGCTTTAGCATTTAAAACCTGTAAAATTATGACTAATTCACCCATTAAGTTCCTTTTTTAATTTTTTTATTTCCTCTTTTGTACCCTTTACTTGCCAGTATCCCATTATCAATGTTACAACTCCCCCAACTATTGTCAGCCATATCTTTTGCTTTAAGGGCCATAATTCTGGAACACCAAATAACCATACAAAGATTATTACTGCGGGCAGCATAATACAAAAGAACCATCCAGAAAATCTCTTCTTTTCTTCTTCTGCTATCAAATCGTTGTAATATAATTTTTTATAATCTTTCATTTGTTTATCTCCTTGAATATTTGCTGTGCTTTTACTTTAATCTGTTCTTCCCAAGTATTCTTAGGACTTTGTTTTAACCAATCTAACCACATTAAAAATGTGTTCAGGATTTGCCTTCCATTATCTTTTAATTCCTCTTTTGCTTTGGAGTAACCTTTTTTTTCCGCTTCTTTTAACTCTAATTTAAAAACCTTAATCAAATTTTCTAAAAATATTTTTTCTTCCTTATGTGCTTTATTATATCCAAGATTAAAAATTTCTTTATCTCTTTTATATTCAGCTTTCGCAATTCTCTTTAATTTTTTGTCATTCATTTTTAAATCATCTCCATCTTTGAGAGATTGTTTTAAATCTTCTTTTAATTTATCTACTGTTGTAGAATATAAAACATCACTTTTAGTTAATTTTCTTGAAAACCAATTATTAACAATTTCATCAATCTTCTTTTCAAAATCCTGCTTACTTAATTTTATCATTAAACTTTCTCCATTCTAAACTTTTTTCCACTAGGCTTACAACAATCATCACAAATCTTCCCATACTTACAAGTAGTCTTATATGTCTTTGAACATCTCCTGCATATTCTTTGATATTCTTTAAGTTTTTGTGTCATTTTAAATCATCCTCTGGGATATTAAACTTCCATTTTATAAAACTCTGTAAGACTTTTCTTTCTCTATCATTCAAAATTTTGAAGGGAAATAATACACAAGATTCATAATGGTCATTTAATATTTTTACCTCCTTAATCGCTTCCTGCCTTAATAGAGAATTATCAAAATCATAAATATCTTTCAAAGTTTTAAGTTCGTCTTTCATTTAATCTCCTCAATTTGATGTATAGACACACAATTCCAATGCTTAATATCTCCTTCAGAAATATAATCTTGTCTAAGGCAACAGGCAAAAGATGTATCATTAAATACCTTGTATGTATAGTTTCTTGCCATATCTCCTTCCCTACTTAAAATTGTGACATCTGGATAACCTTGTTCTTTTGCACAAACATTTAATTTAGAAACATCACTTTTAACAAAGGCATATAATGCATAAAAGACTAACAAGAGAACAAGCACAGCCAATGTTATTCCAGTAGTTACTACCTTAATATCTTCTTTATCCATTATCTTTTACCTTCTTTAATTTCATCCCAAATCAATTTATTTATTCTTTGAGAAACAAGCATATTTGTTATTGTTAAACTTTCTAAACTCATACTTTCTATATTGTCTATTATATTACGCATTGCCTTTCTTGCTCTATCCTTAAGTTCATCTTCTTTATCCATTTTTTACCCAGCTTTCAGATACTTTCATTTTATATAAACCAATTTCTTCTTTTTCATTTTAAAAATTCTTTTGTATCCAAGTTTTATTATACGGAATGGAACAGTCTTGCTGTTCTATACAAGATTTATTTGTTAGAGTATTAAAGTAATACACTCCCTGACTTTCATTCTTTGTTAATTCTGCAGATTTTGAAGTACAATCAACCTTTAGATAAGGATGAAAAAAACTTCCTGTTGCTTTATAGCACACAAGAGTATAATTAGAGTTTACAGTTTGGACGTTTGAGTAATCATAACCTATATCTGTTGGAGGAAATAGTGTGCTTAATAAAACCCCCATGAAGAAAAGCAATGCTAAAAACATAGCAAAAGTATAGTGACTTTTATACATTGAATATCCTGCCCCGAGCAAACAGATAATATAAAATATTATCATAATATCAAAGACCTCTTTTGTGGTTTTAACATTGAAAGAAAGTCTTGTATTAATCTAGATATTTCTGCCAACCTTCCTTGAATTTCATCATTTGCTACAAGTGATTTTAATGTAACTTTATTTAAAGCATCATCTAAGTCTATTAATACTTTATCCAATCTTTCAATTGATTTATCTTTTTTCATTTTTAACTCCCTCCTT
>Ga0182027_10003812_pt1 | contig 23678 bp, 21 predicted proteins | sample 712E1DmetaG_FD_121300 | JGI IMG/M metagenome (GOLD analysis project Ga0182027, IMG submission 121300) | Permafrost microbial communities from Stordalen Mire, Sweden - 712E1D metaG (Illumina Assembly) | ecosystem: Environmental > Terrestrial > Soil > Wetlands > Permafrost | place: Sweden... | reverse complement strand
TCAATCCTTACAATTCACCGGGGGCATATTTCCCTCCGGGTGTATTCTTTCTGTTCCCGGGTTGGTCTATTGGCCTTTTTCGCCTGTGGAATGCATTGCTCCTGGTCATTCCTCCCGTTTTGGTGGCATGGGTTCTGGCGCGCAGGATCCCGAATCTTTATCTTCGCATTGGTTTCATTCTTTGGATCACATTGTTCTTTATATTGGATGCTCCCCTGCATACGCCGTTGCTGCTTGCCGCCCTGCTCGTATTTGCCTTTATGTTTTCCCCCTCTCCATACGTGCGCGGGCTTTCGCTGGCCATCGCCAGCTTTTACGTGGGTCTCAGCCGTTGGACTTGGATTCCGGTTACAGCCGGATGGGGAATTTTGATAGATCTCGTTTTATATTATCCGCATCGCTCCGGACCTTTTATCCGTCGGCTTGCCCCAACCCTTTTACTGGCTTTGGTTGGCTTTTTACCTGGGTTTGCCACCTTTTTTGTATCCAAGCCGGATTTTGGGAATGGCTCTAGCCTGATCAATCATCAGCCGCTGTTATGGTATCGCCTGCTTCCTAACCCAACTCTGCCTCTCGGCGTTCTCTTGACTGCCATTCTCTATAGCGGCCCCATGATCATTGCCTTGATTTGGTGGCTGGTCGCGCGCCGCTGGCGTTTGGATTGGTTGCAGTTGTTGGCAATTTGGAGCGGCCTGGCAATCTTCTTTATTGGGGGTTTGGTGGTCAGTTCCAAGATTGGCGGCGGCGGCGATCTCCATAATCTGGATATGTATTTGATGACATTGGTGCTCGTTTTCATGCTGGGCATATATCATTCGATTCAATTCGACGATCTATCCGTTTCCGCCCTGCCCGGTTGGGTGCAAGCAGCTTTATGTTTGATGATCCTCCTGCCGCTTTACTCTTTTACGCCGCTTCCGCGCAGTTCGGCTTATGATCCGCTCCTGAGCTTGCCCGGCCAGCAGCAGGCTCAACAGGAACTCTCTGATATCAAAACGTACGTTTCGCAAGCCAACCAGCAGGGTTTGGTTCTGTTCGTCGATCAGCGCCAATTATTAACGTTCAATTATGTGAACCAGGTTCCGTTTGTGCCGGATTACGAAAAGAAATATATGATGGATCAGGCCATGGCGGGGAACGCCGCTTATTTCCAAAATTATTATCATGACCTTTCCAATCAGCGATTTAGCCTGATCGTTACGGAAGTGTTGAGACTCCGTCACGATACAGGCGCGTTTTCCGATGAAAATAATGATTGGGTGGACTGGGTCTCCAAACCGACGCTTTGTTTTTATCAGCCGCTGGCAACCTACGATGATATCAATGTGCAGTTGCTTGTCCCGCGTCAAAACCTGTCCGCCTGCCAGAAATATCTCAAATAACACCTGAAAAATGGAGTTCCGTCTGTGGTAAAAACATTTTTTGATCTTGCTCCCTTGGCTTCATGGACCTTGCTCTGGATGGTGGGTGGATGTTTGCTGGCTGTCAGCTTGTTCCGCTTGCACCGCAATGAAGCCGCGCTGGTCGGTTTGGGCATTGGTTTGGTGACCGAAACATGGTTGGCCAATATTTTGGCCCAAATCCTGCCTGTCGGGATCGCATTCTGGCTGGCCGCGGGGTTGACGCTGTTGGGCGGCTTGGCGGCCATGATCGTGCTTAAGAGAAAAAATCATAAAATAGGTTTTTCTTTTTTGCCGGGCCAGTGGTTCATCCTTTTCCTGCTGGTGATCCTGTTCATCTCCATCGGGCGCGGTCTCGCAATCTTCGAAGACTATCAGAATCTCCCCACCATTTCCATCATGGCAACCGGCGATATTCCGCCGCACTTTGCCCTTGATCCTGCTTTTCGCTTTAACTATCATTATTTCTTATTGCTGTTTGCGGCCCAATTCATGCGGCTTGGCTCGATGTACCCCTGGACTGCACTCGACGCCTCGCGCGGCTTGATCATCGCCTTGCCGCTGATGCTGGCGTGGCTGTGGGCCTATCGCATGACGCGTAACCGCATCGCCTCTGTTTTGACGAGCGTGATGTTGATGTTCGCAGGCGGGGCGCGCTGGCTGTTGCTTTTATTGCCTCAACCCGTTTTACAGTTGATCTCTACCCAAATCACACCCATCGGTTCTGCCGGTGTCACTGCGCCCGATCTTGTTCATGCCATGCTGTCGAGTTGGAAGATCGAAGGCGATGGCCCTATTCCTTTTCCATTTGCGTTTCACAGCGGCATCTTTCAATCCTATGTGATGAATGGCCTTACTGGGATTTCCGGCATGGCCTTTATTATTGTTTTGCTCCTGCTTCTCACCGCACAACGTTGGCGTAGTCCATTTGCGGGTGTGATCACGTTCATTTTGCTTTCATCTCTGGCTTTGGCAAATGAAGTCACATTTGGTTTGATCGTTCTCGGCTTTGTATTCGCGCTGCTCGTTTGGATGATCTCGCAGCGCTCATGGAAATTGCCCTCCAGTTTGGTGCGTTGGATCGCAGTCCTTGTGCCGGTTGGCTTGACAGCGATGATTCAAGGCGGGATGTTCACGGAAATTTTGCGTGCCCGCCTCGGGCCTATCTTGAGCGCAGTTGGCGGCTCCAGGGTCGTAAGCGGCGGCTCATACTTCGACGCGACTCCAAATTTTGTTTGGCCCCCATCGATCATATCGGCCCATTTCGGTTCTTTATCCTTGTTCAATCCCGCGCAGCTGATCGTTGCAATTGCGGAAATCGGACCGGTCATTTTTGCATTGCCTTTGGTCATTGTTTGGGGATGGAAAACGCTTCGCCTCCAGAATTGGTATGAAGCCGCACTGATCGGGACGTTTGCATGGAGCGTGCCCTCATTGTTCCTGGCTTTCAAGGGCCCGCTTTATACTGCCACTCCGCGTTTATTGGATGGACTTTTATTTGCCTGCACGCTGTATGCCGTTCCGGTTTTTTGGATTTGGGCCCGCAAAAAGGGCGACGTTTGGCGCAGCATTTTGGTCTGTGGAGGATTGGTAACTGTCTTTGCGGGTCTTATGTTATTTGGCATTCAATTGATCTCAATTCAAAAGCCGGTGACTACCACCTTCATCAGCGATCTGGATATAAAAATGGCGGATAAATATTGGAATCGGTTAAAACCCGGAAGTTTGGTGCTTGACCCGTCTACCTATCAAGGCCCGACCATCTTTGGCCGCGCAACTAATTCTTCCGTCACTTGGTACGTGCCCAAGCCTGAATGGCAGGCGTTGTTGGCCAACCCCGACCCTCATCAAATCCATGGACAAGGTTATGATTATTTTTATTTCGGAATTGATTATTGGAATCAATTGACGCCGCAGCAACAAGCAGCCCTGCAGCAATCTTGCGTCCAGAAATTGTTTGAAGTGGACGGCATTCATGGCCCGCAGGATTATCACAAAGACTTCCGCCGCCTCCTGGATGTTTCCTCCTGCCAATAAAGATCCACAGATCGGGCGGAGAACGCAGATTTTTCTCTGGTCTGGGGATGTTTAAACAAACTTTATTCTGCGCGCCGCGAACCAGACCATTCGCAACAAAAGCCAGCCGTGTTTCCAGCGCGAGATATTGGTCGAGCCATAGGTCCGCCCGCGGTAACGAATGGGCAGGTCAATGATTTTAAGATTCAACTTTGCCGCGCCGAACAGCAGATCGAAATCGCCAAACGGGTCGAAATCGCCGAAATACGAGCGGTTGGCGGCGATCAATTCATAATCCTTGCGCCATAAAACCTTTGTTCCGCATAAAGTGTCTTTAAGGTGTTGTCCCAATAGCCAAGAAAATGCCGAGCTAAAAAATTTGTTCCCCATATAGTTCAAACCGCGCATCGCTTCTTTCTCCATCGGATACACCAATCGTACGCCGTTGATGAATTCCCCGCGGCCTGAACGAAGAGCTTCGTAAAATCGCGGCAGATCCTCGGGCGGGACGGTTAAATCGGCGTCGAGGATCATGAGAATATCGCCTGTGGCTTTTGCGAAGCCAAGACGAACTGCGTCCGCTTTGCCGATGCCGGTCTGGTGCAGGAGAAGACTCGGGGTCGAAGGATGTGCCGCGATTTCTCTTTCAATTGCATCGTAAGTGTCATCGCGCGAGTGTCCCTCGACAAAGATCAATTTGGTTTCGCGGCCCATCATGGGGGTTCGCTCGAAAATGGCTTTGATATTACCGGATTCATTTCGGGCGGGAACAATGATGGAAACGCTCGGTTCTTCGTCGCCCGCTTCGGACCGTGGTTTGGCAATGATGAAATTTGAGAGGGCAAAATCTCGAAACGGCCACAGGCGAACAAGGAATTTGTTGGCAAGGCCTCCGGGGGGAAAAGGCCATAAGATTTCCTGCGACTGTCGGACCGTGTCAAAGCCTGCCAGTTCGAGCATGTTGGAGACATCCTCGCGGGTGAGCCAGTTTTGATTGAGCATGGGAACTGCCAAATTTAGATGCTGGGCCATCGTGAGGGGAAATTGCCAAAGCCCGCTGTAGAAATTTAAGATCACGCGGGTATGAGAATCGCACAAGGACCGGACTTGGTCAAAGACTTGTTGAACGTCCCATATGTCATTGACCAGATCAGAAAGAATCACCACATCGAAGGGGCCGCCAATCGAAGGCAGATCATGGGCATCGGCTTCGATGAATTCGATCCCTTTGTGGCGGGCGCCGGCCCGCTGGATCATCTCCGGGGAAAAGTCCAGTCCTACACCGTATGCGGGCCGAAGGGACGCAAGTAAATCGCCCAGCCCGCACCCAATCTCCAGCGCTCGCTGGCCGGGGCTGGTCAGGAAGCGATAAATCTCTGCCACGCGCCGATGATAGAATCTTCCCCATCCCTGCCACGCATCGCGTTTGCGGGCAACGTTATCCCAATGGGCAATGTGGCTTTTTTGATATTCTGCGAAAGCCTGGTCGTTTGAAGAGTGAATTTTGTTCATCATATTTTGCGGACAATCAATTCTGATTTAGAATATAACCCTGTGCTATTATAGTCTGATGCACGCGAGGCATTATGTATTGGCTTAGAACATCCAGCATTATAGCTCCTCTTTTTTTTATTGTCCTTTCATTGTTTTGGATGGTCGGCGTCTGGCTGCTCGTCTCTCGCAGCGGGCGGTTTCACAAACGCGAACGCCTTATGGCCGGCATTGCATCGGGAATGTTGTTATACATTCTCCTGGGGAACGCGTTGGCGCATTGGTTCCCTGTCTATATCTCCTTTGCATCTGCATCCGTTCTCATATTGGCAGCCGGTTGCTGGGCCTCCAGAAAATCGAAATTTCGCTGGCACGATCTATTTAGCCTTGAAATCGGCTTGCAAGTATTGGCCTTGCTCCTTATCTTTGGCGTTTTTGAGTTAATTATGAGGGGTCTGGGTCTTGGGGATGATTATGCCCATTTTCCCCTGGTCTCCACGCTGGCGGCCGGGGATATTCCGCCGCATTATTCGCTCAATCCGGATATATTCCTGCCCTATCATTATGCGTTGGACTTGTTTGCCGCAAGCATGGTTCGGATTGGGGGGCTTTTTCCATGGAGCGCGTGGGATCTTAGCCGGGCTTTTGTAGTTTCATTGACCCTTGTTTGCGGTTGGCTATGGATAAGACGCATCACGCGCAGCCGGCTTGGAGCGATTTTAGGTTCCCTCTTAATGGCATTTGGAATGGGAACGCGTTGGATATTGGCATTATTGCCTTCCTCCTGGATAACCAATATCGCTTCCAATATTCATTTGATCGGTTCGTCCCTTGATACCGCAAATACATTGGCGGGGGCTCTTTCCCGTTCATGGATCATTGATGGCGGCCCTCCCGTACCCATTCCTTATGCATTTGCCAATGGAATTTTAAATCCATTGACTTTTGACTGGGGCGGCGCTTCCTCACTGCCCCTTCTTGCAGTGATCTTGATCCTGATGCTTTCCAGCCGCCTCAAGCTGAAGTGGACCGGCCTCCTGCTTTTAAGCTCTGCCGTTCTATCCCTGGCTTTGAGCGCGGAGCACGTTTTTGTCTTGATAAATCTTGGCATTGGATTTGCGATCCTCGTGATGATGGTTTGTCGCCAAATATCCTTTCGACAGATCGCGTCTTCTTTTTGGGGACAACTCATTACGGTCGTCATCCTTGTGGCAGTGCTTAGTCTTGTTCAAGGAGGAGTGATCACGGAACTGGCTCGAAGCTATTTTGAAGGCGCACGCGGCGTGGGAGCAACCGCTTCAGGAAATTTTTCGCTTCGGTGGCCGCCGTCATTTTTTGACAGTCACATGGGGAGTTTATCCTTTATGGATTGGAGACAGTTTATTGTGATCCTGGCGGAATGCGGCCCTATCCTTCTTTTATCTCTAATTGTAATATTCCGGCTGCGCGGCGATGTAAAACACAACCGGATAATCCTGCTTGGCTTTGGAATCTCGTCGTTCTTTGGAGTGGTGATTCCCTTGTTTGTTAATTACGAGGCCGCCAGGGATATTACACGCTTGACGACATCGGGATTAACTTTATGGCTCCTTCTCTCCATTCAACCCATCTGGAGATTTGTTCAACGTGCACCGCTCTGGCTTAAGTTCATCACCGCGTTTGGCTATGTTATTACTATTTTTGGCGGCATCGCCTTGTTCGCTTATCAATGCACATCCATCTTCGCTCCGCAGGTGTCTTCCTTCGTTACCAGCATGGATACCCGCATGAGCCAGGCATATTGGGATCGTCTTGACGCGCATCTTATGCTATTTGATTCAACTGGCTATCGTGGACAAACGCTGTTCGGTCGTATTTCCATTGACTCTTTTTATAATGGCTTTCCTCTTACCCAGTTTTTGCCCTATTTAAAGAATCCAGATCCTTATTACCTGCGTAGAGCAGGGTTCGGTTATATTTACCTGGATAAACGCTACTGGAGTCGCCTTTCACTAAGCTACCAGCAGGCTTTGAATTCTCCCTGTGCCCGGGTGATGAATAGGATGGAAAAAATGAATACTGTCACTGGCGAACTTTCGGATTTTCGCGTCCTGATTGACATTACCAACTGCAAGTAAATGGAAAAATGGAACCTTTCTGTCCTTTGGTTTCCTACATCGTGTTATAATTCAACATCTGAATTTTGAACTATGGAATCTACTAACGATCCGATCCGGGAATTATCTTTATTGGAACAGGTGGAGCTTGATCCAGATGTCAACCAGGCTGCGCTGGCCACTCAATTGGGCGTGGCGGTGGGAACCGTCAATTGGCATCTCAAGCGCTTGATTGCAAAGGGCTATGTTAAGGTTCAACGGGCTGAGCGCAAGAAGTTGCGCTATATCATTACACCGGAAGGCATTGCCTTGCGCGCCCGCCTCACCGTGGATTACATTGAGCGGTCCTTGGATGTTTATCGTAAGACCCGCTCGCGCGTGATAAAACACCTGAATACCATCCACGCGGCAGGCTTCAAGAAAGTGCGCATGATTGGCGAGGGGGATATTGCGGATATATGCCGTCTTTCCTGTCTTGAACAGGGTGTCGCTATCGTGCAGGATGTGAAAGTACCTGCGCTTGAGATCAAAGGATATAAAGTTTTCTTGAATATGGGAGACGACAAATGAAAGCTGAACGTCATGTCTTGATCACGGGTGGTGCCGGGTATATCGGCTCGCTCTTGACCTCGGAATTGTTACGCAACAACTATCGGGTGACCGTTGTGGATAACCTTTTATTCGGCGGCGAGTCGCTGCTTGGTTTTTTGCATCACCCCAATTTCCATTTTGCCAAGGCGGATGTGACCGAACCTCACAAGATCAAGGATGTGGTGCGCGATCATTCTGCAAGTGATAACTGGCCCAAGCCCGATGCGGTGGTTCATTTGGCGGCGATTGTCGGATTCCCGGCATGCCAGGCGGTTGGTAAGCAAGTGGCCTGGAAGTACAATGTCGAGGCCACGAAGATGGTTTTTGAGCAGGCCTCCGCTTTGGGGGCGGAGCGATTCGTGTTTTCATCCACGTACAGCAATTATGGGTTATCGCCGGATGGCAAACCTGTTACAGAGGAATCGCCGCTTACACCGCAGTCGTTATATGCCGAGACAAAGATCGCCGCAGAGCAGTTTTTGCTTGCACAGAAGGATGCGGCCTGCTCGCCTTTGCTGTTCCGCTTTGCAACGCTGTACGGGATCTCGCCGCGCACCCGTTTTGACCTGATCATCAATCAATTTGTTTTGGATGCATTCACCAAACGTCAATTGTTGATTTACCAACGCGGTTATTCGCGTTCTTTCATCCATGTGCGTGATACCGTGCGCGGAATTATGATGGGTTTGGAAGCGCCGCAGCCAAAAATCCGCGGGCAGATCTATAACCTCGGCAGTGATGACGGCAACTACACCAAGGATCAGATCGTAAAACTGGTCTTGAGGCGCATGCCTGAAACCGAAGTCGAATATAAAGACCTGACCTTCGGCGGTGACATGCGCGATATCACCGTCTCGTTTGCCAAGGTCAAACGCGAACTTGGATTTGAGACCACCCTGAATGCGGATGATGGGATTCGTGATTTATTGTTTGCCTTGAAAACGGGGTTGATACGCAATCCTTTGGATGAACGTTACCGTAATGCGCAATTTATCGTGCAATAGGTTTAAAGTTCAAGGTTGAAGATGACGAGCGCAAAACGATTCGAAGATCTCGATGTTTTGCAGCGGGCGAAAGAGCTGACGAATATGATCTATAAGCTTTCATCAGAAGGTGAATTCAATCGTGATTATGGCTTGCGAGATCAAATGCGCCGGGCGGCAGTTTCTGTAATGTCAAATATTGCCGAGGATCAAGGTTGTCTAACCGATGAATAATTCAATTCCGCTTTTTTGCTTGCAGAAACGACCCGCAAACAATTAACTCGTTTTATTCAATATCTTCAAACTCAAAACAATGCCCGCCGCGTGCGGGAAGATGGAGCAATCTGCGATGTCGAATCTTCAACCTTCAACTTTTTGGAAAGACAGACGTGTGATCCTAACCGGCGGCGCCGGTTTTCTCGGCTCCTTTGTAACTGCCAGACTGACACAGCGCGGCGCGGCGGATATCTTCATTCCGCGCATCGAAGAATACAATTTGGTTGACCCTGCTGATATCCGCCGCATGTACGATAATGCGACGAAGGGCATAAACCCCGGGGATGTGGTCGTTATTCATTTAGCCGCGCATGTGGGGGGCATCGGCGCCAACCGTGAACATCCCGCCGAATTCTTCTATGACAATTTGATGATGGGCGTCGAGTTAATGCACCAGGCCTATCAACGCGGGATTGGCAAGTTCGTTGCAATTGGAACGGTATGCGCCTATCCCAAGTTCACACCGGTTCCGTTCAGGGAAGATGATTTGTGGATCGGTTATCCCGAAGAAACCAATGCGCCGTATGGACTGGCGAAGAAAATGCTGCTGGTGCAGGCTCAATCATATCGCCAGCAATATGGATTTAATGCGATTTATCTTTTGCCGGTCAATCTCTACGGGCCGCGCGATAATTTTGACTTGCAGTCCTCGCATGTCATTCCGGCATTGATCCGCAAATCCGTGGAAGCCAGGGAACGCGGCGAGAAGGAATTACCGGTGTGGGGCGACGGTTCTCCGACGCGTGAATTCCTGTACGTGGAAGATGCGGCGGATGGAATCGTCACCGCCGCAGAAAAATACAATGGGCCGGAACCGGTCAATCTTGGGTCGGGCTATGAGATTTCGATCAAGGATTTGACCGGGTTGATCGTGCGTCAAACCGGCTTCGAGGGAAAGCTGGTTTGGCAGACGGATAAACCCAACGGCCAGCCGCGTCGAGGCCTGGATGTAAGCCGGGCCAGGGAGTATTTTGGGTGGAGCGCGCAAGTCCCATTTGAGGAAGGGATGCGCCGCACCATCGAGTGGTTCAAGGAAAATCGTTCAACGATCAAATAATTATGGCAAAATCAACTGAGCTTGTTCGTCAACCTGAAACAATCTATATCAAGCCTTCCACCGGCCTGACCGCGCTCAATTTGAGCGACCTGTGGGTTTATCGCGAATTGGTCTATTTCATGATCTGGCGCGATATTAAAGTACGCTATAAACAGACCTTTCTGGGCGCGGCATGGGCGGTCATCCAGCCCGTGCTGACGATGCTGGTGTTTAACTTTATTTTCGGCACCATCGCCAAAGTTCCGACCGATGGCATCCCATATCCGATCTTTTCGTACACTGCGCTTTTGCCGTGGGGGCTGTTTGTCGCGGCGCTCAATAACGCCAGCCGTTCACTGACATCCAACACGAGCATGGTGACGAAGATTTATTTTCCGCGCCTGGTCCTGCCATTGGCCTCCGTCCTGGGCGGATTGGTGGATTTCGCCATTGCGTTCTTGATTTTGATCGCGATGATGATCTACTATAAAGTGACACCCACCCTCGCGATCTGGACTTTGCCGTTATTGATACTCCTGACAGTGGTCGCGGCTTCGGGCGTTGCCTTATGGCTCGCCGCGATCAATGTTCAATATCGCGATGTGAACTATGTGCTTCCGTTCCTGACTCAATTCTGGCTGTTCCTGACCCCGGTTGCGTACTCAGCGAAAGTGATTTCCGACAAATGGCAGATTGTATATTCACTTAACCCGATGGCGGGCGTGGTGAACGGTTTCCGCTGGGCGTTGCTTGGAACCGATACGGGGCCTAACTTGTACATGGCTGTCTCAGTGGGGATATCGTTGATCTTTCTCATTACCGGCTTGTTTTATTTCCGTTCCATGGAACGGACATTTGCGGATACGATCTAATGGCTACTGCAATTCGTGTGGAACATCTCAGTAAACGATACCGCATCGGCGCGACACAAACGAAATTCCGCTATGGCATGTTGCGGGAAGTGCTTGTCGATGTGGCGATGACCCCCGTGCGCGCTTTCAAAGCCATAACCGGCAGGGGAATGCGCGGCGCCAACTCCGTCACTAACATTTGGGCGCTGAACGATGTTTCGTTCGACGTGCAGGAGGGAACGGTGCTTGGCATCATCGGGCGCAATGGCGCCGGCAAAAGCACTTTGCTCAAGGTGCTATCGCGTGTTACCGAGCCGACTAAAGGCTTGGTCACCGTGCGTGGACGTGTGGGGTCGTTGCTCGAAGTTGGAACCGGCTTTCATCCGGAGTTGACCGGCCGCGAAAACATCTATCTCAATGGCGCCGTCCTTGGCATGAAACGCAGCGAAACCGAGCGCAAGTTCGATGAGATCGTTGCTTTTTCCGAAGTCGAGCAGTTCATTGACACCCCCGTCAAACGCTATTCATCCGGGATGTATTTGCGATTGGCATTCGCGGTTGCTGCGCATCTCGAACCGGAAATTCTGGTTGTGGATGAAGTCCTTGCAGTGGGCGACGCTGAATTCCAAAAGAAATGTCTTGGCAAGATGGGCGATGTGGCTCAGCAGGGACGTACCGTCTTATTTGTCAGCCATAATATGTCGGCCATCTTGCGCCTCACGCAGGAAGCCATCTTGATCGAAAAGGGACGCCTGGTAAAACGCGCCCCAACCCAGGAAGCGGTGGACTACTATCTTTCTGCCGGGCATTCCGAGGCCGGCGAACGGATCTGGGATGCCGATGAAATCCCCGTTAACACAGCTCCGTTCACCCCCATCTCTTTGAGAGTGAAAGACCGGCGCGGCAAGGTCGTGGATACCATCCGTTCCACGGAACCCTCCACGCTCGAATTTGAATATAAACTCAGCGCGCCGACCACTGGCTTGCGTGTCGGTTTTTATCTAAGCACGATGCGCGGCGAATATGTTCTGACTTCGTTTGATACCGATGAACCCGTACAATTTGAGAAGTTCGGTTCACGCACAGCCGGGCATTATATTAGTCGTTGTACCATTCCTGCTGATATGTTCAATGAAGGCCGCTATGCGTTGGGCGTCAACGCCAGTTCGTTTGGAGTCCGCCGTTATTTCATGGATGAGAATGCGCTGGCCTTTAACGTGGATATTTCCGGCGCTCCGGGAACCCATTGGCCTGAACAGCGCGCCGGGCCGATCCGCCCGCGCCTTGAATGGAAGATCGAGAAGGTTGAGTAATTCGTCGCAGAGACTGCCGGGAATGCATAGGGAAAAACTCCGTGCGTTCGGTGTTCCCGGCGATGGACCATGCAATGATTAATAAAAACGCGCTTCGATCCATACTTGGCGATATGCCTTTTACTGCCGAACTCGATTGGATGATTCGGCGCAAGAATCGCGCCCGTAATGATCACTTTTCCTTGGAGCGCTTGCAGAAATCCCTGCCGGAGGCGGTGAAAACAGCGGAGAAATTCGCATTGTCCGCGCAGCCCGGCAAAAAGATTTTATTCTTCGCAACCTTGCATTATTGGATTGAACAGTCGGCATATATCTCCCTTGTGCTGGCTGGGCTTGGCCATAAGGTGACATTGATGACCCTGCCTTATTCCGAATGGCATAAGCGCATGGATAACTTCACCCAGCGCCAGCGCCTCCTGCATACGCGCGATACATTGAAACCGATCGAGCCGCTGGTCAAACATAGTTCCATGCTCGATCTTGAAGATTCTGCGCCGCTGCCCGATGCCTTGCGCGCGGATATCGAACAGGTCAGCTTGTGGGACACTCAATACACGCTGATGCGCGAAGAAGTGAATATGGACAACGCATCCAATCGCGCCGTATATGACTTGCGTCTGGAGCGCAACTCCTTCGCCGCGCGGGTTGCTTTGGCATGGATGCAGGCCAACCGGCCCGATGTTGTCCTCGTTCCCAACGGCTTGATCCTGGAAATGGGGATCGTCTTTCGCACGGCTCGTTATCTCAACATTCCAACGATGACCTTTGAGTTCAACGATCAACGCGAGCAGATTTGGCTGGCGCAAAATTCATCCATTATGCGGCAGGAAACGGATTACCTGGTCGAAGCACGCTGTAAACTTCCGATGACGGATGCCATGTACGAGCGCCTGGCTGATTTGGAAAATGCGCGCCGCGGTGCGCGTGTTTGGGGTAAATCCAAACGCTTGTGGCAATATGTTTCATCGCAGGGTGCAGACGCGACCAGGAAAATGATCGGCCTCGATGATCGCCCGGTCGTGATGCTGGCGGCAAATGTGTTGGGTGATAGTCTTACGCTCGGGCGCAACATCTTCGCCGGCTCGATGACGGAGTGGATTACACGCACAGTCCGATTTTTTGCGAACCGTCCCGATGTCCAGTTGGTGATCCGGGTCCATCCCGGGGAAACCATTGTGCCAAAAGCCAAATCCATGGCGCAGGTGGTGCGTGAGGCCTTGCCAACCCTGCCCAAACATATTCACCTGATTGCCGCCTCCGATAAGGTCAATACCTATGATTTGATCGAGATTGCGGATTTGGGTCTTGCATATACGACCACCGTCGGGCTTGAGACCGCCATGAATGACCTTCCCGTGATCTCGTGTGGACAAACGCATTATCGCGGTCGCGGTTTTACCCTCGATCCGAATTCATGGGATGAATATTTTGCAACGCTTAACAAGGTTTTATCGGATCTGTCCGCCTATCGCTTGAATGAGGCACAGGTCCAATCCGCATGGAACTATGCCTACCGTTTTTTCTTTGAATACGCCCGTCCGTTTCCCTGGCGCTTGATGAATTTCTGGGACGACCTCGCCGTGTGGCCGTTGGAAAAAGTTCTGGGTGCACAAGGCCGGGATGAATTTGGCGCGACGTTCGGTTTTTTAGTCGGCGAACCGTTTACCTGGGGTGCGAAGTCTGCGGACTTGGCAGGTTCATCTTCAGCGCGGCGCCTCCAGTCGCCGCAGTCCGGGAACTAATGGCAGAGAATACCAAGCAGCAAGTGCGCGAGTTTTATGACCAGATCGGGTGGTCGCAGGTCGGCGAAGGCTTGTATCAAAATGCCCGCTACGAAGACCTGCGCCCGGTGACGCGCGACTACATCCATCGCTGTCATTTGCGCGTCAACCGGTATATCGCTTTACACGGCGACCTTTTGTTGGATGCCGGTTCCGGTCCGGTTCAATGGCCTGAATATCTGACTTATTCCGAGGGCTATCGTTTCCGCGTTTGCCTGGATATATCCATTACCGCCTTGAAGGAAGCGCGGACGCGGCTGGGTACGAAAGGTTTGTATGTCGTTGCGGATATTGCCAACCTGCCCTTCAAGCCCGACGCGTTCGACGGTATCGTCTCGATGCACACCATTCATCATTTGCCGTTGGGCGATCATCGTGCCGCGTATCTTGAATTGCACCGGGTGCTCAAATCGAGTCGTTCTGCGGCCATTGTTAATGGGTGGGATCGTCCCCGCTTAATGCTGGTCACACGACCTCTGGTTCGTCTGATTCGGTTTCTCCGCAGCGGGAGTTTCGGCAAGCGCAAGAAGAACTGGCAGTCCGAGGATGAACAGGAGGGCACATTCGTAAAGAAACTGACGCCTGGCTGGCTCAAGCATGAATTGCAGGATATGGAATTTGAAATCTTTGCGTGGCGCAGTCTTGGCACGGTGTTTCTCAAAACCGTTGTTAATCCGCGTTGGGGAGGCAAAACATTTTTACGTTTTGTCTTTTGGCTCGAAGATCGATTCCCGCGTTTCTTCGGCGAGAATGGGCAATATCCGTTGATCGTTCTTCGTAAATCGGAAACCGGGTAAGGATGGAGTTGGAACTGGATATTCCCGATAGTGCCAGCCAATGGTACAAGTTGAGAAAGAATCCGCGCCTGTTTTTTTGGTGGCTCTTTCACCGCGCCACCACCCCTTTGCGGGTCCTGCCGGATTTTCTTGTGATCGGCGTGATGAAAGGCGGCACAACCTCGTTCTTTAATTACCTGGCCCGGCATCCTCAAATTAATCCGCCGTTTCGCAAAGAGATCAAATTCTTCGACATCCATTTTTTGCAGGGACTTGGCTGGTATCGCGCCCACTTCCCAATGCGTTTCAAGATGAAGAGCGGCATGTTGACTGGCGAAGCGACTCCGTATTACATCTTTCATCCCACCGCGCCGGATCGCACGGCAAAAGTTTTACCCAATGTGAAGCTGATTGCCTTGCTCCGCAACCCTGTGGATCGGGCCTATTCCCATTACAATCACATGCTGCGCGTGGGCAGGGAACCTCTGCCTTTTGAAGAAGCCATCGCGAGAGAGGCGGAGCGATTGAATGGCGAGGAAGAAAAGATCATCGCCGACCCTCGCTACTCCACTTTCAAACATCTGCATTATTCCTACCTGGCGCGCGGCCGATATATCGAACAACTCGAAAAATGGCTGGCGCTTTTTCCGCGCCGGCAAATCCTGATCCTCCCCAGTGAAGAGCTATATACTTCGCCGGCTACAACCTATCGCAAGGCGGTGGAATTTCTTGGACTATCGGCCTGGGAACCGGGTGATTTTTCGGTTTACAAGCAAGGTGCTTATGAGCAAATGTCCACTTCCATCCGAGAGTATTTGATGGATTATTATCGTCCTTACAATCAAAGACTATATGATTGTTTGGATAAAAATTTTGATTGGGATGAATAAAATGAATTGGAAAAACCAGGTTGTTTTAGTTACAGGCGGCACGGGTTCCTTTGGCAAGAAATTCGTCGAGATCATGCTCAGGGATTTTCAGCCGAAGAAGATCATCATCTACAGCCGCGACGAGTTGAAGCAATATGAAATGCAATCTTCGGGCTTTGACCATCCTTCGCTCCGGTATTTTCTTGGCGATGTACGTGACCGCGAGAGGCTGGTCCGCGCCATGCAAAGTGTGAATGTGGTGGTGCATGCCGCCGCGCTCAAACAGGTTCCGGCCTGTGAATACAACCCAATGGAGGCCGTCAAAACCAACATCATGGGCACCAGCAACGTGGTCGAGGCTGCGTTGGATGCGGGCGTGAAGAAAGTGATGGCCTTGAGCACCGATAAAGCCGTCAACCCGGTCAACCTCTATGGCGCTACGAAACTTGCCGCGGAGAAATTGACTGTTCAAAGCAATGCCTATGCCGCCGGCTCGGCAACCCGCTATTCGTGCGTTCGGTACGGGAATGTGGTCGGGAGCCGCGGTTCGGTTGTGCCGGTCTTTCTCAAACAGCGCGAATCCGGCCAGGTCACCATCACCGATGAGCGCATGACGCGCTTTTGGTTGTCGCTGGAACAGGGTGTACGCTTTGTGGTTTCCTGCATCGAGCAAATGGAAGGCGGTGAGGTTTTCGTGCCGAAGATACCCAGCATGAAGGTCGCCGATCTTGCAAAAGCCATCGCGCCGGATGCGAATGTGAATATCATCGGCATTCGTCCGGGCGAAAAACTGCATGAAGTGCTGATCTCCGAAGATGAAGCACGCAATACGGTTGAACTGGATGCGATGTTTGTCGTCCAACCGGCGGAGGCGTTTTGGTTTGGCTACTCCTGGCAAAAGCGCGGCAAACTGCTTTCCGATGGATACCGTTATTCAAGCGACAACAACCGGGAATGGCTGGATGTGAATGGCATCCGGAAATTTGTTGAACCCTTCGAGAAATTATTTGCAGCCGGAAAATTGGAAGGATAAGTTGCGTTTTTCGTTTTGCGGTTTGAAGTTTGAAAAAACAAAAAACGCAAAATGGAATGAATGATTTGAGATATTGATATGAGAATCTTGATTACCGGTTCAAGCGGACTCCTCGGCCTTAACCTGGCTTTGGATGCAATGGGTTCAAATCAAATCATCGGCGTGGATCGCGCTACGCTCGCGTCTGTACCCTTTGAATTGATTAACGCGGATCTTCTTGCTCCGGATGCGCCGCGCCGCATCCTTGTTGAAGCCAAACCGGAGGCTGTGATTCATTGCGCCGCGCTTGCAAATGTGGACGCCTGCGAAACAAATCCAGAGCTTGCCTATCAGATGAATGCAGATTTGCCGGGGCGCCTGGCAGATGCTTGCGCCCGGCAAAAAGTGCGCCTCATCCACATTTCGACCGATGCAGTCTTCGATGGGCAAAAGGATGGCGTTTATACGGAGAGCGATGTGCCCAACCCGCAGGGCGTGTACGCACAAACCAAGCTGGAGGGTGAGCGCGCCGTTTTACGGGTGAATCCGATGGCGGCTGTGGCGCGTGTTAATTTTTATGGTTGGTCGTTGAGCGGCAAGCGAAGTCTATCCGAGTTCTTTGTGAATAATCTGGGCAGTGGGAAGAGTGTCAACGGTTTCACCGATGTGATCTTTTGTCCGATGCTGGTAAACCACCTCGGCAAATTGCTGATTGCCATGTTGGAACAGGGCTTGCACGGCCTATATCACGTGGTTGGGCCGCAAGCGATGAGCAAATATCAATTTGGCATCGAGATCGCGCGCAAGTTCGGGTTGAAGGAAAGCCTGATTTCACCTCAGTCTGTGGATAAGTCCGGCCTTACTGCACGCCGTTCCCACAATTTAAGGCTCTCTACTAACAAGTTGTCCACCGATCTAAACCTGACTCTCCCCGCTTTTTCCACTGGTCTGGACGAGTTTTATACACAGTACCAGCAGGGTTATCCACAGAAAATCCGCAGTTATCAACAGTTATGATCACATCGTTACGGAATAGGATTCACCTGAACTTTGGGCAAATGCAGAATTGGATTGTTTTTGCCTTGATCGCATTTTTTATTATGTTTTCGATTATAAGTGTTCAGAAAGTCTCCATTACATTTGACGAACCATTTCATTATAAATATGGCACAAACATTCTAAATTTAAACTCTGATCGTATTTTGCTGCCGTCCGGTGCCGGTGACGATAGCAAGATGCCGATCTCTGCTTTGAATGCTTTGCCGGGCAAGATCGCTTCGTATTTGCCGGGCGGGGTGCTAAGGGATTTTCTTCAGGGGTTTTTTGCAGCCAGGTTGATGACGATCCTGTTCTCAGCCTGCGTTGCGTATCTCGTTTTTCGATGGGCACGCGAATTGTATGGGTTCTACGCCGGGTTGGCGGCCATCCTTCTATATATCTTTGACCCGAATATCATCGCTCATTCCCAGTTGGTTACAACCGATATTTATGCAGCGGGGACGATCCTCTTTTCCTGTTATTGGATGTGGAAGTTCGCCAGTACCCGCACTATTCGGGATGGTATGATGACCGTCCTTATGTTTGGACTTGGTTTGCTCGCAAAATATACCTCGATTGTTCTACTGCCGCTCCTTCTTCTGATGTTGTTGTTCCATGATTATCCCTCTCTGGTGACGGCATATAAGGAAAAAGGCGTTAAAGTGGTGGGGCGATATATTGGACAAATGGCTGTTTATTTGGTTGTGGCGTGTATTTTTGCATGCTTGATCGTCAACGCAGGTTTCCTGTTTAATCGTTCGTTTGTGCCTCTTAATCATTATTCATTTGAATCGCACACGTTTGCATCGATCCAAAATATAAGCTTCCTGCAAAATATACCCATCCCTTTGCCGTATCCATATTTGCAGGGATTGGATAGGGTTTTTTATAATGAGGTAACAGGTGCTGGACATGGAGCCATATATCTGCTTGGGCAGCTCCATAGCTCGCAGGGGTTCCCTGGGTATTTTTTCGTTGCCTCCATATTAAAAGTCCCGATTGCATCACAGTTGATTTTGGTCATCTCATTTGTCGTTTATGCGGTGAACCGGCAAAGAAGGCGGCTTTTTCTTCGAAATGAGATCTTTTTACTGGTGCCGGTTATCTTTTATGCGATCTACTTTAATTTCTTCTATAATACGCAGATTGGCATCCGGTTTTACCTGGTGGTTTTCCCTTTGCTATATGTCTTTGCGGGAAACCTGTTTACAACAGGGCAGGAGTTTTCACGGAATCAAAAAATAGCTGTTTTTGTTCTTGCGGCTTGGCTGGTTGCGTCTGTGGTGTCCTATTATCCTTATTATTTGTCCTACTTCAATGAGATTGTCTGGGATCGTAGATTCGCTTATAAATATTTGTCAGACTCCAACATCGAGTGGGGTCAGGGAGAAAATTATCTTCATGATTATAGGGCTGCTCATCCGTACGCAATCTACATGCCGAGCCGGCCCAGGAGTGGATTGATCGTTGTTCGCGCTGACTTTCTGGTCGGCGTATCACCTAAAAGCCACCCAGACCTGTACAAATGGCTTCGGGAGAATTTTCAGCCGACCGGAACCATCGCTTATGAATATTTGGTCTTCGATATATCCCCGCACGAGTTGAAACAGTTTTGCTCAACAACGAACTACTGTCATTAAGAGGAGATTGAAAATGGAAATCAAACTTCATGACAAAGCCATCGGGCTGGATCACCCAACCTACTTCATCGCCGATATCGCCGCGAATCATGACGGCGATTTGGAACGCGCCAAACTCCTCATCCGCCTCGCGCGGGAAGTCGGGGCGGACGCGGCCAAATTCCAGAACTTCGACGCGCCGAAGATTGTTTCGGATTACGGCTTCTCACATATGAACGCGCAGGTGAGTCATCAAGCCTCGTGGAGGAAGTCGGTGACAGAAGTGTATCGCGCCGCATCCATTCCATTTGAATGGACGGCGATCTTGAAGGAGGAATGCGGGAAAGTTGGCATCCATTATTTTTCCTCGCCCTATGATTTTGAAGCCATTGATTTCCTCGATCCATATGTGGAAATCTATAAAGCCGGTTCGGGCGAAATTGATTGGATCGAAGCCCTGGAGCGGATGGCGGGCAAAGGCAAGCCGTTCTTTGTCGCCACGGGTGCCTCGACCATTGGCGAAGTCCAGCGCGCCGTCCATGCCATTTTGAGAATCAACAAACAGTTGGTGTTGATGCAGTGCAACACGAATTACACCGCCAGCCCCGGGAATTACGATTACTTGCATGTAAACGTGCTGAAAACGTATGCGACGATGTTTCCGGATGTGATTCTGGGGTTGTCCGATCATACTCATTCGGTCGCGCCTGTTCTTGCCGCCGTGACGCTGGGTGCGCGCGTCATTGAGCGTCACTTTACTGACAGCAATAACCGCCAAGGTCCCGACCATAAATTCGCGCTAAATCCCGATAATTGGGCAAAGATGGTGGCTGAGACTCGCATCTTGGAACGCGCGCTTGGCAGTTCTGACAAATTCATCGCAGAGAATGAAAAGGATACAGCCGTTGTTCAGCGGCGCTGTTTGCGTGCGGCGCGTGACATAAAGGCCGGTGAAGTTTTTACGCGCGAGATGATTGACGTGCTTCGCCCTGCCACACCGGGCGCCATCAAGCCGTACGAAATCCCGGATGTGATCGGCACCAAGGCTCTGCATGATTTCAAGTTCGGTCAGGAATTGCGCTGGAAGGATTTGGGAGCATAACTCTGTTTTTGGAAAACGATATTCGTTTTTCGCGCCCGAATCTCGAATATCGAATGTCGAATATCGAATACCCAATATTGCCATGCGGATCATTTATTTTTCTCAGAACTATTCCCCTCACGATTATCGGTTTCTGTCTGCATTGGCGGAAACCGAACATGAAGTGTTTTATTTAAAGCTGGAACAAAATTCGCGGCAAATCGAAGACCGTCCCGTCCCTTCACAAATCCAGCAGGTGCTGTGGAAAGGCGGACAAACTTCATTTCGATGGCGAGATGTTCCGCGCTTGGTGTTGGATTTAAAACGTGTCATCCGGGAAATCAAACCCGATTTGGTTCATGCCGGCCCGATCCAAACCTGTGCGTTTCTTGCAGTCCTTTCCGGATTCCATCCCATCCTGACCATGTCCTGGGGCTTTGACCTGATGCAGGATGTGGAGCGCAGCGGGTGGATGAAAAGGATCACCCGTTATGTATTGGGCCGTAGCGACTTCTTTACCAGTGATGCGCAGGTAACCCGCGATAAGGCCATCGCCTATGGAATGGATCCGGATCGTACTGTGGTATTTCCTTGGGGTGTGGATTTAAAGCGCTTTAGCCCGGCATACGAATATCATGTATCGAATACTCATGCTCGGAAGATGCCAGAGCCGAAAGGAAATATACAGGTTGCCAAGCGTAAACCGTTTGTCTTGTTTTGTAATCGTTCTTGGGAGCCGCGTTACGGGGTGGATGTGCTCGCCAAAGCTTTTGTCAAGGTTGCGAAAGAACGCAAGGATGTCAGTTTACTCTTGCTGGGCGGCGGTTCCCAGGCTGGCGTAATCCGGCAAATCCTGATGAACGGCGGCATATTGGATCGTGTGCAATTCGGCGGGCAGGTGTCGCAGCGTGATTTGCCGCGCTGGTATCATATGGCGGATCTTTATATCTCGCCTTCCCACGTGGACGGTTCGTCCGTCTCACTGATGGAAGCGCTGGCCTGTGGTTTGCCTGTGCTGGTTTCGGATATTCCGGCCAATAAGGAATGGGTCAGCGAAGGGGTCAACGGCTGGCTTTTCCCGGATGGGAACGCGGATATACTTGCTGAAAAGATTTTGGCCGTGAGCGCACGGCGAATCAAATTGACTCAAATTGGCCGTGCTGCCCGCAAGTCCGCCGAAGAACGCGCCGATTGGAAGAAGAATTTCGCCAAACTGCTCGAAGCCTATGAGCAAACCATCCAACTTTACAGGAGGTCCAAATGATCGTATCTCTCATCCTTGCGCTGGTCGCCGTGATCCTGGCGGTGGTCCTTGCACTGGATAACACGACCATGGTTCAGTTCACATTTTTTGGCTATGCCGTTCAGGGAGCGCTTGGCCTCTTCATGTTGATTGCCTTGGGCATCGGCGTGTTGTTGGGCATCCTGCTGATGGTGCCGCCTCTGGTCGGCCGCAGTTGGACGGTGATGCAAAGCCGGCGCAGGATAGCCCAGTTGGAAAATAAAAAGGAAAGTTAGTCATCAATCCATTCTGGAGGAGGAACAAATCATGTCTGAAAAAGAATTTCATGGGGCGCATGTCATCGTTACCGGAGGTTCGCGCGGCATCGGCCGCGCCATTGCCCTGGACTTTGCATCGAAAGGCGCAAACGTCGCGATCGTGTATCTTGACCATCGTACACAAGGCCAGCAGGTTTTGAATGAACTCAAGGCCTTCGGCGTGGATGCCGAGGAACACGCCACCGATGTCAAGGATTTTTCCGCCATCCAGCAATTGTTTGCGGATTTTATCCAGCGGCACGGACGCGTTGATGCATTGGTCAACTGCGCGGGCATCAACCGCGACCGCACGTTCTCCAAGATTACCGCGGAACAATGGCACGAGGTGATCGATACCAACCTGACCGGCGCGTTCAATTGCAGTAAAGCCGTTTGGGATCAAATGAAAACGCAGAACCATGGCCGTATCGTCAGCATCAGTTCCATCGTGGGACAGGCCGGAAACTTTGGGCAGGCGAATTATTCCGCCTCCAAGGCGGGCTTGCTCGGTTTCACCAAATCGTTGGCTCTGGAAGGTGCGCGCAATAACATCACCGTCAATGCGATCTGTCCCGGCTTTATTGATACCGATATGGTGCGTGGGATCCCCGCCGACGCTTTGGAAAAGGTCGTTCAGAAGATTCCGATGCAGAGACTCGGCCAGCCCGATGAAATTGCGCGCGCGGTGACCTTCCTTGCCTCGCCCGCCTCCGGTTATATTACAGGTCAGGTGCTCGCGGTCAACGGCGGAATGTATATGTGAGACGGCATGTTAACTCTTGGATCATTGACTACCGCATTTCGCGATTTGGGCGTGCAGACGGGCGATGTCCTGCTTGTCCATAGTTCGTATAAATCGCTCGGTGAGGTGGATGGCGGGCCGCAGACTGTGATCGACGCCTTGCTTGCCGCCCTTGGCCCGGATGGCACGCTCATCATGCCGGCGTTTAATTTCGATTTCAACAAAGGCAAGCCGTGGGATGTGCGCTCGACACCTTCACAGATGGGGATCTTGACGGAATTTGTCCGCAAAGATCCGCGCGCGAAGCGGGTCTTTCATCCCATCTATTCGTTTGCCATCATTGGCAGGCACGCGGAGAGTCTTGGCAGTCTGCGCTACAAAAGCAGTTATGAACGCGGCTCGGTTTTTGGCAAACTGCGTGACCTCGACGGGGAGATCATGGTGATCGGTTTGTCGTATACCCACAGCATGACCTTCTTCCATCACATCGAACAGATGGAAGGTGTGGATTACCGTTTCCTGAAGCAATTTACCGGCGAGGTGACCGATTGGGATGGCACAACCAAAGTGGATACATTCGAGATGTTCGTGCGAGATATTGACAAAGGCGTCATCACTGAAGTCAACCCGATGGGCGAGTTGATGGAAAAGGCTGGTGTGATCAAATCCAAAAAGATTGGCGAAGCGGATGTCAAGCTGATGAATGCCAATGAAGTCTATGCCTTTACGGCTCGTGAGATGCGCCGCGATCCGCATTTGCTGTACTATATCAAGCAGGATAAATAATCCACGGATTACGCAGATAAATTTAAAAAATCTGTGATAGTGCCATCTGCGGATGATCTTTTGAAAGGAGCCTCGCATGAAAACAAAAATGATCCTCATTATCATTGGCTTCTTTGTCATTGACTCCAACTTGGGCGGGCCCAATGGTGGTTAAAAGGTTATGAAACCCTATTCCTCCCTCAAGTCCATCCTCGCCGAGTTCTTTCCCCTGCATCGGACTCTTGCCTCCGACGATCAGGATAAAACGTTGGAGATCGTCGGCTCATATATGCCTGCCTCATCGAATTACACAGTTGAGACCTATGCGCCGCTTACCCCCGTCTGGACATGGAAAGTGCCGGAGCGCTATGTTGTGCATGAAGCCTATTTGGAGATCGAAGCT
>Ga0182027_10003809_pt1 | contig 23689 bp, 16 predicted proteins | sample 712E1DmetaG_FD_121300 | JGI IMG/M metagenome (GOLD analysis project Ga0182027, IMG submission 121300) | Permafrost microbial communities from Stordalen Mire, Sweden - 712E1D metaG (Illumina Assembly) | ecosystem: Environmental > Terrestrial > Soil > Wetlands > Permafrost | place: Sweden... | reverse complement strand
TACCTCCAGGCGCTGCAAAAGAACGGCAGCCCGTTGCACCAAACCTTGAAAACCCAACCCGCTCCTTCCTGTGAATAACTTTCAAAAAATCCTTGACGGACCAACTCAGAACTCTCCCCAGGCTACCGCCCAAGAGCACGGATCTCAGCGCAGACTCGCGCCGGGGGGCAAGGGGTGGCCGGCGAGGAATTGCGCGGCGGTCAAATGCTTTCCGCCTTCCAGTTGCAGCTCTTCAACGCGAAGGGCGCCTTTGCCACAAGCCACGACCACGCCCTCTTTGCCCGCTGCAAGCACGCAACCGGGTTGGCCGGACTGGGTTTCCTCCAGGGAAGCGCGCAGAATTTTCACGGTGCCCAATTTCGCTTCGCCCGCCGGACAGGTAAAGGCCCCGGGCCAGGGGGTGAGGGCGCGGACCCGGTTCCACAAGGCGCGGGCCGGTTGGGACCAATCGAGGCGGCCGTCTTCCTTGGTGATTTTGCGGGCGTAGGTGGCCTCGGCCTCGACTTGGGGATGGGCGGTGGCAATGCCCATGACACACTTGCGGAGGGTGGCCACGAGCAATTGGGCGCCCATCTCGGCCAGGCGTTGCTGCAAGGTCGCGGCGGTGTCCTGGGGTGTGATCTCGGTGATGCGCCGGCTCAGGATGTCGCCGGTGTCGAGTTTTTCGGCCATCTTCATAATGGTGACGCCAGTTTCGGCCTCGTCGTTGAGAATGGCCCACTGAATGGGCGCGGCCCCGCGGTATTTGGGCAGGAGGGAAGCGTGGACGTTGAAGCAGCCCAGCGGGGGAAGAGTCAAGACGGCAGCCGGCAGGAGTTGGCCATAGGCAGCCACGACGATGAAGTCGGGCTTGAGCTTGCGAAGTTCCTCCAAGAAGGCCGCGTCGCGCGCGCGCTCCGGTTGCAGCAGCGGCAGACCGGCGCGAAGGGCGATTTCCTTGACGGGGGAGGGTTGGGATTTCAAGGAGCGGCCTTTGGGACGGTCCGGCTGGGTGACCGCCGCGATGACTTCAAACCCTGGCGCCTCCCGCAGCGCCTTGAGACTGCCGCAGGCCAGCTCCGCTGTGCCCATGAATACGATTCGCGAGTTCAAGAGTTTAAAGTTTGGCGATCAATTATTCATCGTCCATCCTCCACCCTCGTTGGTAGCTCAGCGCAAAGCATCCTCCACCACGCTGAGAATGTCACGCAAAACTTTGATGGGGCTTTGCCCGGAGTCTATCGTCCGGACCAGGGCCGGCCCGTAAAAATCCAACAGCGCCTTGCTCTCGCGCTCGAAAACTTGGAGGCGCTCCTGGATGAGGCCGATGTTGGCGTCATCCAGGCGGTTTTCCCGCAGGGCGCGGCGTTGCAGGCGGGCGACCATTTGGCTCATGTCAGAACAAGTCAAGTAAAGAACCGCCCGCACCTCGATTCCCTCGCTGAGGATGCGGGCCTGGGCGGGGTTGCGGGGAATGCCATCCAGGATGAGCGTGTCGGTGGCGGCGTTAAAGCTGCCGTCGCGCTCGGCCACTTCGAGGTGCTGGCGCCACAAGCGGATGGTGGGTTCGTCGGGGACCAACTGGCCGCGGCTGGAATAGTCGAGGAAGATCCGGCCCAGTTCGGTGTCCGGGGTCAAGTGGCGGAAAACTTCGCCGCAGGCGAAGTGATAGAAATTGGGGATGGCGCCGAGGATTTTGCCCTGGGTGCCTTTGCCCGAGCCGGGCGCGCCGAACAACAAGATGGTGCGATATTTCACAATTTTTCCGGCCGGCCCGCCGGGCGGGGGCGGTTGGGTGGCGGGTTTCAGGCAAGGTCTTTATGCCGGACCTGGACCTCGAGGATTTCCATAAAGGGAATCATCTCGTCCGCCGTCGCGTTCTCCTTGAAAATCTCGAGGTAAAGCTCCGTCGGAGTGACGCGGGTGATGCGTTTGCCGACGAACTCGCCCCGGCTGGCCTTGATGAAGATGACCATGTCTTTGTCCGCGTCGCTCAGCACCACGCGAAAGAAGCCGGCCAGCTTGGTTTCAAAAAAGCGGCGATTGAAGGAGAAATCACCGCGCTGATACACCACCGGCGCGGGCAAATCAGCCGGGGGCGTCTCCGGCGCGGCGGCGCGCGCGGCGGCGTCAAAAGGAGGCGCACCGCGGGCCACGTCCTCCGGCGAATGCATCCCCGGGGCGCGGGAGGCGGGAGTCAGTTTGGCCGGTTCCCACGCCGCGGCGCCAGCCGAGGAGGATTCCGCCTCCGGGCGTTCGCGGGAGGGCATGGCGAGGAAATAAATGGGGCTGGCCACGCCCAAGAGCGGGATGGCGGCAAGGCCGCAGACGGTTTGCAAAGGCTGATTGCGGAAGAGGGCGACTTCGTAGGCGGCGAAAAGATTGGCGGCATAGAGAACCAGAAGGAGGAACCAGCCCAGAGGGCTGGCGAAAAGGGCCAACAGACCGAAATGGCCGCCCGGGCGGTCGGGCGTTTGGATGGGTCTGACGGTGATCTCGCGAAACTTGGCCTTATCGGAAGCCAGATCTTCGAGGAGCGGTTCGACCAGGGCCTTCTCGCGCGGGGTTTTGGCGTCGGCCATCAGTTGTTTGAGCGCGTCATCGGTGAACCTGCTCCAAGGCACCATCGGCAGGTAGGTTTCATCGGCTTGTTTGAGCACGACGCCGTCTTCCTGGTAGAGCGAAGGCTCGCCCGAAATCCGGGTCCCGTCGGTCAGCGTGTAGGTGCCGGCGTTGGCCCCGGTCAACAGCAGGCCGAAAGCCAGGGCGACAATGAATCCAAACCTGCGCATGGGGTGAGTTTGCGATGTCCCGGTGCAAAGTTCAAGGCAAACCAACGGATCAGTTCGCGTGAAGGCTGAAGGCTGAAGGCTAAAGGCTGAAAGATGAAAAAGGCGTTCGGAGCCGGATTCCTGGTTTTAGCGCTCAGCCTTCCCTGCCTTCCTATTTGGCAGTCGGGGCCGATCCCAGATGGGACGCCAGATCCTCCACCGTCCAATTGCTTCGGGATTCCGAGGCGGCATCGGCGGCGGCGCCGTGCTGCCAGACGGCGAAACGAATGGCGGTGAGGGGGTCAGTCTGACAGGCGGGCTGGGCCAGCAAGCCAGCCAAATACCCGCCGAGCAAATCACCGCTGCCGCCCTGGGCCAGAAGGGGATTGCCGGAACTGTTGATGAAAAGCGGCCCGGTGGCGCGAGAAAGGAGGGTGTGATGGCCTTTGAGCACGACAAAACAATTGCCGAGAAGACGCGATAATTTGCGGGACGCCGAAACGCGGTCGGCCTGCACTGCTTCCGCCGATGTTCCCAGCATACGGGCGGCCTCGCCGGGATGAGGCGTGATGACGCGCACGGCGTTGGAAGGGTTGGCCCCCGGCTGCAACCAATCCAGCGCGCTGGCATCCACCACCATCGGGCCTGGAAATGTTTTCCACCAGGAACGAAGATTTTTTCGGAGCGTTTCGGGCAGGCCAGGCTGGGCCAGGCCGGGGCCGAACAAGATGGCGGTGCAGTTTTTCGGAAGCGGCTGTCCGGCCCGCCAGGGATGCACCATGGCAGCCTGGAGTTGCGCGGCGACGGGAACATAGACCGATTGCTGCGGGAATAGAGTCACCAAACCCGGCTGCGCCCGCAACGCGCCGCGCGCCGCCAACACCGCCGCGCCATGATAGCCACGGCTGCCGGCGATGATGGCCAGATGCCCAAAAGTCCCTTTGTTACTCTCGACGGGGCGGCGCAGCGGCCACGCGGCGAAATCCCCGGGCAGGGTCCAATTCAGTTCGCTGGAATGCGGACAGGGAATCAACCCGATGTCCTCGGCCACTTCCAAGCGGCCCACGAATTCCGGCGCGTGGAGCAGTCCGCGCTTGGGCGCGCCAATGGTCAGGGTGATTTCCGCTTTGATCGCGGCGCCTTCCACCTGGCCGTTGTCGGCGTTGAGTCCGGAGGGCACATCCACGGAGAGCACCGGCAGGCCCGATTGATTGACTGAGTCAAGCAAAATTCGCCAATGCGCGTCGAGCGGACGGTTCAAACCAATGCCAAACAAACCATCCACAATCCACTTGGGCGGGGCGCCCGCGGCGGGGTGGATTCGCCGGGAAAACTCTTTGGCGGCGGCGCGAGGATCCGCCGCATTCACGACCACGACTTTGCGCCGGGGAAGATGGGCGGCGGCGGCGCGGGCGTCGTCGCCATTATGGCCGCGTCCGGCCAGGATAAGAATGGTGTCGCCGGGCGCGGTGAGATCGAGCGCGCGGCGGGCCAGGGCGCGTCCGACGCGTTTGATGACCGCAGCCGGGGTTTGGCCGGCGGCCCAGGTGGCGTTTTCCCACTCGCGCATTTGTTGGACGGAAATGACCGGCAAAGGCATGAGAGAGATTAAGGTTTAAAGTTGGCGGAATGAAGATTAAAATGGGGCAATGCTGTCAAGCGACGAAATCGGGCGGGCGGTGCGAGCGGCGCTGGCGGAAGACATCGGGACGGGCGATGTCACGACGCTGGCGACGGTGCCGGAGGAAACCACGGTCACCGCCGCGATGGTCGCGCGCGAGCCGCTGGTGGTGGCGGGGCTGGACCTGGCCGAAGCGGCGTTTTTGGAATTATGCCCGCAAGCCAGGATCGAACGCGCGGCCTCCGACGGGGAGAGGGTGCCGAGGGGGTTCGCGCTGATGGAAATTCTGAAGGCCCCCGCGCGCCCGATTCTTTCCGCCGAACGGGTGGCGCTGAATTTTGTGCAGCGGCTGTCCGGCATCGCCACGCTGACGGCCAAGTTTGTGGAGGCCGCCGCCGGGACGCCCGCGCGAATACTTGACACACGCAAAACCACGCCCGGCTGGCGGCGCCTGGAGAAGTACGCGGTGGTTTGCGGAGGCGGAATGAACCATCGGTTCGGCCTGTTCGACGGAATTTTGATCAAGGACAATCATCTGGCCGCGTTGGGCCAGGAGCGGCCCAATGCCATTGAGGCGGCGGTGCGCCGCGCCCGTGCCCGCTATCCGCAACTGTCGGTGGAAGTGGAGACGGAGAGGGCGGAACAGGTGGAGCAGGCCGCGCGGGCCGGCGCGGACATCATATTATTGGACAACATGTCGGTGGAGCAGCTTCGCGCGGCGGTCGCGCTGGTCAATGGCCGCGCCAAAACGGAGGCGAGCGGCGGGATCAATTTGTCCAACACGCGGGCCGTTGCCGAAACGGGCGTGGACTACATCTCGGTGGGCGCGCTGACGCATTCGGCGCGGGCGATGGACATCGCGCTGGATTTTGCCATCGAAACGTGACATGCCGATGACGGTTGACGCTCACATATTGTCCGCCTTGCGCGAGTCCCCGGACGGGTCGGTTTCCGGCGCGGACCTGTCGCACGAGTTGGGCATCAGCCGGGCGGCGATCTGGGCGCGGATCGAGGAGTTGCGGGCGCTGGGCTACGATATCGAAGCCAGCCCGCACCTGGGCTACCGATTGTTGAGCGCGCCGGACCTGCTGCACGCCGACGATCTCCATTCGCGCCTGGGCAAAACGCGTGTCATCGGGCGGGACATCCGGGTTTTCGAGCGAACGACATCCACCAACGACATCATCGCGCGGCTGGCGCGGGACGGGGCCAAAGAAGGGGCAGTGGTATTTGCCGAATCGCAAAGCCGCGGACGGGGCCGGCTGGGCCGGGTGTGGATTTCTCCGGCGCGCAAAGGGCTTTGGTTTTCCATATTGCTGCGGCCGGATCTGCCTCCGCAGTCGGCCACGCAGGTGATGGTAGCGGCCGCGACGGCGCTGGCCCGGGCCATTGCTTTGCAGACCAAACTGGCGCCGGAAATCAAATGGCCCAATGACGTTTTGATTCGCGGGAAGAAAGTGGCCGGGATTCTGACCGAATTGACGGCGGAATTGGATCACGTCAGGGAAATCGTGCTGGGCGTGGGCGTGGACGTGAACCTGGACGCGGGCGAGTTTCCCGCCGACCTGCGCGCAACGGCGACCTCGTTGAAAATCGAGAGCGGGCGGAGCGTGGACCGGGCGGAACTGGCGGTGTGCATCTTGCGCGAGATGGATCGGGATTATGAGCGGATCCGACAGGGCCAATTTGAAGTGGTGGCCGGACAATGGCAGGAGCGTTGCAGCACGCTGGGGCGGGAGGTGGCGATCCGGGTGGGGGAGCGGGTGATCCGGGGCCGGGCGGAATCGCTGGACGGGGATGGGGCGCTGCTGGTGCGCAGCCAGCACGGGCGGCTGGAGCGGATAATTGGAGGGGATGTGACGCTGGAGAAAGAGGGGGGCTGAGCAGGCACCATTGGCAAGGGTTGACGCCAAACACTGGGATCTGGCAATGCTAGGACCCGACCCCTCCGACGACCCCTTTATGGCGGTCGAGGCATTATGGTGACTGTAGTGCTTGACCACATTTTACTGCACCATGAGGCGGTAAAATCGCGTTGAGAAATTACTGGCAGCAGGATCGCTGAATTGGTTGGCACCGTTGGAGAAAGAGAGATTGGTTAGCACCGTCCAAGCGGATAGCAAATTGGAAGTGGCCTGGATTTGGACCGAAGGGCGCGCCAGACCAGAAATAGATGCTTCCGGCACGTTATTAGAAAGTGCAAACGCATTGATGGTCGGAGGCACAACGAGCTTAAACACAGTTCCCACGCCGACATTTAGCCCATTATAAGCAGCACCTCCTTGCCCTGTCGTGCCGTAAAAATTACCGTCAGGCCCAAGCGCCAGTGTCGAAGTAGGCTCGCTCCCATTTGTGCCGCTAAAACTTGCTAGCGAAGTAATTTCACCACTAGTACTCACCCGAAAGACGGAACCATTGTTATATCCCCCTCCATCGGTCGTACCATAGAAACAGCCGTCACTGCCAAGCGTAAGAGCCGCCATCGGAAATGCTCCATTGGTTCCATCAAAGTCTGCCACCGTAGTCAATATGCCATTAGTGTTAAATTGGAATACCGTGCCGAAACCACCGATGCCACCATATGCAGCCGTGCCATAGAAACAGCCGTCGTTGCCGCGCGCAAGTGCTGCCACTGGATATGTTCCATTCGTTCCGTCGAAGTTTGCCAGCAAGCTCAATGTGCCGGTGGGGGTTACTTGAAATGCTGTGCCGTCGCCGAAGGCACCCCCTTCGGAAGTAGTGCCGTAAAAATTTCCGTCGTCGCCACGAGCAAGTGTCGCCATCGGAAACGCTCCATTCGTCCCATCGAAGTTTGCCAACGTACTGAGTGTTCCATTCGTGGTAACTTGAAACACCGTGCCATTTCCACTAAGGCCGCCGTATTCAGTAGTGCCGTAAAAACTGCCGTCGTTGCCAAGCGTGACACCGCCATATGGATTCGCTCCATTCGTGCCATAAAAGTATGCCAGCGTAATCAAATTGCCATTGGTGGTAACTCGGAACACGGTGCCAACCGATCCATAATTGAACGTCGTACCGTAGAAGCTGCTGTCGTTGCCGAGGGTCAAACCTGCAAACGGATTCGCCCCGTTTGTATAGTGAAACGTCGCCAGCGTGGTCACAGCGCCGCCTGTTGTAACTCGAAATACTGTACCAACGTTGTCATTTCCGTCGGTCGTCGTGCCGTAAAAATTACCATCTGTCCCAAGCGTCAATCCCGCGTAGGGATTCATTTCGTCTGTCTCCCATGCAACAAAATTAACCAGCATAGTCAGCTTAGGTTGCGCTTCGAGTGATCCCGCCAGGAATATCGCTGATATGAATGCAATAAAAAGCTGTTTCATTTCAAAAGTGATGTCCGAAAGGCGGTTATCCGCGTAGGTTTTCACCAGCGTTCTTCCGCGCGAGCGACCAGGACCATGTTCGGCAGAACCTTGCTCCCGAAAATTCGGCGGCGGCGGGCGGAATAATCAGGCAGCGGCGGAGTCTGTTCACCGTTGTCGCCGGAGCCTTTGCCTTCGGCGTGGCTGAGAGTGCCTTCCTGCAAGTCTTCCAGGAGCCAACGGGCGATTTCCCATCGTTCTTGCGGAGGCAGTTGCCGCAGCGCCATCTCAATTTCCCAAACATTGTTCATACGGTCAACCATACCAGAACCGCCCCGCTTTTGCGAGAGGGATTTTGACAGTCCCGGTCCAGCACTTTCCTTTTCGTGCTGCGGAAAGGGGGCGGAGCGCAAAGGCCAGCGCGAGCGGTGACGGAAAAGTGGTGGCCGGACAATGGCAGGAGCGTTGCAGCACGCTGGGGCGGGAGGTGGCGATAGTCCCCAACCAGAAAAAACCGGCTGAACCGTTTCCAGTCCAGTCGGGTGCGTGGTGTGCGCCGGGCGGTCAATCCTCGTCCGGCAGCATGACGGTAATGTAAATTGGGTCACCCATAGTTTGGTTGGTTTTGGCATGGTTTCTTCATGCCCCATAAACCACCAGCCCGGCTGGAGGACTCCCAAATTGTGAGAGTTCCGGGAATGCGGGTGAGGGGGTGGGTTTCGGCACGCTTTGCCGGAAACATCGGCGCCGCCAATCCAGATACAGCGACATACAGGAATGGGCAGGGCAGAGCGGGGGCCAAGCGAAAGCGCCAGAGGGCTGGCGCACTCCAAAACGCTTCGCGGTTTTCATGCGGGGCCGATCTATCCACAGCGACATGAATGGGCATGGCAGAGCGCGGGTCAGTTGTGGACGTTCGATTCCGTCGGCGAGACGCCGACGGGTGCGACCGGGACGGTCGCCCCCCAGGCCACGCAACGCCCAGAGGGCAGGCGCACTCCAAAACGCTTCGCGCGTTGCAGGCGGGGCCAATCTATTCACAGCGACATGAATGAATGGGCAGGATTGGCGACTCAGAACTTCACAAGAGCTGCCCGCTTTGCGGGCTGCTGTGCCGACCGGACGCCGGAGATCGGAACAAATTGTTGGGCTGCCCGCTTCGCGGGATCGCGCGGCGTCCCTACCATCCAAAACTGACGCATTACTAGATCACATTGATTGCCAATGATTTACGCCTTAACTTAGTGCCATTCTGGGTTGACCCCTGCTCCATCGGGCGATCCAGTGTGCGGCGGCTCACAGAGCCGCGCTCCGTTCGCGCCAGGCAAGGGAAGAATTTTGTCCTGCACGTTCGATAGGTGTTCACACCCATTTGCAGCAGCGATCTACAGTGCTAAAACCCGACCATGCCCGTGTGCCTCGTGTTGAGCCACGATGTCCTCCCCGATACTGGGCGAATGATCGTGAGTTTCAGGCATTTGCTGAACAGAGGGAGTGGAGCCGAAGGTCACAAATTCAGCAGGAGGCGGCGGAAGAAATCGAGGTTGCTGTGGCTGATATGCAGCAGAACCTTGCCGGCGTTGAGACCAACCTGCTGACCGGCTTGATCGCGTATTGAAACCATTACAAACCTTGCAGCTTATGAGAACCAGACCCAGAATTCTCGATCTCCTCATCATTTTGTGCGGCACTTTCGCAACGACGGTTGGGTTTGGGCAGACGACCTATACCTGGACCGGCGCAGGCGATGGAACCAACCTCGCCAACCCCGCCAATTGGAGCCCCGTTGGCCTCCCCGCCGGCTGCAGCGGTTTCACGCAGGACACGGCCCAATGGGACGGCGTGACAAAAAGCAATCTATTTTTAACCTACGGGTCCACCAGCTTCCCCTGCTCCGGTTATGGCTCGCTTGGAATCAATCTCGTCCTCACGGCGAATCAAACCAATGCGGTGCAGATTATCTCACCGGTTTTTGCATCCGCAAATCTTGCGGTGTTCGGAATCGCCAACAACAGCGCCTCCGCCGCTTTTATTTTAGGGGACGGCACTGCAAATATATTGAATTTCAGTATGCGACCAGCGGGGACCGTCCACTCTTGGGTGAACAATTCAGCGGCCCCGGTCACCATCAATCCAAGCGTGGGATGGCAAGCGGGCGGCGGGGCCGCGTATTCGCTGGATTTTGGCGGAACGGGAGATTGGATAGTCAACAATTACCTTAATGGCAGCGGAACCGTCACGTCCATCCTAAAAGACGGTTCCGGCACGATGACTTGGACTGCGGCCGGCTCAGCCGGCTACGGCTCCATCAGCCCGGTCAACCTCAACGATGGCACACTGATTCTCAAGAGCGCCGGCCTTCTTGCCAACGGGCCCATCATAAACAATGGAACTCTGCTGCAATTCGATGCGGCTGCGCAATTGCAAATTCTCGGCGGCGTCATTTCCGGCGCCGGCCCGCTGGAGGTAAACAACGGCACGCTCACGCTTTCGGGCGCGAACACCTATACTGGCAACACCATCCTCAGCGGCGGCGAGTTGATCGCCGGCGGCGCCGAGAACGCCGGAGTTTCCGGCCCGCTCGGTCTCGGCGGCACGATTTCATTCGCCGGTGGCACGCTGGGATTCAGCGTGACCAACACCTTCGATTACTCTGCGCGCTTCAGCACGGCGGCCAGTCAGGCGTATAGCTTTGACACCGCAGGACAAAGCGCGACGTTCGCGACCGGACTGGGCAGCAGCGGCGGCACGCTCACCAAAGCCGGCGCGGGCACGCTCACGCTTTCCGGCACGAGTTCTTACAGCGGAGCGACCACTGTTAGCGCCGGCAAATTGGTATTTCAAGGCCCGAAGACCGGCTCCGCCGGCATCACCGTCGCCGACGGCGCGGCGCTCGGGGTTACTGCTACCGGCACGGAAGTCACGCCGGGCGCGCTGACTGTGGGGACGAGCGCCGGCGCGACCTTGGAACTCAACAATGTCACCAGCACGACGACGGCGCTGCTGGCGGCGGGCACACTTTCATCCGCCGGCACGCTCACCATCAACGTCAACAGCGGCACGTTCGCCGCGGGGCAGAGTTATCCGTTGTTCACCTGGACCAGCGGTTCAGCGCCAACGGTCGCTCTGGGGATTTTGAACGGCTTCGTTGGCTACCTCTCGTTCGCCGGCAACACGCTTTTGCTGAACGTCACTGGGACTGCTTACAAGTGGAGCGGCGCGAACAACGGCAGTTGGGATTTGACCACTACGAACAATTGGATCCAAAACGGCGGACCGGTGATTTTTAAGAACGGGTTCCCGACATTGTTCGATGACACGGCGACAGGGACGACCAGCGTGACCATCAATGACGTTGTTTGGCCGGCGAGTCTTACTGTTAATAACAGCTTCCTGGCTTACCGCATCACTTCCAGCTCCCAATACGACATCGCCGGCAGCACCGGCTTGACCAAGAGCGGCAACGGCTGGCTCACGCTGGCGGGCGGGGCCAACGCCTACACCGGTGTCACGACCATCAGCGGCGGCACGTTGAGCGTGGGCACGCTGGCCAACGGCGGTTCGGCCAGTGACATCGGCGCCGCGAGCAGCGGCGCGGCAAATCTGGTATTCAACGGCGGCACATTGCAGTACACCGGCGGCGGGGCGAGCATTGATCGCATGTTCACGCTCGGCACAGGCGGCGGCACGATTGACGCCTCGGGTTCCGGCGCGTTGAACTTGAACAACACCGGCGCGGTCGCCTACAGCGGCACCGGCGCGCGTGTGCTCACTTTGACGGGCACCGACGCGGACACCAACACGCTCGCCGCCGCGCTGGCTGACCATGGCGGCGCGACTTCGCTGGCGAAGACTGGCGCGGGCAGATGGGTTTTGACCGGAACCAATACGCAATCCGGCGTGACAACAATTGCCGGCGGGGTGCTGCAAATCGGGGCGGGTGGCGCGAGCGGCAGCATCGGCAGCGGCAACGTCACCGACAACGGCAACCTCGACTTCAACCGCTCCGGCACTCTGACCGTCAGCGGCGTCATCAGCGGCACCGGCTCCGTTGCCAACGATGGCAGCGGCATAGTCATTCTTCCCGGGACCAACACCTATGCGGGCGGCACAACCATCAACGCCGGCACGCTGCAAATCGGCACGGGTGGCGCCACTGGTTCCCTGTACAGCAGCGGCAACATCACCGACAACGGCACGCTCATCTTCAACAGCACGGGGGCCTTCACCTTAAACAGCGCCATCAGCGGAACGGGACAATTGATAAAACAAGGTTCGGGCCTGCTGAAGCTTCTCGGCAACAACACATATACCGGCGGCACGACCATTAACGCCGGCGCCGCGTTGCAGGTTTGCACAGGCAACCAAGGCAGCATAGTGGGTAACATCACCAACAACGGCTCGCTTCTTTTTGTCCGGCAGGACACCGGCGTCTTCGTTTACGGCGGGAACATCAGCGGAACGGGTTCGGTGTTGAAAGACTGCAACAACTTTAACTTCGGCGACGTGACGTTTACCGGCACGAACACTTATAGCGGGGGCACAATCATTTGCGCCGGCGCGATCATCCTCGGCGATAACGCCACCCCCGGGGCCGGCTCGATCGTCGGCAACGTGCTTTTTACCAACAGCCTTGTCACAGCATACGACCCGGGTCGGACGCTCACCTTCAACCGCCCCGATAACTTCACTTTCAGCGGCGTTATCAGCGGATCGGGTTCAACAAATTCCACACTCCAGGGTGGAGTGGTGCAAGCAGGCAACGGCACCGTCACGCTTACCGCCAACCACACTTATAGCGGCATCACGACGATCAGCAACGGCACGCTGCAAGTCGGCGCGGGCGGCGCGAGCGGCTGGATCGGCAGCGGCACCAATGGCGTCACTAACTACGGGGCGCTCGTCTTCGACCGCTCGGACAACGTGACTTTCGGCAACGTCATCAGCGGAACGGGTTCAGTAGTGCAACTAGGCTCCGGCACACTGACGCTTACTGGCACGAACACTTATAGCGGCCCGACCGTGGTCAGCAACGGCACGCTGGTGGTCAGCTCGGCCGGCGGCGACATGGATGTGAGCGGCGGCATTCTTGATCCGGGCGGTGTCGGCTCCTCTGTCGGCACGTTGACCGTGGCGGGCAATATGAGCATTACATCAGGAGTCGTCGTGGTCTCGCTGAACAAGGCGTTATCGCCGTCCAACAGCATTGTCTCGGTCGCCGGCACCATCACCAATTACGGCGGGACTTTGAAACTGCTCAATTTCGGCCCAGATGTCGTGGTCGGAGACCAGTTTAACATCTTCGGTCAGGCGGTCGAAGGTGCTGTCCTGACGATTGTTTCGCCGGGTTTCACCGTCTCAACCAGCAGTCTGGCTGTGAACGGGTCGGTCACGGTGACGGGCATCGCAGCGGGACAAGTCACCGCGACGCTTTCGGGCACGCAGTTGAACCTGGCGTGGCCGGCCTCTTACACGGGCGCGGATTTGCAGGTCCAGACCAATCCGTTGACGAAAGGTCTGAGCACCAATTGGCTCACCGTTCCGGGAACCGAAGGCGGCAACAGTTACTCGACTCCAGTGAATAAGACGAACGGGTCCGTGTTCTATCGTCTGGCGCCGTAATAACGGCGAAACCCCGCAGCATTTGAAAACTAAACTCACAAAAATGGGTGACCCCATGGGTGGGTTCCTAAATTCGCAGGCAATGCAAATGTCGCCGATTAGGGCGTGACTGGTTTTCGTGGCCCTGCGATGGTCGGCTTAGTCAGGGTTCGACTGAGTCTCACCCTACCGTTGAGGATGCTGTCCTATCGTCTGCAACCGGCGCTTTGTCTGAGAGCCTGTTTGAAAACTCGCCCGGTCAGGGGACCGGGCCTACAAAAGGCTGGAATTCCGGCTTGTTCCTGTAGCACCGCATGCCCTCACGCGGCGCTTTGTCTGAGTTTTCCAAAAGGCTCCAAGGATTGGGGCGGTCATTGCATCCAGGCGGGGAAGGTGATGTGGCTGGCGGCGTAGGAGACATCGTATTGGTTGTGCCAATAATAATTCCACAGAATTCTGGCCTGGGAATAGCGAACGGAGCCGTCAAAGAAAAGCAGGTTGACGCCCTTGTTGTGGCGGGCGATGGCAAAATGATGCATTTCGGCCTGGGGGCCGAGCCATTCGCCGTTGAAGGCGGGAGGCGGGTCGGTGTAATTGGGGCCGCCACCGCGCCACATGGAGTCCAGGAATAGGGGGGTGTTGGCGGGCTGTGGAACCAGGAATTTGCGCCAGTTCCAGGAGGCGGGCCGGCCCTGGATGTTGGAGACATCGGAAGCGGGATTGAAGACCCAGATATTGAGGCCGTAGCTGCTGATGATGGGCCGGGAAGGGTTGTCCGGATCCTGCAAGGGGGAGGCCCAGGCGGTGGTGGGGCCGCCATAATCTACCGCATTTGGGCTGTCCAAGCCGACTTGGACCTCGCGGCTGCCAGGGCCGCGGCGCTGGGTGGCGATGGGGCAAAGAAGCAGGCCGGGCTTTTTGCCGTAGTATTTTTCCAGGGCGACCAGCCACTCTCCCCTGGCCCAAGTCACGCTGGTTCCGGAACTGAAGTGATTATCGTTGCTCTCCACATAAGTGGTCCAGGCGAAGGACCATTGGTGGAGATTGGATTTGCACTGGGTGTCGAGCGCCTTGGTTTTGGCCCGGCTCAGCGCCGGAAGCAGCAACGCGGCCAAAATGCCGATGATGGCAATGACCACCAGCAATTCAATGAGCGTGAAACCCTGGCACCGTCGGCTCTGGATGCGTTTCATACCAAGCGATTCCTTCCGGGCATTTCGATCTGCTGTCACTGGGGAATATACGCGAGGCCGAGCATAGTTTGAAGAACAATCCAGGAGGCCGAAGGACGGGTCTTCATCCTGATCTGAGAGGGGGTAGCAGGATTAAGGTTATGATTAAGATTAGGATTAGGATTAAGATTAGGAAAAGACCACCCAAAAAAGTGAGATCTGCCCATGTGCAACATTTTGCTAATAAGGGGATTGACAGGGGAGGGCCGATTGTGTAAGGATTTCACTCACAATGACAGAGGACGATCCCTTACGAAGGATTAGCGGAAAGTATGATGGCACACGGGAGCCAGGCTGGCAGTTGAATTGCCGCAGGAGCAATGGGGTTTTGTGGATGAAGGGAGGCAGAATATGACAGGCAAACCGGGCGCCATTGCCAGAAGCCGCGCGCGGGCCGCAACGCCCCGGCTGGCAGGCATTGGCGCGGCTCTGCGGCTTCTGTTCCGGTCGCGCAATTTCCAGGAAGTCCCCCGGCTGCTGCGCGAGGGTTCGGCCCCGGTTGTCCGTCTGTTGATTCAGATGCATAACACGTCGGAAATCATGCGGCTGCTGCAAAAGGGACGGCAGGTGATATTTGTCAGCTCCTTTCCGCGGTCGGGCAACACGTGGGTGCGTTATCTTCTGGCGGACGTTTTTCTGCAAAGCCAGGGAGTGGAGACGACGACGGAATTGCCGGTTCATCCGGACAAGATCGTGCCGGATTTTTATTGCCACTGGATTGCGCGGCGGGACTTGAACGTGCCGGTTCCCGGGGTTTTCGTAAAAATACATGATGCCTTTGACCGGCTGGAGGAAAGGTTTGGAGGGGCGACCCCGTCGTCCGGGGCCGGAGGAGCCGCCGGGGTTTCGCCATTCCGGAATTGCAAACACTTGTATCTCTACCGTTCGCCCGAAGACACCCTGGTGTCTTTTTATCACTACCACGCCGAACGGAAGCATTTGAAATCCAAAGCCGGCGGCGGAATTGACGCCTTTTGCCTGGCCCACTTGCCGGCGTGGGAGGAGAACATGGCGAGCTATTTGCGGGCGGCGGACGAGGGGATCCCGGTTTTGTTTGTGCCCTACGAATTGCTGCTGCAATACCCGGGGGAAATCTTGAGCAATCTTCTGCGCTGGCTGGGGGCGAGGCATGATGGGGCGACGGTCGAGCGGGCGATTTCCAATATGCAGTTCAACAAACTGCAAGCCATCGAAGCCCGCGAGGCGTTCCACGAGGAAGCCCTGTCTTTCCGGCGCGGTCGCAGAGGATCGGGCCAGACGGAACTGCAAGCGGCCACGCTGGCGGAGATCCAGAACCGGACCGCGCATCTGCTGGAGCAGGCGCACAGCCGGGCGATGATGCAGCAAGCGCTGGAGCGCAATCCCGCTTCGTCGAAAACCGGGCGAATCCGGATGGCGGCCGCGCTCCAGAACAAACAGTTCAAGCCTTTGCATCCCTTGCCAAAGCTCCAAAGAATGTGAGCGACGGGCGGTCGTATATGCCTGCCGGGGCCGGCGAACCGGAGGCAACAAAACCATGATTCCCAATCCCGCTTGAGAGATATGCGCGGCGCACCCAACGGCAAGAAAGAGAACGGCCGCAGTCCCAATGCTTTGCTCTTGTTGACTGGAGTCCTGGGCGCAACCCTGGCGGTGCTGTTTTACCAGAGTTTCGAGCCGCACCGGGTTCTTTTTGCCAACGACGGCCCGCTGGGGGCGATGGCGGCGGCCTGCAACCGGCTTCCGGGCAGGTTGTTTGGAACGTGGCGGAACATCATGTGGATCGGGGTGGAGGCGCCCAGCGCCGCGCCCACCATTTCGATCATTCTGTCCACGATTTTGACGCCGGCGTTCTACCTGAAGATCTACGGGCCGTTCACGTTGTTTTTTGTGGGTTTCAGCGCCTGGGTCCTGTTTCGGCAGCTTGGGTTCAAGCCGATGGTGGGTGTGATCGGGGGGATTGCGGCGGGGCTGAACATGCACTTTTTTTCGACGGCCTGCTGGGGCTTGGGAAGCTGGAATCTGGCGATGGGCATGGATTTTCTGGCGCTGGCGGCCCTGACCACCAAGGCCATCAAGCAATTCTGGGCCAGGGCGGTTCTGGCCGGTCTGGCGGTGGGGATGAATCTGATGGAGGGTTTTGACGTGGGGGCCATTATGAGCATCTACGTCGGGGTTTTTGTGGTGTTCCTGGCATTCTCGGAAGAGGCGGGGTTGGCCCGGAAGGCGGTGAGGGCGATATTGTCGGAAGTACTGGTGGTGTTTTTTGCGGCGTTTATTGCCGCGCATACCATTGCGAGCCTGGTTTCCACCCAGGTCGAGGGCGTGGTCAGCGCCCAACAGGATACGGCGACGAAAGAGAAACGCTGGGACCCAGATACGCAGTGGAGCCTGCCCAAGGTGGAAACCCTGCGGCTGGTCACTCCCGGTTTCTTCGGTTATCGCATGATCCAATATATAACCGTCCCGGATAGATCGAGTTCCTATTGGGGACTGGTGGGACAGGACCCGCGCATCGTGGAGCTGAAGAGTCCGGATGCCCAGGTGCGCGCCGCCGCGCTGGCGCGATTGAAGCTCTGGCCGGAGGAGGCGCAAGGCATGCAAAGCAGCGACCAGCGGACGCGCGAAGCTGGGGCCGAAGGGATCCGGGCGCGCCTGGGTTTTTTTGTGCGCCATAGCGGCACCGGGGAATACGCGGGGGTGTTGGTGGCGCTGCTGGCTGTGTTCGCGCTGGCCAATTCGTGGCGCGGCCCGAACACCCCCTTCTCTGCCGGCGAGCGGCGCGCGGTGTGGTTTTGGGGTGCGGCGGCGCTGATTTCGATTTTGGTGGCGTGGGGCCGGCACGGTTTTCTTTACAGCGTCCTCTACCGGGTGCCCTATTTCTCGACGATCCGCAACCCCATCAAGTTCCTGCATCCTTTTCACGTTGCGTGGCTGATTCTGGCCGGGTACGGGCTGGAAGTTCTTGCCCGCCGCCACCTGCAAAACGTTGTCAAGCAAAACGCCGCCAAGCGGGCTGATTTCCTGCCCGAACATCTCCGGCTCTGGTGGGCCAAAGCCGCCGGGTTCGAAAAGAGATGGGCCGCCGCCTCCGCGCTGGCGGTGGCGGCGTCGCTGGCGGGAGTATTTGTTCTGATCTCCTGCAAAGACCGCCTGGTCATGCACCTGGTGGACGACGGGTTCAAAGTGGACCTGGCGCCGCAAATGGCCGGGTTCTGCGTGAGCGAGGCGATTTGGCTCAGTGTTTTTCTTTTTCTTTCCGCAGTGGTGCTGGCGGGCATTGTGAGCGGGGCCTGGAGCGGGCCACGCGCGAGGTGGGCCTGGATTTACCTGGGCGGCATTTTGATCCTGGACCTGGGGCGCGCGGATCGTCCGTGGATCCACTATTTTGATTATGAGCAGAAGTACTCGACGAACGACGTGGTGGATTTTCTGGGCAAAAACAGGCCTTATGAACAGCGCGTCATTGGCCGCCTTTCTCCGCGGGGTCCAGGCAGCTCGAACGGCCGCGGGTTCGGCCAATTGTATGATTTCTGGATGCAAAATGATTTTCCCTACCACGACATACAAACGCTGGATTTCCCGCAAATGTCCCGGTGGCCGGTGATGGACGACGCCTATCTGCGGAACTTCGAGTTGAAAGGCACGAACGTGTTCACGGTCGATCTTCGGCCCGCCGCGCGCTTGTGGGAGTTGACCGGCACGCGGTATCTTTTGTTGGACGCCAGCGGCGTGCAGTTGCTCAATGACCACGCCGATCCGGTCCGGCGCGGCTTTCGTCTGGTCTTTGCGCTGCGGTTGCACCCAAAAGCGGAGGTGCAATCGCTGGAGGACCCGGGCGATCTGACGGTGGACCGGGACCCCAAAGGCGCCGCCGCGCTGATCGAATTCACCCATGTTTTGCCCCGCGCCAAACTCTACGCCAACTGGCAGACGCCGAGCAACGGCGAGGCCACGCTGGCGACACTTTTGTCGCCGGAATTCGATCCGGGGCAAACGGTTTTGCTCTGGACAAACCCGCCGGTGGCGCAGCCGCCGGGCGACGCAAAGGCCGGCGCCGGTTCGGTCGAGATCACCGACTATCGGCCCCGGTACATCAAACTTCATGCCAACGCCAAGACGCCAGCCGTCCTGTTGTTCAATGACCGGTTCGCCCCGGAGTGGAAAGCGGCGGTTGACCAGAAGCCGTGCAGCCTGCTGCGCTGCAACTACATCATGCGCGGGGTGTTTCTGGAACCGGGGGAGCACACGGTGGAGTTTCGTTTTCGGCCGCGATTGACCACGCTTTGCCTGAGCCTGGGCGGATGGGCGGCGGGCCTGTTGCTGGCGGGCTATTTGGTGGCCAGCAGGAGGAGGGGAAAGCCGCCGCCGGTCTGATTTCCTATCTTAATTTTCGCGCCGCGCACGATTGCGGCGGGCAAATGAATTTGCAATTGCAAATTCGCCCGCGCGAGTTCAGGTTCGATCTGGCTCAAACCTTCACCAAACAAGAAATCGCCATGCCAAAGGACCGTGTGCCGGAAAGGAGAAACTCGCGCGCAAGGATGGCCCGCCGCGCCCTGCTGAGCCTGGCCGTGGCCGCGCTCACGGCGCGAGGCCAGACCAACGCCACCCATTACCAGTTTTCCTTCGGCTCCCTGGAGAGGCCCGGTTGGACGCGGGTCACTCCCGCGATGACGTATGCCAACCCGCCCGGCTTCGGCTTGGAACCCGGCGGGGCGGCGGCGGAAGTCAATACTAGCAATGGAGCGCCCCGGAGTTCCGCCCTCACCAGCGAGCGGCATTTCTATTTCTCCGCCGCGGCGCCGGAAGGCAACTACAAGGTCACCGTCACCCTGGGAAATCCCCTGGCCGCCGCGGAAACCACCGTCAACGCCGAATTGCGCCGGCTGATGCTGGAGAAAGTCCGCACCCAGGCCGGGCAGTTCCAGACCCGTTCGTTCATCGTCAATGTGCGGCAGCCCGTCATCTCGACCGGCGGGCAGGTGCGCCTGAAGGGACGGGAACAAACCAATGAAATGTGGGCGTGGGACGACCGCTTGACGCTGGAATTCATCGGGACCCATCCCTCGGTTGCGGCGGTTGAAATCGAGAAAGCCGAGGTTCCGACCCTCTTCCTTATCGGCGATTCCACGATGTGCGATCAAGGGAGCGAGCCGTTCAACAGTTGGGGCCAGATGATCACGCGATTTTTCCAGCCGGTGGTCGCGGTGGCCAACCACGCCGAGTCCGGCGAAACCATCGCCGCGTCCCTCGGCGAGAAGCGCTTCGACAAAATCTGGAGCGTGATGAAAAAAGGGGATTATCTGTTCGTCCAATTCGGCCACAACGACATGAAGGACAAGGCGACCAACGCCCTGGAAACTTACACCGGCAATCTGCGCAAGGTGGTGGATGAGGCCCGAAACCACGGGGGCATTCCCGTCCTCTGCACCTCCGTCAGCCGCCGCAGCTTTGATGACGGCGGGAAGATCGTCAATTCATTCAACGGCTATCCCGACGCCGTCCGTCTTGTCGCCAGGGAGAAGAACGTTCCGTTGATTGATCTGCAGCAGATGGGGGCGGCGTTCTACGAAGCCCTGGGGCCGGAGGCCTCCCACCGCGCCTTCGCCAACGCGCGCGAAAACACGCATCACAGCGACTATGGCAGCTACGAGATCGCCCAGTGCGTCCTGCAAGGCATCAGGCAAAACAACCTGCCCATCGCGCAATTTATCGTTGACGAATTCAAAGGTTTTGATCCCGCCCATCCCGACCCGTTCGAATCGTTCAAGCTGCCCGCAACCCCGACCGCCAGCAGCGAAACCCCGCCGGGAAACTGACCCGGCGGCGCTCCTTGGCGTCATGGCCCCTGGAGCCGCAACACACGATAGAAGCGTTGAGAATGGGTGAGGTCGTCCGTAACGTTCAATTGCGCGGCGGTGGCGACGATAGGGCAGCCCAAATTCACCCAGTTGCCCTGGCTCAAATCCGCGCGGTATTGCACTTGGTACGTTTGGCCGGCGGTCGCACTCCAGGCCAAGTTGATCATGCCGCCAGCGGCTGAAACGGCTTGAATCCACGGCGCTGAAGGAGGGATGACGAGTTGGAAGATAGTGCCAAAGCCATTGGCGCCGCCATACTCGGTGGTGCCATAGAAGTTGCCGTCTGTTCCCAGTGCCAGCCGAGCCACGGGGTGTGAGCCGGTGGAACCATCCAGCCAAGCCAGCGTGGTCAGAGTGCCGTTGGTGGTGATTTTGAAAACGGTGCCGCTATTATTGTAGCCGCCCGAGTAGGTGGTGCCATAGAGATCTCCGTCCGGCCCCGTGACCAAGCCGGCCAAGGAATCGCCCCCATCCAGTGCGCTTCCATCCCAATTGGTGACGGCTCCAAAAGAATAAAGAGTGGCCAACCCTCCATTGGTGGTGAACTTGAAGACCGTGCCGCCGCCGTGAGCGCCCCCGGCGGAAGTTGTTCCATAAAATGAACCATCGCTGGTTTGGAGCAACAAACCCTCGGGGCCCGATCCTGCATCACTGTTCGTGAAGGAATAAAGGGTTGTGAGCGTGCCCGCGGGGTCAAGTTGGAAGAGGGTGCCGCCGGAAGCCGTGGTGCTGCCGTAGAACTTGCCATCGTTGGCCAGCGCCAGACCCACACTTGGGTAAGCGCCAATGGCTCCGCCAAACCAAATCAAGGTGGCGAAAGCCCTGGTAGCGGGGTTGACCGTAAAGACCGACCCAGGACCGCCGCCACCGGCATAGGCCGTGCCGTAAAGATTGCCGTCGTTCCCCAGCGTCACAGCGTTGGGATCGGAGCCGTTGGTCCAATAGAAAGTAACCAGTGTGGTGACGGTTCCGTTGGTGGTGGCTTCAAAGACGGTGCCGTCCTAGCCATTAATCTCGCTCGCCGTTATGCCGTAAAAGCAGCCGTTGCTCGCCTGGACCAGCGGGCCTTCTGGATCAGTTTCGTCACTGCCACCGGCGAACGAATAAAGGGTTGAGAGCGTGCCGTCGGTAGTGAATTTGAAGAAAGTTCCATCGCCTCCGCCTCCTTGAGGGACACTGTTGGAGCCGCCAAAGGAAGTGGTGCCGTAAAGAGCGCCATCGCAGCCGAGCACGAGTCCATTGGGGTGACCGCCGTCACCGGCTGAAGTAAAGGAATGGAGATTGGAAATGCAGCAGCCCGCGGCGGTTTGGGGAATGACGGTGAGCGACGCCGCCCAGGCTCCCGAGCCGGCGGTGTTGCTCACCATGACGGAATATGTCCCCGAATTGATCGTGGCCGCATTGGTGATGACCAGATTGGTGGTGGCGGAACCGGAAATGTTGCCGCCATCCGATAAATTAGTTCCGTCGAAGCGCCACTGGTAACTGATGGCGCCAATGTTTTTCACCGCAACGCCAAAGGTCGCCGTCGCTCCGGCCATGACGGTCAAACTGGCCGGCGTCCTCATGATAATGAAAGGCTCCACCGCCAGCGCGGCATCCGCGCTTTGGATGACACCGGCGGCGTTGCTGACCACGACAGAATAAGTTCCACTGTCGCAGAGCGCCGCGCCGGTCACTGTCAAGTTGCTGGTGGACGAACCGGAAAACTCGCCGCCGTCGGTCAAATTCGTGCCATCGAAGCGCCATTGGTAACTCGCGGGATAAACGCTGGTCACACCGACCATGAAGTTATTGGTGGCTCCGGCGGGAATCGTTGCGCTTGCGGGCTGGGTTTTAATCAGAGCGGGCACAACCGTCAGCACGCCGGAGGCCTTGGCGGTCCCGTAGGCGTTAGTGGCAATGATCGTATAGGTTCCGGTGTCGGCCAGCGTGACGCCGGTGAGGATCAAATTGGTGGTCGCGGAGCCGGTAATTTCGCCGCCGTCGTTTAGGTTCGTTGCGTCAAATTGCCACTGACAGCCCGTCGCATAAATGGCCTCCACCCCGATGGCAAACGAGTTGGTCGCCCCGGCGGGGATAGTGACGGTTGCCGGGGGATTGAGAATAACCGGCGCGGCAGGACTGAGTTGGAAGACTGAACTTGAGGAAGTTGACGGGAACCCCCCGAAACCCTCGCCATTGGTCAGGCCGCAGGTTGTGCCGTAAAAAGTGCCGTCGGAGGCGACCAGCAAACCTCCACAGGGAAACATCGGCGAGTAGTAACCAAGCGGGAAACCTGGAAGGTTCGTGGGTCCAAAAGAATACAATGTGGTCAGCGTGCCTGTGGGCGTGATGACGAAAATCGTTCCTGTGTTCTCCGAACCGCCGGACTCGGTAACGCCGTAAAAATTGCCGTCCGCGCCCTGAACGAGCGGGCCGGCAGGATTGGCGCCGTCGAGTGGCGTCCCTGTGGAGTTGGTGACCGTCCCGAAAGAGTACAACGACGTTAGGATGCCATTAGTATCAATTTTAAAGACCGTCCCATAGCCCACATCGCGGCTGCTGTCCACGATGGTGGTGTTGGAACCGCCAAAGGCCGCCGAGCCGTAGAAATTGCCATCACTGCCCTGGACCAAAGGATTGGGTTGCGCCCCATCAAGGGCGTGGCCGGCCACATCGGTCACCGTGCCAAAGGAGTAGAGGATTGTCACAAGGCCGTTGGTCGTGACTTTGAAAATCGTTCCGAACCCCACGTCGCCATTAGTGTCCACCACCTTCGTGTTTGCGCCTCCGTGGCTGGCAACACCATAAAAATTTGTATCACGGCCAAGCGTCAAGCCGGTGGGATTGGCCCCGTCGGAGCCGAGGAATGAATGCAATGCCGTGAGAAGGCCGTTGGTGGTGATTTGAAAAACGGTGCCGTAGCCTGGCCCGGCCCGGCCATAGCCATTCGTATAGCCGTTAGTGCCGCCATAATAAGTCGTTCCGTAGAGGCAGTCGCCCGGACCGTTTACCAGCGGCGCCTGAGGGCTGGCGCCGTCCAATGGCTGGCCGTGCGAGTTGAGCACTGTGCCAAAGCGGTAGAGTCGCGTGAAAAACCCATTGGTGCGTACGCTGAACACGGAGCCCATGCCGGTGGGAAAAAGCGTGTTGGAGATGGCATACAAAGCGGTCGTGCCATAAAGATTGCCCTGAGGACCGAAGATGACCCCGGCGTAATAGTTTAGCCCATATCTCACCTGAGCGACTGCGGGAACCGGGCGATCTCAACAGCGCAAGGGTGTCCGCAACTTTCCCGCGGGAGATTTTCGATAGAGAGCGGCCTGAGCGTGAGCGG
>Ga0182027_10003808_pt1 | contig 23694 bp, 28 predicted proteins | sample 712E1DmetaG_FD_121300 | JGI IMG/M metagenome (GOLD analysis project Ga0182027, IMG submission 121300) | Permafrost microbial communities from Stordalen Mire, Sweden - 712E1D metaG (Illumina Assembly) | ecosystem: Environmental > Terrestrial > Soil > Wetlands > Permafrost | place: Sweden... | reverse complement strand
GCCACTTGCTCTGGTTCAACAACAACATCTTGTACTATTTCCAACGGTAGCGGTTCACAATCACGAACTTGTAACAATGGCACTTGGGTCTCATCCGGAAGTTGTACAGTCTCATCATGTAATTCCGGATACACACAAAGTGGAAATAGTTGTGTGGTGACAACTACCACAACTGGAACCACATATTATATTTCTCCATCAGGAAGTGACAGTAATAACGGTTCATCATCTTCTCCCTGGAAGACACTTGCCACCGCTTGTTCAAAAGTCACAACATCAGGAAGCGTTATCCATGTAAATGCGGGGACGTATAATGAATCATCTCCATGTAATTTATCTGTTGGGGTGAGTATTGAGGGAGAAGGGGCAACAAGTTCAGTCATAAAATCAACGATAACTAGTGTACCAACGATATATCTATACTCTTCGACTGTAACAAACGGTAATCAACATATATCCGGAATAAAATTAGATGGAAACAATCTATCAGCGTATGAGCCTTTAGTAGTTGAAAAACGAAGCAATGTTGAAGTGCACGATAGCATATTTATGAATTTTAGGTTTAGTGGTGTGAGTTTTTATGGAGAAAATTTAGGTGACGATGTTCCACCAAATAATTTTAGTGTGAATAATAAATTCTATAATAATCAAATTATAAATTCCGCATCTTTTGATCCTTCGGGAAGTCCAGGAAATCTACAAATAGACGGACAGCAAGGAATGAGAGTATATAATAACGTCATCACACAGACGGCAAGGGGTGCAGGTGCTGATGGTTTTGGTATTAAGTGTGTTCAGGGGTTGAACAAGGACATGAAGATATACGGTAACACAATTACTATTGATAATGATGATGAAGCACAATGGGACTTCGCGATGGAATTCTGGGATTCGCTTGGAGGAATCGAAATATATGATAACAGAGTGCAGGGACCTATTGATTTAGCAGGACATCTTGGAAGAAAGGGCAATTATGCTTATACGTATTCTGTGCACGATAACATCCTTGGTCCTGATGCTTTAAAGACCACTAGTAGACACGGAATCTATTTAGAGAATACCAGTGATCTTTCTGACATCTATATCTATAATAATAGTTTTCAGAATCTAAATAATCCTATAAAGATTGAAACTTTGTCAACATAAAAGTTCTCTAACATTCAGATATATTATAATGTGTTCAATAATGTTGGGACTGTAGGAGGGGGTTGGAACACTAATGGTTTTTCCGAAGGAGGATCAGCCGGTTATACTCTTGATAATTTGAAATTCGACAATAATGTTTTCATCGCTGCTACAGGGTCAGGAGCAAATCCAATCTCTGCCATACAGATTCCGGGAAGTGGCACGACGACCAATGTGGAGGTAAAGAATAATATAATAACGAATTTTAATTCTGCGATATCTACAGGTCACTCTGGTGGCAAAATAACGGGCGTTAATATAGCGAACAATATATTATATAATAATGGCACGAAATTCAGTTGGGCGGGGACAGTACCGAGTTTCTCAGAAAGTAACACTATCACCTCGAATCCGCTATTTGTTTCCTCTTCTGACTTCCACTTACAATCCGGTTCTCCAGCCATCAACGCCGGAGTAAATGTCGGTTTAACTTCCGATTATGTAGGTAATGCAATTGTTGGAACACCTGATATTGGAGCATATGACTCCGGTTTATAAAAGTACGTTCAGGAGTTCTAAGTAAAATAATAATCAAGATTAAACTTTAATTGCGATTATGATATAATGGCACACATATGAAGAATATATTTAAGGCGATTCATAATTTTTTTGATTTATTGGAGGATAAGGTTAGAATAAAATTGGTTCATTCGCCGATAATTTATGCATTTATCGGTAGTATAGGAATTGTTTCAATATGGCGTGGTATTTGGCATCTCTCGGATGACTGGGGTTTATCAAGTTGGACTTCTCTTATTGTTGGGATATTAATTGCTGTTCTTACCGGACTTTTTGTTTCATTTTTCATTGGTGAAAATATTATTATTTCCGGGCTCAATAAAGAAAAAAGAATCGACGAAAAAACCGAGGACGAAATACACAAAGAAAGGAATGCTCTAGTTGAAGCAAGACACGATATTAAAGAAATTAAAGATTTTCTTTTAAATAATAAAAAGTAAATTACTTTCGGAAAGGTAATTCTATGAAGAAGGTTGTTCCTTCGTCTATTCCGTTTGATCTAGCGTATATTTCGCCTTTATGTCTTTTAATAATTTGTCGAGATAAATATAATTTGAGCCCCATACCGTCAGTATTCATAAGTTTAGCTCTTTTGTTGCGATAAAATTTGGAAAAAATCATTAACTTATCTAAAACACCCAATCCTATTCCTGTATCACTTATATATAATATAAGTTTTTTGTTGTTTGAGATACAATCAATTAATATTTTGCCATCCTTTTTTGTATAAGAAATTGCGTTTTCAATAATGGTGTCAATAACAAAAGATATTTTCTTCAAATCTAAGGTCAAAAGAGGAATATCCTTAAAAACTGAAACTTGAAAAGTAAGATTTTTTTTGGTAATTTTATCCCTGTATTTTTTTATGGATTTTTCAACTATTTCTCTAATAGAAATTGCTTCGAAAAAATAACCCGAAGTATTCTTAACATTTTTTATACCGGTTAAGACATCGATTACATTTAATATTTTATTGGCGCTATTGTTTAGATTTTGTAAGTATAAAAATTTTTCATTTTGTGGAAGATTTTTTTCCAGTTCTTTGGAATTCCACATTATGTTTGTGAGTGGTGTTCGAAAGGCATGATTTACTATGGAAATAATTTCTGTTTCCAGTCTGTTTTCTCGCATTCTTAAAATTACATACCTATAACAAATATATATAATGCTGGAAAAAAAGATGCTAGGTATAATCCAAATTGGTAAATTATATGATGTAGCGATTTGATCGTTTCTTAATACAAAGTAGAAAATTAAAATAATATAGAGAATAGTCAATAAAATTCCAATTTGTCTTGATATTTTATTCATGAGTATATTGTAACTCTTTTTATAGCAATTAAAAAGTAAGAATTATGCAGTCTATCAGGATATTTTTCATTTTGTTATAATAATTCATATGTATATTAAAGTCAGAGTGCAAGCAGGATCAAAAAAAGAGGAAATAAAGAAGAAAAATAAGGATGCTTATCTAATTTCAGTTAAAGAAAAAGCCGAAAGAAATCTGGCAAATAGAAGAGTTTGTGAGATTATCGCATCACAATTTGGGATATCTGTGAAAAATATACGTATTATAAGTGGGCATCAGAGTCCTAGTAAGATATTATCGATTAATTTACCGGAAAATTTGGTATAATGAGTGTATTATTAATAATTTAGCTTAAAAAACTATGAACACAAACATCAAGGCAACGAATATGGAGTTGACGGGTGCAATTAGTGACTATGTTAACAAACGTTTATCCGGAATCGAAAAGTTTATTAAAAATGAAGAGAATGTAATTGCTTACATAGAAGTAGGGAAAACAACCAATCATCATAAACAAGGGGATGTTTTCAGGGCTGAATTCAATGTAGAAATAGCAGGAAATAAATTCTATACTTTTTCCGAAAAAGAAGATTTGTATGAGGCGATAGACGATGCAAAGGGAGAAATAGTTCGTCAGATAACCAGCAATAAAGACCGTAAGCAGACACTTTTCAAAAGAGGAGCAATAAGTGTAAAGAAAATGCTGAAAGGTATTTCAGATAGAAACCCATTCACTTCCAAATATTAATTTTGTCTCAAGAAATCATCATAGCTGACTTCTTTTTTTCCTTCGGGAGTAACTCTTTTAATGACAAATAAATTATTTTCAAAAATAGCCTCCTTTATTTTTACACGTATTTTCTTGTCATGCTTTGTTGTGAAAAAATATACACCAGGCCAACCGTAAAAGGCACGGTATTTGTTGTAATTATCTTTCGGATTTCCATTTATATCTATTTCACCATCTTCTTTATTTATTTTACTACAATAGGTTGCTTTTGATTCATCTTGTATTTTTTGACTTGTTTTTCCATTTATTATTTCTGGTAAAATTTCACAAAGCAAATTTCCACCCAATATGATTAGATTATTTTTTAATTCATCTTTCGTTTCATTTATATCTATTGGTACTTCTTTTTCAGCTAGGATTGGTCCGCTATCTAATTTATATGCCATTTGTTGAATGCTTACTCCTGTATTATCATCGCCATTCAAAAGTGCAGCTTCAAGAGGGGAAGCGCCACGCCATTTTGGAAGCAAAGAGTAATGAATATTTATTGTTCCTAATGTTGGAATATTTATAAGTGCTTCAGGTAATATTTTCCCATAAGCAACGACAATAGATAAATCCAAATTTAGTTTTTCTATCTCAGTAATAAATTCATCTTTTATCTTTTCTGGTTTCAAACAAGGTATATTATTCTTTTCTGCCCAAACTGAAACCGGGGATGGAGTTATTTTTAAACCTCTCCCAGCTGGTCTATCTGGTGAAGTTATTATTATTGATGGTACATATCCATGACTTGCCAAGATATCAAGTGTTTGGCTAGCAACAAATGGTGTACCCAAAAATGCAAATTTAAATTTTTCCATAATTATTTAGTCAGTAAGAATTTCTTGTAAATCTTTTGCCTTATCAATAAAAAGAATTCCATCTAAATGGTCTATTTCGTGTTGGAATATATGGGCGAGTAATCCGGATCCGTCTTTGGTAAATTTTTTACCGTGTTCGTTATACGCTTCAACCGTGGCTCTTGTTGCTCGTCGAACCTTTCCATATAAGGGTCTAACGGAAAGACATCCTTCCACCATAAGCTTCCTGTCTTTTGATGTTTTCTTGAAAACTGGATTTATAAATACCAAATTTGGTTTTTTAATTTTACTTAAAATACTTTTTTTGTCGGGGTATTGGTCTTTAACAAAATTTTCATCAAAAATTCTCCCGGAGATTACAAATATTCTAAGCGAAATTCCTATCTGGGGCGCAGCAATAGCGACACCATCGTACTGTCCATCCAAGGCTTCACTCATATCACCGATGATTTTCTGTATTTTTGGTTTTGTAATACTCTGGATAGGAACTTCTTTTGATATTTCGCGTAATACCTTTTCTCCATTTTGAACTATTGTAACCATAAGTTTATTTTATATTTTTTATATATTCTAGCAACTTTGGAAGCTTTACTGTATCTTGGGAACGATTACTCATATCACGGAAAATAACTGAGTTCTCCATTGCTTCTTTTTGCCCGAAGATTATAGCGTATTCCATACCAAGTTTTTCTGCTATCGCCAATTGAGCTCCTAAATTATCTTTTGATATGGATTGGGCTATTGGAATTTTTCCTTTTCGTAATATTTCAATAACGTTTAGCGATTTTAATTTAGCATCAAAACCAAGTTGAATGAAATATATTTTTGGTTTTTTTATTATTCTTGGGCAAAGTTTTGCAAACCAAGGTGATTCTACAACTCTATCCACTCCTATTGAAATACCGACAGCAGGAAGATCTTTTTTACTACCAAGCTGTTTACCCAAATAATCGTAACGTCCGCCTGCCGTTATTGTAATTTTTTTACCGGTTTCTTTGTCTTCTTTCATTATTTCAACAACTGTCCTTGTATAATAAGACAAACCACGAACCAAACATTTATTTATATTGTATGGTATTTCCATTTGTTCCAAATATTCCAAAACTTCCTTGAAATGTTTTTTGCAGTTAATACAAAGATGCGAAAGGGTATCGGGAGCGCTTTGATTCAGTTCAATTGTTTTTTCTTCTTTTGAATCGAGAATTCTGAGAGGATTTGTTTTTAATCTTTCTCTGTCTATCGGAGGAAGAACACTAATATTTTTTTTATAAAAAGAAACTAATTCACGGATATATGAATTTCTACACTCCTTGTCACCAATAGAGTTGATATCAACAGAAAGATCTGTTGCTCCCGCTTCCGTAAGTATTGTCCAAGCTGTTTTAATAACAAGAGCATCAAGAATACTTTTTTCACTTCCGATTACATCTATATCAAATTGATAAAATTGGCGATAACGTCCGGCTTGCGGATTGTCATGGCGAAAGACTGGGCCATAACTATACAGCATTATAGGTTGAGGAAGAGCTTGCATTCCATGTTCAATATAACTACGCATCGTACCAGCGGTGTGTTCGGGACGTAATGCTAAATGATCTCCGCCTTTTGTCTTCAAGGTATACATTTCTTTATCAACAATATCGGTTCCTATACCAATAGAAGATGTGAAAACTTCTTCCTGTTCTACAATGGGAGTATCAATTGGTTTGAAACCATAATAAATAGCTATTTCTTGTGCTTTTTCGAAGAAACCTTGAAATTGATAATACTGATTATCAATAATATCTCGCATGCCTTTGACGGAAGATATTGGTCCTTTATTGTTTTTTTTCTTTTCCATATATATTATTTAGTTTCCTGATAATATCCCGGTAAATATGAAATGCTTTTTGTCGGTAGAAGTCTTAGATAAGCTCTTCCAACGATTAATTTACCCGGAAGAAGTCCCCATGTACGAGAATCAGAACTTCTGTTTCTGTTGTCTCCCATTACAAAATATTCATTATCTCCGGTTTTGTAAGTTGCGGTTGTATCAAATGGCTCGTCTATGTATGGTTCATTCAAAACAAATCCATTTGGATTTTCTTTATTTATGATTGTTATTTTGCCGTTGTTTATTTGTATTTCTTCATTAGGCATACCGATAACTCTTTTTATAAAATATCTTTTAGTGTCGAGAGGATAATGGAAAATAATAACATCTCCACGATGAGGAGCACCTAGAATGTATGATATTTCATCCACAATTAAATATTCGCCATTATTGAAAGTAGGGAACATCGATTCTCCACTTACTACGAACGGTTGTGCGATGAACATTCGTATTGGAATAACTATAATGAGCGCAATTACAGCAAACTTTATAAGATCCCATAAACCAAGAAGGCCCTTTTTAAATTTTGATTGAACTGGAGTGTTATCGTTACCAATTTGACCGTTATTATTTTCCATATAAAGCTTATTTTATCATACAAGTAGTATTGACAGAATAGAACAATTTGTGTCATTTTGATGTGCATTTTCTAATATTGACAGAATATTTATTTAGATGTAATGTGAAGAAAAATTAACCTTCAAATTTTTAAAAATGGAAAAGATTAAAATTCAAGATAATGTAATTGTTACTGATAAACTATTGCCGTGCCCTTTTTGTAATAGCGATGCGGTAATGTTCTTATCGGAAAATGGAAATTCCACCCAAAAATATTATATTGTTACAGTGCGCTGTTATGGATATAACTGGGTTGTAAAAGAAATACACAAGGATGGTATGACAGGATTGTGTAGAGCTACTATGACGGAGGAATATCACCTACGGGCAAAAAGTATAGAAGAAATAGATGAACAAGATCTAGAGATTGCTGTGGAGCTTCTAACTAAAAGATGGAATAATCGTCCGAAAGCGACCGAGAGAACATAATAATATTTCCAATCACTGTGAAAATTAAAAAGATGGACGATTACTTCGTGCATCTTTTTTATTACCCTTTATATTAAAAATGGTTACCACTTCCTCCTAGACTCGGAACTATTTTGAACTCAACATTTTTATGTTAGTATTATTAAATGATGATAATAGTTGGACTTGGAAACCCAGGAGAAGAATATAAAGACGGAAGACACAATACAGGAAGAATTATTCTCGAAAGTATTGCCAAAGCGAACGATTTTTCTGAGTGGAAAAATGATATGAAATCAAAATCTCTTCGTTCTCATGGAGAAATAGGAAAGGAAAAATTCGATTTTATTATGCCTGAAACTTTTATGAATAATTCTGGCAACGCTGTGATGCAAGTAATCGATAATCCAAAGAAATTGAAAAATTTAGTGGTTGTTTATGATGATATTGATTTACCAATTGGGAGTTTGAAAGTCTCATTCAATCGTTCTTCTGGTGGACACAACGGCTTGGGTTCCATAATCAAAAAAGTTAAATCACAGGAATTTGTACGTGTTCGTATTGGTGTATCGCCAACATCACCATCTGGTAAACTTAAAAAGCCAAAAGGTGAGGAAGCTGTTCTAAAGTTCTTGCTCGGGAAATACAAAGAAGATGAATTAAAAGAAATCAAAAAGATTTCAAAAAAAGTGGCAGAAATACTTGTAATGTTATCGTCTGAGGGTAAAGAAAAAGTGATGTCAGTTTTTAATCGATAAATAACAAAATGCCCCGCAGGCGAAGCCTGCGGGGCATTTTATCTTTATTTATTCTGCTACTTTTTCAACCTTCTTTGTCGCGTCATCCAAGTAAACAAGAGTCATTCTTTGTTCCTTTGGTTCAAACAATGTAATTTGGAAATTATATGTCTTACCTAATTCAAGAGTTTTCTTTAATTTTTCTTCTGAACCAAATCCTGAATTGTGAGCAAGTCCTGCAACACCTTGTTTGATAGAAATAAGTGCCCCGTGCTTGTTGAACTTGATGACAACTCCGGAAACAATATCTCCTTTCTTTAATGTATTTTCAAATTCTTTCCATGGATTTTCTTTCAAAGCTTTAATTGAAAGTGAAATCTTTCCGTCTTTAATTTCAATTATTTTTGCTTTAACTTTTTCTCCAACTTTAAACATTGTGCGAGGATCTTCAACTAGACCCCAATCAATTTCCGATATGTGAACTAATCCTTCAAGCCCTTCTTCCAATTTCAAAAATACTCCGAAGTCAACAATACCGGCAACGATACATTCAAGCTCATCACCGACTGTATATTTGCCGACAATCTCGCGTCTTTCTTCCGGATTATTATCTTTTTCTGAGAAAATAAGTTTACCTTCTTTGGGAAGAGCGGATATCATGACGACATTTATGCGCTTACCAATAAGAAGTTTCAATGCTTTCAAAATTTTATCTTTGTCTGAATCTTCAACTCGAGGATAGTGTTCACTCTTAAGTTGAGATGCGGGAAGGAATCCTTGGATACCTTGCCAGTCCAAAATAAGTCCACCTTTGTTGGCTTCCTTGATTGTAAGTTCAAGAGTCATCTTTGACTTGATGGCTTTCTCGGCTTCACTCCATATAAGAGCTTGCTTTGCTTCTTTCAAAGACAATTCTATATAACCTTCATCATTGTCTGTATCGACAACTTTTGCTTTAACAACATCACCAATATTTACTTTCTTTATGATATCTTTTGCGTTAATAAATTCACGTCCGTAAATTATACCTGTACCGAATGGTGCCAAGTCGATATAAACGGATGATTTTTGAATGGAAATAACCGGGCCTTCGACAAGTGCATCGACTTGAGGTGGAACTTCCGCTCTATCCAACATTTTACCAACACTAGAAAGCTCTATTTTTGCATTTTCCGCAATGCTTTCTATAATTTCTTTGTCTTCCTTTTTCATATTTTGATACTAAAAAAACCGCGTCTCGCGGCACAGTTGAAGATCTTTTTGTTTTCAAAGCTAAACACAAAAAGGGTTAACCTTCAAACCGAGCTTGTAATTCATTTAATATACTATATATAACATAATTAATCAAGTCTTTTTAAGGGGATTATCACTTCCAAATATTCTTTAAATTTGCTATAATATACATATGATTATCACATATTTAGGCAAGCAATTCTTCAAAATCGGACAAGGCAATCTAACGGTAGCTTTTAACCCAATAAGTAAAGACTCAAAATTCGCTTCTATCGCATCCAGATTCGGCGCAGACATAGCACTTTCCACTACCAATCATCCAGACTATAACGGCTTTGATATGGTTTCTCATGGTGATACGGTTCCTTTCGAAGTTAGTGGTCCGGGAGATTACGAAGTTAAAGATATTTTTATTGATGGAATAATGACTGAAACGACACTGGCTGGGAAAAAATATATTAACACTATTTATACTTTATCTATTGAAAATATTTCTTTATGTTTTCTTGGCGCAATATCTGACGACAAACTAAGTCCAAGTGTTCGTGAACAAATAGAATCACCGGACATATTATTTGTACCGATTGGCAATAATGAATTACTTGACCCAATAAAAGCATACAAGCTTGCTGTTGATCTTGAACCGAAAATTATCATTCCAATGGATTATGATGAGAAGACTTTGAAAGCATTCCTTAAAGAAGCTGGACAAGATAAATTAGTACCGATTGAAAAGCTTACAATAAAAGCAAAAGAGATAATTGGTCGTGAGGGAGAAATTGTTGTATTATCATCATAATATTTAATTTATTTTATGCGAGAATATATAAAAAAGTTACAATCTAAATCTGAAATTGCAAGAAAACAAATACTAGTCGGGTCTCTAGTCGTTTGTATGGCTTTTGTAGGTGTTATTTGGATAAGTACTTTGGGTTATAAATTCAGTAAAGACAATACTGCTAAAGCACAGGATGCGATAAAACCATTTGCTCTATTTGGGCAAACCCTTTCCGATACATATAGTAGTGTAACTGCAAGTGTTGGAAATATTTCATCCTCGTTGAAAAAGCCTGAACCAAAAGTTGCGCCAAAATCAGATAAGCAGATAGACCTTATTCCGGTAGAAATACAAAATCAATAATTTATGGCAAAAGAAGAAGAAATAAAACCAAAACATAATAATGTTATTTCCGTAGAAATAAGTGGAGAAATGAAAGAGTCGTTCATCGATTACGCGATGTCGGTTATTACCGACCGTGCTCTTCCCGATGTTCGTGACGGATTGAAACCGGTTCATCGAAGAATTTTATTCGGTATGAATGAAATGGGGCTCACTTCGTCCGCTCGTTTTCGAAAGTCTGCAGCCATTGTTGGAGATGTGCTAGGAAAATACCATCCACACGGTGATGTCGCAGTCTATGACTCCATGGTAAATATGGCCCAAGATTTTTCGTACCGTTATCCTCTCATTCATGGCCAAGGAAACTTTGGCTCTATCGATGGCGACGGCGCAGCGGCAATGCGTTATACAGAGGCGAAAATGTCTACCATTGCATCACTTTTACTTCTTGATTTAGAAAAAGAAACAGTTGATTTCAGACCAAACTACGACCAGACCCGAAAAGAACCATCTGTTTTACCTACTGCTGTGCCAAATTTACTTTTAAATGGAACTCTAGGTATTGCTGTTGGTATGGCGACAAATATTCCTCCACACAATTTAGCTGAAGTTATTGATGCAACTACACATCTTATCGACAATAAAGATGCCACAACAGAAGACCTTATGGAATTTATCAAAGGCCCAGATTTTCCGATGGGTGGTGTAGTTTACGGTCAAGCCGATTTGCTTCATGCTTACTCAACAGGACGTGGCGGAGTTGTTACTCGAGGTGAAGCGGAAATTGTAGAGCAGAAGAGCGATACTTTCCAAATAATAATTACTTCTATTCCTTATCGCGTAAATAAATCCGCTCTCATAGAATCAATCGCTCTTCTTATACAAGAGAAAAAACTTGAAGGAATAAAAGGACTTCGTGATGAATCTGCAAAAGATATTCGTATCGTTATTGACTTAAAAAGTGGTGTAATTCCACAGAAAGTTTTGAATTATATTTACAAACATACTCAACTCGAGCAATCATTTAACTTCAATATTGTCGCATTAGTAGATGGAGTTCCTCAAACTTTGTCTCTCAAGAGTTTGCTCGGAGAATTTATTTCTCATCGCGAGATTGTTGTTCGACGCCGCACGGTATTTGATTTACGAAAAGCAAAAGACCGAGAACATATTCTTCTCGGATTGAAAAAAGCTCTTGATCATATTGATAAAGTTATTTCGGTCATCCGCGCATCCAAGGATACGGCAGTTGCAAAATTAAACTTGATGAAAGAGTTTAAGTTTTCCGATTTGCAAGCAACGGCAATTCTCGAAATGAAACTTCAGAAACTTGCCGGACTTGAACGTAAAAATGTAGAACTTGAGTTAGCCGAAAAGCAAGCACTTATTAAAGAGTTGGAAGCCCTACTTGCTAGTCCAAAAAAGATGATGAAAATTATCAGTGACGAGCTCAAAGCAATCAGAGAAAAATACAATGACGCCAGACGAACCCGCATTATAAAAGGCGGAGTCAAAGCTATTAACGAAGAGGACCTTATTCCGGAAAAAGAATCGGTTCTTGTATTTACAAAAGGTGGCTACGTAAAGCGTACCGACCCTTCCGAATATCGTACTCAAAAGCGCGGTGGTGTTGGCGTCATAGACATAGAACCAAAAGAAGAAGACTTCGTGACGATGCTTATATCCGCAAATACTCACTCGGATTTGTTATTCTTCACCAATCTTGGGAAAGCATATCAAATAAAAATGTATGACATTCCTGAAGGCAAACGTGCGACAAAAGGCAAGTCGATTATGAACTTCATTTCACTTGAAGCCGAAGAAAAAGTAACTTCTATTTTACCAATTGACCAAGAAACAAAAAAGACAATAGAGACTTTGATGATGGTTACCAAGATGGGAACAGCCAAGAAAGTAGCAGCAGAAAGCTTCAAGGATGTTCGTCGAAGTGGACTCATAGCTATCAGACTCGATAAGGATGACGAACTCCAAGCAGTTCTTGCAATCTCAAAAGGTGATGATGTTATGCTCGCGACGACCCAAGGGCAATCTATTCGATTTAAAGAGACGGATGTCAGAGAGATGGGCCGTGGAGCAGGCGGTGTAAGGGCTATAAAGCTCAGTAAGGGCGATTTCGTTATCGGGGTTGATAAAGTTCCTAAGGGCGACAATTCTCTCTCTATTCTCACCTTAAGCTCAAATGGTCTCGGTAAGAAAACCAATATAAAAGAATATAAAACTCAAGGGAGAGGTGGTTCCGGTATTAAGACTGCAAAAGTTACAGCCAAAACAGGGAAGTTGATTGTGGCAAAAATAGTCAAAGACGAAACTGAAATCATTGCCGTCTCGCAAAAAGGTCAAGTGATTCGCGTTAGTTTGGATTCACTTCCAACTTCAGGACGTCAAACTCAAGGAGTAACAGTGATGAAGCTCCGACCGGGCGACAGTATCGCATCTATCACATTCTTATAACATTTATTTCTCGTTTTTTGTTTTAGTTATGGTATAATATCTCTATATATATGTTTACTAACCCAGAACAAAATATTTTACACTTAGGATTAACGGAAGGAATGCGTGTAGCAGATTTTGGAGCAGGGACGGGTTTCTATTCAAAAGCTTGCAGTGCCAAAGTTGGCTACTCGGGCAAAGTCTACGCTATTGAAGTTCAAAAAGATTTAGTCAAAAAACTAGAAAGTGATTTAAAACACTGGGGGATTTCGAATGTCGAGTGTATCTGGGGCGACATAGAAAGACGCGGAGGAACAAAGATTTCCGACCATAGTATGGATGCTGTTATCGTTTCCAATGTCTTATTCCAAGCCGAAGACAAGCTCGGGCTTATAGACGAAGCCAAGCGAGTGTTGAAAAAGGGAGGCAAAGTACTCCTCGTAGATTGGGGTGGTTCGTTTGGTGGAATGGGACCGGCACCGGAACATGTTGTGACAGAAAATATGGCAAAAGAATTATTTGAAAAAAGAGGCTTCAAATTTGAAGAAAATATTTCCGCAAGTGAGCATCATTATGGTATAATTTTTAAACATGAGTAATTTCCAAACAATCTTAGTAGCAATCTTTCTGGCTTTCTTTGTTTTTGCAGTTTTAATATTCTCAGGTCTAATCAAAATTGGTGGTTCGTCCAGTAATAGTGGTCCTCAAGGCAAGGTTGTTATTTGGGGAACCTTTCCTAGTTCCTCTTTAAGAAATACACTTGATGCAGTAAATGCAAGCAAGACTTTAAGTGTATCTTATGTAAAAAAAGATGCCGTAACTTATCAGCAAGATTTAATTGAGGCGTTTGCCAACGGCACCGGTCCTGACTTATTTATAATAACTCCTGATATGATAGAGAAGGATAATAATTTCCTATACAAAATTCCTTATGCCAGCTATCCGGAGAAGACATTCACGGATGCGTATATTGATGGAGCGAGTATTTACTTGGACAGCGAAGGTATTCTCGGGTTTCCTATAGTTGTTGACCCGATGGTTTTATATTACAACAAAGATATTCTATCCAATGAAGGGATCGTTTCTCCTCCAAAAAGTTGGGATGAATTATTTACACTCAATCCTACTTTGACAATAAGAGATGATAGCGGAACTGTAAGCCGAAGTATGATTGCTCTCGGTCAATATGACAATGTAACTAATGCCAAAGATATTCTTGCAACTCTACTTATTCAGAACAATGATTCTATCGTTGATAGAAGTGTTGATGTATCCAGTAACAATAGTATAAGTTTTATTCCTACATTAAATAGTAATCCTGACGATCTTTCTATCGCTCCAGCAGAAGCGGTTATAAAATTTTTTGTAGAGTTTTCAAATCCGGCAAATACAGCCTATTCTTGGAATCGTTCACTTCCAAATTCACAAGATATGTTCACTGGTGGCAAACTTGCTTTCTATCTAGGCAGAGCAAGTGAATTGTTCAATATAGAATCAATCAATCCAAATCTTAGTTTTGACGTGACTCAAATTCCACAGATAAAAAGTTCGACGACAAAGCGCACCTATGGTGAGATATATGCTGTTGCCGTTAGTAAAAAGTCCAACAATCTATCTTCGGCCCTTGGGGTGGCTAGTATGCTAAGTCAGGGCGATAATGCGAAGAATTTCAGTACATCCTTATCTCTTCCCCCAGCATCCAGGGCACTTTTGACAGATAAGCCAAATGATCCATATTTATATACTTTTTTTAACTCCGCTCTTATTTCCAGGTCTTGGCTTGATCCTGATAAGAGTCAAAGTGATGCAGTCTTTAAGGAGCTTATAGAGAATACATTATCAAACAATTTGTCGGTGGCTGCAGCTATCAACAAGGCACAAGGACAGCTTGAGCTTTTACTTAAAAAATAATTATGACTAAAAAGATATTACCATTTGTTTTAGGATTTATAATAATTTTTTCAATACCGGTTTTGGTCTTTGCTGCAGGATTGGTTCCTAATTGCAATGTCATTGTGAATGGAGAGATGACCAAGCCATGTAATTTTGATTCTCTCATGACTTTGATAAATAATGTTATTAATTTTGTTCTTATTACTTTAGCTACACCGATTTTCGCTCTCATTCTCATATATGTTGGCTGGTTGTATCTTAGCTCCGGTGGAAGCTCGGAGAATGTTACGAAAGCAAAGAAAATTTTAAAAAATGCGGTTATTGGATATATTATTGCTCTTGTTGCTTGGCTTGTAGTGAAAACAATTCTTACCACTTTAGGTTTTACAGGTCCAATGTTTTTGAGTTAGTCATTATTATTTAATTTTTTAATATGAAATTTTTTAAAACAAAAAAATACAGCATTCTCTCAAACATTTTAAAATACAGTTTTGTTATAGTATTTGCGTTGATGTTGATTACTCCTGTTTTTTTTGCAAATGCAGTTTTGTGTGCTGATGGGACTAATCAAGCTGTATGTCCAACAGGGGGTGGTGGGGGTCCAACTGGAGGTGGTGGAACAGGCATAACGACCACAATAAATAATCCTCTTGGAACAGGTGGTCCACAGACAATTCCGGATTTTATAAAAGCCGTTGTAAACATAGTTCTAGTTGTCGGTATACCTATAATTGCCCTAGCTATCATCTATACAGGATTCCTCTTCGTACAAGCTCAAGGCAACTCCGAGAAGCTCACTAAAGCCAAGAACGCTCTCGTATACACTCTGATTGGTGGAGCGCTTTTACTTGGAGCGTTTGTTATTGCGAATGCGATAGGAACAACGGTCGACAATATTAAAAGTGGTGCATAATAACATTTATTATTAATTTAACTAATTCGTATGAAAAAAATCGTTTTATTAGGAAGTTATGTATTTATAGGATTATCAATGTTTTCATTTGCAAGCGCTGCTGATCTCACAAATATTTGTGATAGTGGAAATATGAAGAGTATTGAAGGTATCTTAAATTGGGCTACTTGTTTGCTTTCAAGAACAGTGGTTCCACTTTTGTTCGCCTTGGCTGTGGTTGCTTTTATTTGGGGAGTTATTCAATACTACTTAAATCCAGGAAATGAGGAAAAACGCAAAAAGGGAAAAGATTTTATAGTTGGTGGTTTAATTGCCTTGTTTATTATGACGGCAATGTGGGGGATAGTCGCAATATTCACTGGTACTTTTGGGCTCACTAATACGATGCCTCAACTTCCACAGTAATATTGTTAATTTTACGGTTATTTGTGATACAATATAAGAGTATAAGTTAATTGTCTTTTGCAATCTGGTCGGTTGAGAAGACGACATTATAAGAAATGTTTATTATTATAAGGTTTATTTATTTATGAAGAAAATTATTTCGTTGGGAGTTGTTTTAGGGTCTATGCCAATGCTTGCCTTTGCTGCAGCAGGAGTATCTGCCTTCAGTATTCTTGGTAACATTGCTAGATTGTTGGGCTATGCAATCCCTGTTTTGATTACACTTGCAGTTGTTTACTTTATTTGGGGTGTTATACAATACACTGTTTCTACAGATGAAGAAGCAAAAAAAGGTGCTAGAAGTAAAATAATCCAAGGTCTTATAGGTTTGTTCGTCATCGTAGCATTCTGGGGTATTCTATCACTCATAACGACTACGTTTGGAGTTGGACCTGAACAGCTAAATCAACAAGACATTCCATGTATTCCTAATCCTGATGCAGGCATTACCTGTCCATAATAATTATTTATGATTTTCCAGATTGTACCAGTTGCTGAAGCTAGTGTTGTTACTTTAATGGCAAGTGTTGATAAGGTGATTATAAATCCCCTTATAATACTTTTGTTCGCTTTAGCTATGGTATATTTCCTTTATGGACTTGCAAGATATCTATTATCTCCGGACAATGAAGAAATACGTAAATCAAGCAAATCGCATATGCTTTGGGGAATAATCGGAATGTTTATAATGGTCTCAGTCTTTGGAATTATGAGTTTACTCTTAAGTACTGTAGGAGAAAGCAATATTAATATAGAGAGTAATGGGAATTATACAGTAGGGAACATGAAGTAGTTGTAAATTAAAATTTGCAAAATAAAAAGCGCCTCCATTCGGGGGCGCTTTTGTTTAGTTGAAATGTACAAATAAATTTTAATACTTAGTCCAAACCCAAAAAACAATTTCTATAGAACCTGATTCACAATTTTGTGATTTGAATTGGAGTTCGTTGTTATTGTTCGAATTACCGGTTGTAAGGAAAAAATCTTCACTTTTCTGCATTTTGAATTCACCTGCTCTATTTTTAATAAAATAAGGAACCGTTGCGTTTTGAGAAGATGTCATCGTTCCTGGTCCAACACCTCTGTAGATTTCGCCATATTCACTAGTAAAGGAAATTTTTATTGTTCTTTCGATTTTCCAATGATATTGAGCTTTTACAGATTCAGTTTGAGCTGTTTTTTTAGAGTTGGATACATTTTTAATAATTTTAGTTCCAATCCAAATACCAGCAACAATTATAACAATCCAAACGAGAAGAATACCAGTAGCTCCAAACAGTTTTTGTAATGTAACAGATTTAGTTACAGATTCAGAATGTTCTGCTTCATGTTCTGAAGAGTGTTTATCAGGGGCGTGTTCGGGTACTGTTTTTGATGTTGAGTTTTTAACCTTCAGTCGTTGAGCTTTATTAGCAGAGTTAGATTTATCTCTCATCATTAGTATTTTTATAAATACTGATAATGCGATTATTCCGATAGAAAATATCAATGTAGTTGTCATGACTGAGCTCCTTCCTGTATTTTACTCAACATTTCTTTAACACCTGCAACAGAAGCGAATAATTCACTTCCTGGAATAATGCTATACTTCGCATTTTTAAGTGCCTCTGTGTAAGTATTTATCCAAAGGACAATTTGGCCCTCAGAAGTTTTACACATTTTTGCGAGTGCTTTTGTATTTTCCCTTTCAGCTTTAAGTTTAAGACTTAGTGCTTTTGCGATCTTTTCTCCGTCTAGAATGCCAGCTTTTTTATCAGCCTCAGCAGTAATTATTTTTGTTTTAGCATCTTGTGTTGCAGAGGCAACTCCAACAACAGACATGTTTAATTTGTGTGAGAAATTAAACGGTTTTACGTATGCGTTTTTAATCATGATACCCCAAGCTGCGGTTTCAGCTCTTAGTTCTTTCTCGTACTCTTCACTCACTTTAGCAAGATCTAAAAGTGCTTTTGCGGGTGACATTTGTGCGAACCGGTCGTTCAAAACCTCAATAGCTTTATCACTAAGACTTTTTCTACATTCTTCAACAGTGCCTATTGTTGACCTAAACATATTCAGGTCACAAATATACCATTGAACTACTGGAGTAACTTCTACAACCATAGGTTGGTCGTATGGGTCATCTTTCAGAGTACCATCTGGTTGGCCAAATTTTATTCTAATTGGCAAAAACATACCATCGGGAGTTTGGCCATCGCCAGTGTAAATTTTTTCTGGCTCAGCCGGTAATTCATCTTGGTAAAAAGTTTTTAATTCTTTTTTAACTTGATATATTCCCAATAGTGCAATATATGGTCCCGGATCTACAATTTTAATTGGACGACCCCAAAGATACATATAACCGATTTCTGAAACATCTAACTTTCCGAGTGAAAGTATAGCGTAAGAAACGGCTAATGCTATTGAGGATATTACAAGACCTAGTTTTAAAACACTTACTAAGAATATTTCTAGCATAATGCCAATAAATAACACTATACTAATAACGACTAATCGAATCATTGTTTCTTTTTTCATCTTTTTGTTTTTTAGTTAAATAATTTATTTGATTTGTTTATTTTAATATCTATAGAGAAATAGGAAATTAGACACTAAAATAAACAAACCAATGTAATTAATAACATTTTTGTCAAAAAGCTTTTTAGGAGTTTGTCGATATTATATCACTAATAAGTGTAAAAGTCAAATATAAAAAAGCTCAGTGATATCACTGAGCTTTTTAAAAACATTTAGTATTTCTTTTGTACGCGCATACTTGAATGTTTGATATTATTAGTTGAGCTAGCATTTCTAGTATTTGTACTAGAAAAAGCAGTTCCAGTATTTGAACGAATACCTCCAGTAGTATTAGGATAAGTATTTCCAGCATTAGAAGAACGTGCGTTTCTATTATTGCCAGAAAAAGCATATCCATTACCACTATTAGAACGAACATTTCTATTAGAGCTGGAAAAGGCTGTTCCATTATTCGAACGAGTGTTATACGTGTTCCCGTTATTAGAATAACCCTTCAAAGCAGACTTCTCTCTGTTTATTTCATTGATTTGGTCAATGTTAGTGGCAGATGAAAATTCCACATCTCTTACCAAAAGATTCTGAGATTGATTTATTATCCTTTCAACAGTAAAACTTGTTCTTTGCCCTGTTTGATTATCTTGGGCATAAAAATATTGTCCACTATTCATTCTAAAGTCTGGCTCAGAAAATGAATATATTGTAAACATCTTATTTCCCGAAGCATCAAAAACTATAATAGTCTTTTTGGATTTGTTAATAAAGTGGACATTACATCTTTGATCTCCTAAATTATTTGTTGTTCCAATCGTACTTGCCACATTAATATTTGACGATTTGTCTTCAGAATTAATTTGCTTTTGGTTTGAATCTTCCTTAGGTTTTATAATATTAGTAGAAGATTCATTTTTCTGAGCAGGTTTATTATCCTGAATTGGATTCATACTTCCGGTCTGTTTTTTAGCAACAATAGGACGCGGATTTGGTTGGTTTACAGGTATTACATAATTTGGTCTTGATATTGCGCTGTTACTATTTTTCATTGCGTTGTTAGCTTTTTCGGTTTTAGTTCTATTGCTTATTATCGGTATTGCAATTAGAACCATAACAACCAGAGCAACGACGACTAATGTCCCATACAGACTTGAGCCTGTTACTTGAGGAGTGTTTCCACTTCCTCCAGCATAATTAGAAGAATTGTCATATGTTCCCATTTATTAAGTCCTCCTAGACTTGGTTTTTATTATTTTTTCAAGTTATTTATCTTTATTAAATCATTTTAATAATGGGAAGTCAAGAATAGAATTAAACAGAAAAATAAAAAGCGCCATTTTTGGGGGCGCTTTTGTTAGTTTAAATTATTTCTTAAGATAAAGAGCTATATCATTAGCTAATTGAGCCAAAACCGGATCAACACCATATCTCTTCTCTTGGATGTCTTTTTTTACAATTCCTAGAGCGACAAGGGCTGCGTCCAATTGTTCTTTTTCGGTTCCTCCTGGGAGTAAGGTTTTACCGAATTTGGCAATTCTTGTTTGAAGCCTATTAGCTTCAACATCCTTTGCATCTGCTTCAAGTCTTGAGAATTCTTTTTTAGCAAGGACTTCATAGTATTTCGCTTCAAGTTCTGTATCGCCTATAATTACTCTTGTAGTAATCTCGTATGGGTATTGATTATCTTCACAAAAGTTGTTTACTTCTTCCTTTAATGAATTAGTAAATTTTCTAATGGTATTAGATTTATTCTGATCAATATCCTCAGGTAGGGTATTACCAACTTTTTCAAGGAAAAATTCGTAAACAAACTTAATGATTCTTTCCTTTATTGTAATTGTTCCTCCATTTATACGAAATAGTTCTTCAACATTACCATTGTCCTTGAATTTTAACATGAAGTTGATTTTCCTGATCTTTATCTGAATCCCTCGTGTCTTAGTCTGAACTAGAGGAGTTTCTGCAATATCAATACTGATCTCTTGTAAACCAGCTGATGTGTTGGGAGCTCCATGTGGATTAATTGTCACGGTTTCAAATATCGGATCGGCCCAATTAAGACCTTCTTTCATGTATCCTACTGGTTTTTTTGTAATATTTGAAAAAACCCCAGTAATTGTTTTGTAGGCAACCGTTTTTCCTCCTAATGAAATATATATTCCACATATTATACAAGAGATAAATGGCCATAAGTTAAAATTATTATTAGTTGCATTTAATATAAACCAAAGTGCAAACAATACAAATCCAACTATTGCTAGAATTAAAGAATACTTATGCTTATAAGATTCTTCAGGCATTGTCCATTTGACTATGATAATAATTATAAATAATATTAATAGTCCACAAACATTAATTAGAAATTCCATTTATAAAGTCCTCCTAGACTTGGTTAGTTAATTATTTTTTCAAGTTATTTACTCGAATTTAATCACTTTAATGAAGGAAAGTCAAGGGAAAGTACACCTAAATCCAATACGAACATTCAAAATATTTGATTTTCAGGGGAAAAATGCTATACTAATTAAGTTTTATTTTGGCCTTATCGTCTAACGGTTAGGACATCGGCTTTTCAAGCCGGTAATCCGGGTTCGATTCCCGGTAGGGTCACAGATTGACAGCGTAAAATATCTATTGTAATATCATAAGTAAATACATCAAGGTTAAAAGCTGAACCTTTAATAAGACAGCTATATTCATTTACAATTTAATACATAAAAAAATGGCAACAAAAAATGTCATCGAGGGGTCAAACAAAGTTTCGGCTTCTCAACTTAAAGATTTCTTTCGTCAAATAGATGAAGGTGGAATTACTGGTGATCATATTCAAGCTCTCCTTGAGAGAAAAAATCCTTTCGAAGAGTCTATCACTACAAAACGTAATTTTTCGCGCCAATCTTTTAAAATAGAAATCGATGGAACTAAAACCCTAGTAGAATTAATGAAAATTTATGGATGTGAAAATACACTTTGTAGTTATTTTTCTCCAAAATATTTTATTATTAAAGATAAAACTAAAAGGACTTCTATTGTTGAATTATTTAGTTTCAATAAAAGTATTTCAACCGAAGAAATAATCAAAGAAATGATTAAGGAGAAATTTAGACCAGCAAAAATCGAAGAAATGCTTTCTTTAGTAATCAACCAAACAGAACTTCAAACAGTATTTACTCTTATTGCACTTGGTTCAGTTGCTAATTGTGATAGAGGTTTAATAGGAGTTCCAACATTACCTCAAGGGGAAAATTCTATTATAGGCGTTACCTTGTATCATAGAAAATGGGGATGTTATGAAAGATTTGTCGGTGTTCGTAATGATTTTTAAATATTAATTTTTAAATAGCACTTTAATTAAAGTGCTATTTTTTTAACTTATATAGTTAGTTTTTTAAATACCAATATATTCTCAACGATCCGATTCCAACTACTAACCCCTAGGGTCACAAATTAAAAACCTCTCGAAAGAGGGTATTTTTAATTTGTAACCCTAAGCGAAACATCTGCATGTCTCGCGTCCGGGAATCGAAAGACTTTTCTGTGTTTTGAATACAAAACCAGAAAAGTACCTGACGATGTAATAGTCGATAAGTGTACTCACGATCCCGGTAGGACTACAGATTGACATATGTTATATAAGTGGTATTATTTACGCAAGTAAACGTCTTTTTTGTCGAACCTTATAAAATATATAGTCATGGAAACAAAAGAAAAAATATTTTTAACCTCGTTAACGCCTCTTTTTAGGCCAACTTGGGAGGAATTATTTATGCAAGAAGCTTTTAATATTTCCCAAAGATCCCACTGTATGGAACATAAAGTTGGTGCTGTAATAGCTTGCACGGAAAAAGGTAAGCAAAGCATTATAAAAGATGGATATAATGGTCCCGTAAAAGATGCTCCACATTGTGATGAGCTTGGAAAATGCTCCAGAGGAAATCCCAAATGTGTTGGGTCTCATGCTGAAATAAATGCTATTGGTAATGCAGCTTCATCTTCTGCAAATATTACTGGGGCTATTTTATTTGTTACATTATCACCTTGCGTTGAATGTGCTAAGCATGTAGTAAATACAGGTTTGTCGGAAGTTATCTATATGGAAGATTATGGTGATGTATGTTCCCCAAAAAAAGAAGAAGCTGAAATGGCTCTGGATATAATAAGGAGAAGTAAAATTTGTACAAAATTTAAAGGTAGAATAATTGCTCCTGATCCCGAGACTAAGCAACCGAAAATTTATTATTTCTAAAAATTAAAATAGTCATTCTTTTATGAATGACTATTTTATTATTTTAGTAATTGAAAATTAACTATATCTCCACAATCCAGTTCTAATTGCTAACCCTTAGGGTTAAGAATAAACTTAACGGGGCTCAATTCCTGGGAATTGAGCCGTTCGGTACCAGTATTTCCCGATTGACAATCCACAAAAAATACAGTAATGTAAAGAAAAATTAGTTAAAATTTAAAAATTTAAATCATGGGACAGAACCTAAATTTAGAGTTGCCGAAATGGGCAGAAAAAGTTAATGGCACAATTTGTGTAAAATCTCCGCTTCAAATGTATCAAAAAGAAGTTGGAGAAGATGTGAATTTTTCTCATCTATCTCTTATCTGTTGTGGTGGTGAGTGTGGCTCGATAATGCATATTTATTATCATGGACTTGAGGATTTGCTATTAAGTGACCATACTTATATTCAGTTTGTTCCGGAATTTTCTGAACAAAGTAAAATAGAAGGATATAATAGTATCTCGGTAGATTCAAGAGATGAAAAAGTATTTGAGTCTTCTAAAAGATTTTACGAAAATGTACAAAAGGCGATAGATTACAAACTGGATTTAGTAAAGGGATTTATTTACGAACTTCAATTTAGCTCTAATGCCCTTAACGT